>QFCS01000571.1_pt1 | contig 19141 bp, 27 predicted proteins | sample 3576561 | NCBI WGS metagenome assembly QFCS01 | reverse complement strand
GCAGCGACAAGCCTGCCGAAGCCACCGGCACCGAAACCAAACCCGCCGTTAAGCGCGTTCGCAAAGACGCCGCGCCCGCATCTGCAGCTGCGGACGGCAAAGGAGAATAAACATGTTGCAACCTGCTCGCCGCAAGTTCCGCAAAGAACAAAAAGGCCGCAATACCGGCGTTGCCACGAGTGGCGCCACCGTCGCGTTCGGCGACTTCGGGCTCAAGTCGACCGATCGTGGTCGCCTGACCGCCCGCCAGATCGAGGCCGCACGTCGTGCGATCTCCCGTCACGTGAAACGTGGCGGCCGCATCTGGATCCGTGTGTTCCCGGACAAGCCGATCTCCCAGAAGCCTGCCGAGGTCCGTATGGGCAACGGCAAGGGCTCGGTGGAGTACTACGTGGCCGAAATCCAGCCTGGCAAGGTGCTCTACGAAATCGTGGGCGTGCCCGAACAGCTGGCCCGTGAAGCCTTCCAACTGGCCGCGGCCAAACTGCCCCTGCGCACCACGTTCGTGACGCGCATGCTGGGTCAGTGATTCAGGAGAACACAAGATGAAAACTGCTGAACTGCGCCAAAAGGATGTGGCCGGCCTCGAAGCCGAAGTGAAGTCACTGCAAAAGGCCCATTTCGGCCTGCGCATGCAGAAGGCCACGCAACAACTGAACAACAACGCCACGCTGGGTGACACCCGCCGTGCGATCGCTCGCGCCAAGACCATCCTGGCCGAGAAGCAGCGTGCCGCTGCCAAATAAGGAGTGACCATGACGGAAGCTAAAACATCCCTCAAGCGCACCTTGGTTGGCAAGGTGGTGAGCGACAAGCGCGCCAAGACCGTGACGGTTCTGGTTGAGCGTCGCGTGAAGCACGAGCTGTACGACAAGATCGTGGCGAAGTCGAGCAAGTACCACGCTCACGACGAAAAGGGTGAGTACAAGATGGGCGACGTGATCGAGATCACCGAGAGCCGCCCCCTGTCCAAGACCAAGAACTGGGTCGCCACGCGCCTGGTGCAAAAGGCCGCGCTGGTCTGAGCCCCATTGCGTTGCCACGCAGCGCGGATCGAAAAAGCGACCGACAATCGGTCGCTTTTTCTTTTTCCGGGCCCGGCATGATTGGCGGGCCTTTCAGCCACGGCCTGCGGGCCAACAACGAGGAGCACAGCATGATCAAGGTGGGTGACAGGATTCCGGCGGCCACGCTGATGGAGTACTGCGAAGTGGAGGGCAACGGCTGCAGCATCGGCCCGAATCCCGTTGACGTGCAGAAGGCGTCAGCCGGCAAGACGATCGCCGTGTTTGCGCTGCCAGGTGCGTTCACGCCGACGTGCTCTGCCAAGCACGTACCCGGCTACGTGCAACAGGCGGCCGATTTCAAGGCTGCGGGCGTGGATGAAATCTGGTGCCTGAGCGTGAACGACGCCTTCGTGATGGGCGCCTGGGCGCGCGATCAGAAAACCGGTGACAAGGTGCGCATGCTGGCCGATGGCAGCGCCGATTTCGCCAAGGCCACCGGCCTGACGCTCGACCTCACCGGCCGCGGCATGGGGCTGCGCAGCAACCGATACTCGATGCTGGTCAAGGATGGCGTGGTGCAGTCGCTGAACATCGAGGCACCAGGCAAGTTCGAAGTGAGCGACGCGGGTACCCTGCTGTCACAGGCCAAGGCCGCCTGATTCAACGTTGCATGGAAAAGGCCGCCGGTGATGAGCCGGGCGGCCTTTTCTTTTTGTGGGTAGGGTACCAAGGTGGCTAAAGATCCACCTTGAGGTAGTGGGCGCCCGGTATGGGGTTGTGATAGTAAGGCGCGACCTCGACGAACCCCATCTCCTGGTACAGCGCTCGTGCCGTCTCCATGTCACTCAAGGTGTCGAGCAGCATGGTGGTGTAGCCTGCGAGCTGACCATCTGACAGGATGCGTTCGACCAGAAGCCGTCCCAGGCCGAAGCCGCGGAAAGCGGGGCGCACGAAAAGGCGCTTCATCTCGCAGGCGTTGAGGTGGTCGGTGTTGTACAGCGGGCGCATCGCGCAGCATCCGGCAGGTTCACCGTCGATGCACGCCAGCAGCAAGGCACCAGACGGCGCGGCATAGGCACCAGGGAGCTTGTCGAGCTCGGCGGCGAAGCCCTGGAAGCCGAGATCGATGCCGAGTCCGGCCTGATACTCCAGGAACAACTCGCGCACGGCATGCAGGTCGTCGGGAAACTGGGCCGGTCTCAGCGAGACCACGGCGGCTCCGGGGTCGGTCATGGCTTCAGGGGTGGCGGGCGTGATGTCCGGACAGGCGTGACCGTCCACTATACGACAGCCCCGGGCTAGACGATCAGAACGCGTTGCCCAGGCTGACCAGCCAAGTCACTGCTGCGGCGCACAGGCCCAGCACCACGAGGGCCAGCAACCGGCTGCCGGCGGTATCCCTGGCGTTGGGGACGGCCACCGGCACTTGTTTGTCTCCTATCACCATCGAGCGGACCAAGCCTTGCTTCTTCACCCACTTGTAATAGGCAATGGCCAGCACATGCAGGGCGAGAAGCACAATGATGATGAGCTTGCCGATGTCCTTGTGATAACCCGTGGCGAGAGAGACGGTTTCGCCGGAAACGAAGCGCACCAGAGGTCCGAAGAACGAAATCTCGTCATCGCTGATCAGCCCGGTGCCGACCTGCACCAGCAGGATCAGGAGCAGGGCGAACACCGACAGCGCACCCAGTGGCGTGTGGCCTACCTGGTGCTCCAGCCGACCACGGCCTCGCAGATACGCCGCCAGCGACGACGGCGCGTAGATGAACCGGGCGAAGCGCGACCAGTGGCCACCGATGAAACCCCAAACCAGACGGAACAACAGCAGCGCGAGCACCGCGTAACCGAGGCGCAGGTGCCAGTTCATCCAGTTGCCCCCGACGCTGCCAGTGACGATCAGGCCGATGACGCTGGCCGCGAGCAGCCAATGGAAGACACGGGTGGGCAAGTCCCAGACGCGGATGGTGTGCATGGTGTTCGTGGGTGGTTGGGGCTGAATTCGAAAGAATGGAGAGGGTATATCGGAAATCGTTCAATGGAACTTTGGCTATATGCCTACACTCCTCTGCGGGTGGCTTGCAGAGCCACGCCCGACGCCCCACAACCTCCTCAGGAGTTTTCATGAAAATAGCCGTTCCGCTCGCATTGGCCGTTGCCATGAGCACCGTTTCGGTGCCGTCCTTTGCGCAATTCCAGAAGCCAGAAGATGCCGTGAAGTACCGCAAGGCCGCCTTGACCGTGATGGGCAATCACTTCAGCCGCATCGGTGCAATGGCCAATGGTCGCGTGCCCTTCGATGCCAAGGTGGCTGCCGAGAACGCCGCGATCGTGGAGACCATGAGCAAGCTGCCCTGGGCGGGTTTCGCGGCCGGCACCGACAAGGGCGACACGGCAGCATTGCCCGCGATCTGGACGGAACAGGCCAGGTTCAACGATGGTGCAAACAAGCTCCAGGCTGCGGCCACACAACTCTCGGCTGCCGCGAAAACGGGAAACCTGGACGCTGTGAAAACCGCGTTCGGCGCCACGGCCCAGACCTGCAAGGCTTGCCACGACGCCTTCCGCAAATAAGCGCTGTCACACACAGAAAAAAGCCGGGATCGAAACCCGGCTTTTTTCTGTGTGGTCTATGGCTCAGACCTTCTGGGCGAGCAATTCTTCAATCAGCGTGTGCAACGCCGGGAAGTCCGGTTCGCCCACGTAGCGTTTGACGATGCGGCCTTGCTTGTCGACCAGATAGGTGGTCGGGGTCAGCTTCACATCGCCCCACTGCCTGGCGATGTCGCCGGTGTTGTCGAGGGCCACCTTGAACGGCAGCTGGCGCGACTGGGTGAAGTTGAGCACCCAGGCTGGTGGGTCGTATTCCATGGCCACGGCCAGGGTCTCGAACCCCTGACTCTGGTACTTCTGGTACGTCGCCACGATGGAGGGCATTTCTTTTACACAGGTCACGCACGTGGTGGCCCAGAAGTTCACCAGCGTGACCTTTCCCTTGAGGTCGGCCGTGGTGGCCTTGCTGCCGTCAAGCAATACAAACGTGGACTCCGGTGCCGGGTCGCGGCCTGCGCAACCGGCCAGTCCCAGAGCCCCGACAGCCCCCAGGGCGACCGCAGCCTGAAGTGTGCGCCGACGGCGTTGGCCGGAAAGGCTGAGATAAGTCATTGTGTTTACACTTCCCAGGGGCTACAGTGCCCCACGTCATTCATTGAACCGCGCATTTTTTGCCGAAGGAACCATCATGCAGCGCCGCCAGTTTACCCAGTCCACCGCGTTGATCGGCTTGCTGGTTCTTGCCGCTCATCAACAGGCCAGGGCCTTGTCTCTGGGCGATCTCACGGAAGGTGATGCCAGTCAGGGCATCAAAGTGGCCCTGGAGAAGGGCGCCCTCGCGGCCGTGGCCTTGCTCGGGAAGACGGATGGATTCCTGGGGAATCCAAAAGTTCGGATTCCTTTGCCGGGCTACCTGGAAGACGCCTCGAAGCTGTTGAAGATGACCGGCCAGGGCAAGCGGGTGGACGAGCTGGTGACTAGCATGAACCGCGCCGCGGAGGCCGCCGTGCCCATGGGCCGCGACGTGCTGGTTGGTGCCGTGAAGTCCATGAGCGTGACCGATGCCAAGAACATCCTGAGCGGTGGAGATAACTCGGTGACCCAGTTCTTCGCCGAGAAAACGCGCAGCCCCCTGGGAGAGAAGTTCCTGCCCATCGTGACCAAGGCCACCGAGAAAGTGGGCCTGGCCAACCAGTACAACCGGGTGGCGGGCAAGGCGGCAGGCATCGGCCTTGTCAAATCGGAAGATGCCAACATCCAGCGCTACGTCACCGGCAAGTCGCTCGACGGGCTCTACACCATCATCGGTGAGGAGGAGCGCAAGATCCGTCAGGACCCGGTTGGTACGGGCAGCGCGATCCTGAAGAAGGTGTTCGGCGCCTTGAAGTGAACGCTTCCCTGGGCTGGGCGCATTTGCCTACTTGAGCCTTCGACGGGCCTCGGTCAATCGGGCCTCCAGGTATTCTCCGTAGAAGTCGGGCACGGCGATGCCCACCAGTCGCTCCGCAAGTTCTCGCCCATCCGGGCCGAAGAACAGCACTGTCGGTGTGAATCGGGCTTTCCAGGCGCGAGCCTGCTCGGCAGGCGTGGTCAACTGGCCATCAAAGCTTTGCACGGTGCCGGTACGGTCCATCACGTCCAGCTGCACTGCGTGCACCTTGCCTTCGCGGCGCATAGGCAGCAGATAGTGATTGCGCACGATCGCGCAGTACGGACAACCCGTCAATGTGGTCATGACCACCAGCGGCTCACCACGGGCGGCGGCGGCTTGTGCCGCGCCTCGCAGGGAGGTGGGGCTGGGCAATGCCTGCTCGGCGGGGGGCGTGGACGGTGTGGTGGCAAGGTCGCTCATGATGTCGGGTCGGCTGAGAGGGCTTTGCTCAGACCGCGCCGCTGCGCTGGAGTTCGGCCAATCGATCGGGCGGGCAATCCAGCCAGTCGCTCAGGACTTCGGCGGTGTGCTGGCCCAGCAACGGCGGTGGGAGGTCGTTGCGTACGGGGGTGCCGCTGAGCTTGAGCGGGCTGGCCACCAGATCCACCTGGTCTGCCAGGGGGTGCGACCAGGTGTGCACCATGTCGCGCGAGCGCACATGTTCGTCGGCAAACACCTCCGCAAGGTTGTTGATCGGTCCGCAGGGCACCTTGGCGGCCTCCAGCGCTGCCAGCCAGTCGGCCTTGCCCCGCGTCTTCAGGATGTCTGCCAGCAGCGGGACGAGCACATCCCGATGGCGCACGCGGTTCTGGTTCTGCGCGAAGCGCGCATCCCTGGCCAGCTCGGGCTGCCCGGCCACGGTACAGAACTTGGCGAACTGGCCGTCGTTGCCCACGGCGAGGATGATGTATTGCGCCTGTCCCTGTGCGTCGGGCGCCACCTCGAACGCCTGGTAGGGCACGATGTTGGCGTGTGCGTTGCCAGCGCGTCCTGGCACCTTGCCGTCTTCGCGGCCGCGCACCAGGTAGTTGGCGCCCAGGTTGGCGAGCATGGCAACCTGGGTGTCCAGCAATGCCATGTCGATGTGCTGGCCCTCGCCGGTGCGTTCCGCGTGGCGAAGTGCGGCCTGGATCGCCACCACCGCGTACAGGCCGGTGAACAGATCGGTCACGGCCACGCCGACCTTTTGCGGGCCACCGCCAGGTGCGTCGTCGCGCTCGCCGGTCACGCTCATGAGGCCGCCCATGGCCTGGATGGCGAAGTCGTAGCCGGCTCGGTCCTTGTAGGGGCCGGTCTGGCCGAAGCCGGTGATGGAGCAATAGACGAGCTTCGGATTGATCTTGCGCAGCGCGGCGTGGTCGAGCCCGTAGCGGGCCATGTCGCCGACCTTGTAGTTTTCAACGAACACATCGGCCTTTGCCGCCAGTTCTCGGATCAGCGCCTGCCCGTCGGGCGTCGCGATATCGCAGGTGATGGAACGTTTGTTGCGGTTTGCACCGAGGTAGTAGGCCGCTTCGGCGGTGTCGGTGCCGTCGCGCCCACGCAGGAACGGGGGCCCCCAGCCGCGTGTGTCGTCGCCGCCCGGGTGGTGGTCGCCCGGGGGACGCTCCACCTTCACCACGTCGGCGCCCAGGTCGGCGAGCGTCTGGGTACACCAGGGGCCGGCGAGCACGCGCGAGAGATCGAGTATGCGGATACCATCCAGAGCATTCATCTCGCCATTGTGCGCGACGCCGCCCTCGCAGCGGTGTCCGGCGGTGGCCCTCTGGCTGGAATCCCATGTCTGTCCCTTTTCCCGGCGACGCGACGCGACGCCGCTTGCGCCTGCCGGGGCTGGCGCTGTCTGCCTGGCTGGTGCTTGCCGCCTGCAACCCGACCTTCAACTGGCGCGAGCTGCGTCCGGAGGGTGCGGCGCTGCAGGCCATGATGCCTTGCAAGCCCGAGTCGGCCACCCGGCCTTTGCCACTGGATGGGGGCGCTCCGGTGGAACTGCACATGCACAGCTGCGACACGGGCGGGCTCACCTTCGCCGTGGCCTGGGCCGAACTGGGCGACGCGGCACGCATGCCGGGCGCCTTGAGCGGCTGGCGACGCGCCACCCTTGCGGCGGTGCAGGTGGATCCGGCGCGCGCCGACGACTCAGCCATCGCCTGGGAGGCCTCGGTGCCAGGGGCGACGCAGACCATGGGTCTGATTGCCGTGGGGCGCAGCCACCAGGGTGAACCGGTGCAGGTGCGCGCCGTGCAGTTCGCGCGTGGTGCTCAGGTGTACCAGGCCGCAGTCTACGGGGCGGTGCTCGGCGATGACGTCACCGGCCCATTCTTTGAAGGACTCAAGCTGCCATGAGCTCGGCTGCCCGACCCGGCCCGGTGCGCCACGACGGTGTGGCGCCGCCGACGGCCCCGATGAATGACGTGCTCGCGCCGCGCGCGGCCATCATCGTGTTCCTCACCTTTGCCCTGGCGTACTTCCTTTCGGCCCTGCTGCGCGCGATCACCGCCACCCTGTCGCCCATCCTGAGCGCCGAGATGTCGCTCAACGCGGGGGACCTCGGCCTGCTGGCCGGTGGCTATTTCTTCGGCTTCGCCCTCACGCAACTGCCATTGGGCAACTGGCTGGACCGCCATGGACCACGCACCGTCATCCTGTGGTTTCTCGCCCTGGCGGTCGCGGGCTGCGCGGCATTCGCGCTGGCCACCAGCTTCACCTGGCTGCTCGCCGCGCGCGTGCTCACGGGCATGGGCGTGAGTGCCTGTCTGATGGCCCCGCTCACCGGCTACCGGCGCTGGCTCACACCCGCCGCCCAGATGCGTGCCAACTCGTGGATGCTCATGACCGGTTCCTTCGGCATGGTCGCGGCCACCCTGCCGGTGCAGTGGATGATGCCCCTGACCGGCTGGCGCGGTCTCTTCTGGATGCTGGGCGGCTTGATCCTGCTGTCAATGGTCGGCATCCTGGCCATGGTGCCGCGCTGGCGCCGCACCGAGCCTGAGGCAACCGCCCCGGTGGGGGAGCCTGGATATGGTCTGGTCTGGCGCCACCCGTATTTCCGTCAGATGGCGCCCGTCGGCTTCATCAACTACGGCGGCATGATCGCGGTGCAGACGCTGTGGGCGGGGCCGTGGATGGTCAAGGTGGCTGGCTACACGCCCGCGCAGGCGGCCGGCGGCCTGTTCGGCATCAACCTTTCGATGCTGTGCACCTTCTGGCTCTGGGGGATGCTCAATCCACGGTTGGCCGGCCTGGGCTGGCGCCCGGAGCGGCTCATTGCCTGGGGCCTGCCGCTGAGCTTCGTGTTGTTGGGCGCCATCGTGCTGCTGGGGACGCGCGCCGGCTGGCCGCTCTGGGCGCTGTACTGCGTGAGCTGCACTTTCGCTTCGCTGTCGCAGCCGGCGGTCGCGCTGGCCTTGCCGGCCGAAGCCGCAGGCCGCGCGCTGTCGGGCTACAACCTGGTCATCTTCGGCGGTGTTTTCGTGGTGCAGTGGGGCATCGGCCTGCTGATCGATGCGCTGGGCTGCTTCGTCGGCGACGAGGTGGCGCGTTACCGCAGCGCCATCGCGATCTTCGGTGCCTGTGGCGTTCTCGCCTACGCCGTGTTCCTCCGCGCGCATCTGCGCCACCGGATGGACGGGCAGCCGGGCTAAACTGCGACCATGAACGGCATCCTCATCATGGCGCACGCGCCGCTGGCCAGCGCGCTGCGCCAGTGCGTGCTCCATGTATTCCCTGACAGCGCCGATGCGGTGTCGGCCCTGGATGTGCAGCCCAATGTGCCACCCGAGGAGTCGCTGGCACAGGCACGCGCGCTCATGCGTCAGATGCACCTGCCCCAGACGCTCGTGGTGACCGACGTGTTCGGTGCCACGCCCTGCAATGTGGCGCAGAAGCTCATCGACGGCATCAATTCCAAACTCATCACCGGCGTCAACCTGCCCATGCTGTTGCGCACCGTGTCGTACCGCCACGAATCGCTGGACGCGCTGATCTCGCGCGCCATGATCGGCGCCACACAGGGTGTCATCCAGGTGGCGGTGACCGCGCCGCAGAACCAGGCCAGACGAGCCACGCATGATCAAGACCACCGTGACCATCAGCAATAAGCTCGGGCTGCACGCACGCGCCTCGGCCAAACTCACCAAGCTCGCGGGCGGCTTCGCCAGCGACGTGTGGATGTCGCGCGGGGAACGGCGCGTCAATGCCAAGAGCATCATGGGCGTCATGATGCTGGCCGCGGGCATCGGCAGCGTGGTCGAGATCGAGACCGATGGCAAGGACGAACAGGCCGCCATGGATGCGCTGGTCGCGCTCGTCAACGACAAGTTCGGCGAGGGCGAGTGACCATCTCGATCCACGGTCTGGCCGTGTCCCGGGGCATTGCCATCGGGAGGGCCGTGATCGTCGCGTCCAGCCGGGTGGACGTCGCGCACTACTTCGTGCAGGCTGACCAGGTCGCGAGCGAGATCGAACGCCTGCGCCAGGCGCGCAATGCGGTGGCCGAGGAAATCGTGAAGGTGCAGCAGAGCCTGCATGAGCTCGGCCCCAACGACGCGCACCCCGAACTCACGGCGCTGCTCGACGTGCATCTGATGCTGCTGCAGGACGAGCAGCTCACCAGTGGCGTGAAGCACTGGATCGTGGACCGCCACTACAACGCCGAATGGGCGCTGACCACCCAGCTCGAGGTGATCGCGCGCCAGTTCGACGAAATGGAAGACCCGTATCTGCGGGAGCGCAAGGCCGATCTGGAGCAGGTGGTCGAGCGCATGCTGCGCTTCATGCGCGGTGTGGCCTCGCCGGTGGCGCCGGGGGAGCAGGGCAAGCCGACGCAGGACAGCCACGTCGAAGTGCCGCTGGTGTTGATCGCGCACGACCTGTCGCCGGCCGACATGCTGCAGTTCAAGCAGAGCGTGTTTGCCGGTTTTGTCACCGACGTGGGCGGCAAGACCAGCCACACCGCGATCGTCGCGCGCAGCATGGACATTCCGGCGGTGGTGGGCGCACGCTCATCCAGCCAGCTGATCCAGCAGGATGACTGGGTGATCATCGACGGCGATGCCGGTGTGGTGCTGGTCGATCCCTCGCCCATCCTGCTGGCCGAGTACGGTTTCAAGCAGCGCCAGGGCGAGGTCGAGCGTGAGCGGCTTTCGCGCCTGAAGCACACGCCGGCCGTCACGCTCGACGGCCAGAAGATCGAGCTGCTCGCCAACATCGAACAGCCCGAGGACGCGGCAGCCGCGCTCAAGGCCGGCGCCGTTGGCGTGGGGTTGTTCCGCAGTGAGTTCCTGTTCATGGGCCGCAGCGGCAAGCTGCCCGACGAGGAGGAGCAATACCAGGCTTACCGGCGCGCGGTCGAGGGCATGCAGGGCTTGCCGGTCACGATCCGCACGGTGGACGTGGGTGCGGACAAACCGCTGGACCGAGGTGCCTCGCGTGCGGGGGAGGACCACCTCAACCCCGCGCTCGGCCTGCGCGCGATCCGCTGGAGCCTGTCCGAGCCATCCATGTTTCTGGCACAACTGCGTGCCATCCTTCGCGCGGCCGCGCACGGCCCGGTGCACTTGCTGATTCCGATGCTGGCGCACGCCAGCGAAATCCGGCAGACGCTGGTGCTGGTCAACCGCGCCCGTGAGCAGCTGGACAACGGCGGCATGGCGTATGGCCATGTCAAGCTCGGCGCCATGATCGAAGTGCCCGCAGCGGCGCTGACCATCCCCCTGTTTCTGCGCTATTTCGACTTCCTGTCCATCGGCACCAACGACCTGATCCAGTACACGCTGGCGATCGACCGTGCCGACGAGGCGGTGTCACACCTCTACGACCCCGTGCACCCGGCGGTGTTGCAACTGCTGGCCAGCACCATCGAGCAATGCCGGGCGAAGGGCAAGGGCGTGAGCGTGTGCGGTGAGATGGCGGGCGACGTGAGCCTCACGCGCCTGCTTCTGGGCCTGGGCCTGCGCAGCTTCTCCATGCACCCATCGCAGATCCTGGCAGTCAAGCAGCAGATTCTGCGCTGCGACACCACGCGGCTGCAAGCCTGGGCGCAGAGCGTGCTGGCCGCCGAGGACCCGGCCGCCCTGATGACCGACTGACCGGGACACCCGTCAGTTGCCGTGCTCCGGTGCAGGCTGGTGCGCCGAGATGCCCGCCAGCACACTGGCACTCACCAGCACCATGGCCAGCGCTTCCAGCGCCGTGGGCCAACGCGCTTCCCACAGGAAGCCGTAGAGCAGGGCAAACAGGGTTTCGAACAGGATCATCTGTCCAATCATGGTCAAGGGCAGGAGGCGGCTGGCGCGGTTCCAGAAGGCATTGCCCAGGATGGACGCCACCACGGCCATGCTGGCGGCCACGCCGATGAAACGCCACCATTGAGCGTCGGTGTGATCGTTCAGGCTGCTGCCCAGGAACGCCGGCACCGCCAGCAGCAGGGCCAGTCCACCAGTCACCACCCCGGTGAGCAGACTCCAGTCGTGCGACGATACATGATCCAGCCGAACCAGCCAGCGGCTGTTGCCCACAGCGTAGGCGGTCCAGGCGGCAAGGGCTCCCAGGGCGCACAGGAAACCCGTGAGGCGGTCGCTCACTGGCGCATCCGATGGCATGCCGAGCGATTGCCAGGCCACACAGAAGATGCCGGCGATGCCCAGCGCCAGCGTAAGGGCCAGCCGGCGCAGCGGTACAGCGCCCTGGCCCCGGCTGCCGATGAGCGTGACCGCCACGGGCAGGAAGCCGATGACCAGCGAGGTCATTGCCATGCCACCGAGCTGTACCGCAGACGCCAGCAGCACGTAGTACAGGATGTTGCCCAGGAGGCTGAGGCGCAGCAGCGCCCACCATTCGGGGCGCCCCAGGCGCGGGGCGAGGGTGCGCCAGCGTGGTGCGATCAGGGCCAGTGCCACGAGGCCGTAGGCGAGATAGCGCGCAGCCGAAAGTTGCAGGGGCGAGAATTCGCGGACCAGTTCAGGGGCCAGAAACACGAGACCCCAGGCCGCCCCGGCCGCAGCACCGAAGCCGATGCCCAGTGCAAGCGAATGTTGGCGTTGGATCATGGAGAGCGGGACACAAGCAGAAGGCACATGCCCAGAGCTTAGTCGGGCCCATCGTCGCGTTTCGCCTATCCGTCGTCGCGTTTCGCGGGTCTGGGGTGCCGGTCAGTCGCTTGGCGATTCGCGGCGCAGGGCGGCCGTGAGCGCCGACGGCGAGCGGTAGCCCACCCGGTGGGCGGTGTCGGCCACACTCACGCCCTCCGCCCGCCATGCGCGGGCCTGGGCCAGCCTTTGCCGACGCAGCCACTGCATGGGGCTGTCCCCCTGCTCGGCGCGACATCGCGCGGTGAACTGGGAGGTGCTCAGGTGGACCGTGCCGGCGAGGTCGGCCACGGTCAGCGGCAGCTGCCAGCGTGGCTGCAGCCAGCGGCTCAAGGCGGCCCAGTCGATGGTTCGCTGATGGCGTTCGGGGGTTCCGGCGGAGCGGGCTTGCTGTACCCAGGCTTCCAGCAGAAGGCTGGCGCCGAGCCGGCGCGCGCGGGGCAGGCCGGCGGTCACCGCTTCGCCCAGGTAGCGGGCCAGGGGCCGCACGCCAGCGGGTGGCACGGCGCTGGCCAGTGCCCATGCGGGGTCGTGCGAATCCAGCACGAGGCACCGCGTGGCGCCATGCCCCTCGAAATCGTGGCGCTCCCCAGGGGGAACCACGCAGCCCTCGCCTGCGGCGATGCGCCGTCCGCGGCCCGCCACCTCCAGTTCGAGCACGCCCTCGAGGCCGACCAGAATCTGGAAATGGTCGTGGTCGTGGCTGCCGTGGGAGGCGCCGTAGTCGCGCACGCTCAGCCGGTCATGCGCGGTGACCACGTCATTTCGCCAGAGCGGGGTTCAGCACGCCGTGCGCCTGCTGGTCGGCGTGGTACGAGCTGCGCACCATGGCGCCCACGGCCGCGTGGGTGAACCCCATCTCGTAGGCCTTGGCCTCGAACATCTTGAAGGTGTCGGGGTGCACGTAACGGCGCACCGGCAGGTGGTGCCCGCTGGGGGCGAGGTACTGGCCGATCGTGAGCATGTCGATGTGGTGCGAGCGCATGTCGCGCATCACATCGAGGATCTCCTCATCGGTCTCGCCAAGGCCCACCATGAGACCGCTCTTGGTGGGTACCTGCGGGAACAGGGCCTTGAACTTCTTGAGGAGGTTCAGGCTGAATTCGTAGTTCGAGCCCGGGCGCGCTTCCTTGTAGAGGCGTGGCACGGTTTCGAGGTTGTGGTTCATCACGTCGGGCGGCGCGGCCTTGAGGATTTCGAGCGCACGGTCGTCGCGGCCCCGGAAGTCGGGCACCAGCACCTCGATCTGTGTCTGGGGCGACAGGGCGCGGGTCTTCTCGATGCAGGCAACGAAATGTCCGGCGCCACCATCGCGCAGGTCATCGCGGTCCACGCTGGTGATCACCACGTATTTCAGGTTCAGTTGCGCGATGGTCTTGGCGAGGTTGTCCGGCTCGTTCACGTCCAGCGGGTCGGGACGGCCGTGGCCCACGTCGCAGAACGGGCAGCGGCGGGTGCACTTGTCGCCCATGATCATGAAGGTTGCCGTGCCCTTGCCAAAGCACTCCCCGATGTTCGGGCAACTGGCTTCCTCGCACACGGTCACCAGTTTGTTGGTGCGCAGGATGTCCTTGATCTCGTAGAAGCGCGTGGTCGGGCTGCCGGCCTTCACGCGAATCCATTCGGGCTTCTTCAGCACCTCGGCCGGCACGATCTTGATGGGGATGCGCGCGGTCTTGGCCTGGCTTTTCTGCTTGGCCGTGGCGTCGTAGCTGGCAGCGGGCTGGGCGTCGCGGACGGTGCTGCTGGCGAGGGCCGTGGAGGGGTCGGGGCTGGTCATGGCATGGGCGCGGGTGGCGCGGTTGGGGTCAGGGGCTCAGGGTGGCGCCGAGCTTCTGGCTCAGCACCGCCGCGGCATCGTCCCAGGACGCCGCGACCCCGATTGTAGAAAGGTCGACCGTTTGCAGGCCTGCGTAGCCGCAGGGGTTGATGCGCTGGAAGGGTTGCAGGTCCATCGCCACATTCAGTGCCACACCGTGGTAAGTGCAATGGCGGCTGACCTTGATGCCCAGGGCCGCGATCTTGCCCAGGCCCTCGAAATCGGGCGGGGGAAGGGGGGCGCCGGGCTCGCGCCGTAGCGGCCGCTGGGGCAGCAAGGCGTGACTGCCCGGGTCGTCCAGTCTGACATAGATGCCGGGCGCGCCGGCCACCCGGTGGCCCGTCACGCCGAACACGGCCAACGTCCGGATCACGGCTTCTTCCACTCGGTAGACGTATTCCTTGACGAAGTAGCCGGCGCGATGGAGGTCCACGAGGGGGTAGGCCACCACCTGTCCGGGGCCGTGGTAGGTCACCTGGCCGCCGCGGTTGGTCGCCACCACGGGGATGTCGCCGGGAGAAAGCAGGTGGTCTTCACGGCCCGCGAGCCCCTGGGTGAACACGGGGTTGTGCTCGCAGACCCAGAGTTCGTCCGGCGTGGCGGTCGTGCGCGCGGCGGTGAAGGCCTGCATGGCCTCGTAGGTGGGTGCGTGGTCCACCCGGCCGAGCGCGCGGACGATCATGGCCGACCCCGCCGCCAGGCCGCCCCAAGGCGGGGCAAGCCCCCTCGGCGGACAGCGACCCGCGCAGCGGTGGAGCGAGGGGGCGTCACAAGACCACCTTGACCATCGGGTGCGTGGTCAGGGTGCGGTACAGCTCGTCGAGCTGTTCGCGGCTGGTCACATGCACCGTGAGTGTGAGACCGAGGTAGTTGCCCGCCTTGCTCGGACGCAGCTCGATCGTGCTGGCGTCGAAGCCGGGGTCGAAGGCGCGCGCGACATGCGTCATGGCGGTGACGAAGCCGTCCACGTTGGCCCCCATCACCTTGATGGGAAAGTCGCTGGGGTAGGTGATGAGCGATTGCTCGGGTGGGATTTCGGGTGGCAGTTCCATCATGTCGGGTTCCGTCGGTTCAGATCGATTGCGTGGCCACCGCTTGCTGGTAGCCTTCATAAAGGCTTGCATAGATCGGGCCGGGGCGGCCGCGGCCGACGGGTGTGCCGTCCAGCAGGGTGATGGGCAGAACCTCTTTGGTGGCCGAGGACAGCAGCAGCTCATCGGCCGACAGCACCTCATCGCGGGTGACGCGGCGCAGCTCGAACCGCAGTCCCCGGCGGTGGCAGAGTTCCTCGATGAGGCCAAAGCGGATGCCCTCCAGCACCAGGTGGTCTTTGGGTGGTCCCATGACGACGCCCTCCTTGATCACCCACACGTTGCTGGACGCGCCTTCACTCAGGTAGCCATCGCGAAACATCACCACCTCGACCGCGCCGACGTCGGCCGCAATCTGACGCGCCAGCACCGAGCCCAGCAGGCTGGTGCTCTTGATGTGGGCCTTGCCCCAGCGGAAGTCGTCGGCGGTCACGCAGGCCACCCCGTTTGCACGTTGTTCGGGCGTTGCCAGCTTCATGGGACTGGCCATGGCGAAGACCGTGGGAACGAGCCCCGGCGGCATGGCATGGTCGCGCATCGCCACGCCCCGTGTCACCTGAAGATAGACCAACTGGTTCTGCGCTCCCCGGGTCTCCTGATCAGCGATCAGCCGGCGGGCGATGCCCATCCATTCGGCTGTGGAAAAGGGGTTGGGAACACGCAGTTCACGCAGCGAACGTTCCAGCCGGGCCATGTGTTCGGCGAAGCGGAACAGGCGACCACCGTATGCGGGCAGCACCTCGTAGATGCCATCCCCGAAGATGAAGCCCCGGTCCAGCACACTGACGCGCGCCTCCCGCAGTGGGCCGTAGGCCCCGTCCAGAAAGCACAGGGAGTCGGGCAGATCGATCATGTCGGGATTATCGGCGTCGCTCCATGTCAGCACGGCGCACACGGCCATACTGTCCACCGAATATTGACGATGGGCTGGGGTTTCTACGTATAATGGGCGGCTTTGCAACCCAGGCGACTTGTCGTCTGTTTGTCACGCGCGAGGTCGAACATGACGCAAGGCCATTCGATCCCGCCCGGCTGGGCAGAACAGGAAGATGGGGGGCAGGAATCGGATTTCAAGCCGCTGACGCGTGAAGAGGCGCAGCAGTGGCGGGTTCGTCAGCCAGTGCTGTCGCTCTGGCGGCTGGTTCTTGTGCAGTGGCTGGTCGGGCTGGCTGCGGGCGTCGTCGGTGGGCTGCTATGGCAGTCGTCTTCGGTGGCCTGGTCGGTTCTGTATGGCGCGGCGGCGGTGGCAATTCCTTCGGCCCTGATGGCCTACGGATTGACCTCGAGTGCATCGTCCCGTTTGTGGGCGGCACACGCCAACGCGGCATTTGCCGGCTTCCTGTTGTGGGAGGGTGTGAAGATCCTGTTGGCCGTTGCCATGCTGGCGGCGGCTCCCTGGGTGGTCTCCCCCTTGAATTGGTTCGGCCTTCTGGTCGGGCTTGTGTTGGTTCTCAAGGTCTACTGGTTCGGGTATTTCATCCAGGCCAGTCGATCGAATGCAAACGGTTGACTCTCCGGCTCATCGGACAAAACGAACATGGCAGCTGAAGGCACTCTGACTCCGGGCGAATACATCCGCCACCACCTCGTCCATCTGACGAACCACAAGCAGGAATCCATCGTGGATTTCTCGGTGATCAATATCGACTCGGTGGTCGTGAGCGCCCTTCTGGGCTTGCTGACGGTGTTCGTGCTCTGGCGCGCTGCCCGCAGTGCCACGGCCGGTGTGCCGGGTCGTTTCCAGGCGGCGGTTGAGCTGCTCGTGGAAATGGTGGACACCCAGGCCAAGTCGGTGATCCACAACGCCCAGAGCCGCAAGCTCGTGGCCCCGCTGGCACTCACCGTGTTCGTCTGGATCTTCATGATGAACTTCATGGACATGATCCCGGTGGACCTGATTCCACAGATCTGGCACAGCGCCGGCCCTGCCATGGGCTTCAAGGATTACCTGCGCGTCGTGCCCACGGCCGACCTGTCGACCACGCTGGGCCTGTCGGTTTCCGTGCTGCTGCTGTGCCTGTTCTACAACATCAAGATCAAGGGTCTGGGCGGCTGGGCGCACGAGCTCGTTTGTGCCCCCTTTGGCACCAGCAAGAACCCCGTCTGGGCGCTGCTGCTGGGTGTGGTGAACTTCCTCATGCAGATGATCGAATTCGTCGCCAAGACGGTGTCGCATGGCATGCGGTTGTTCGGCAACATGTTCGCCGGCGAGCTCGTGTTCATGCTCATCGCACTGCTGGGTGCCTATGCCACCTTGTCCCTGGGCGGCGGCCTCTTCTTCATCGGGCACCTGATCGCAGGCACGGTGTGGACCCTGTTCCACATTCTGGTCATCACCTTGCAAGCGTTCATCTTCATGATGCTGGCCCTGATCTATCTGGGGCAGGCGCATGACGCGCACTGAAGCGGCTGTGCAGGCCGCCATCGGTTGATTTCTTTCGTTTCTTTCCTTTCTCAACAAACTTCCATCTCATAGGAGTCATCATGGAAAACGTTCTGGGTCTTGTCGCACTGGCTTGCGGTCTCATCGTCGGTCTGGGCGCCATCGGCGCATCCATCGGCATCGCGCTGATGGGCGGCAAATTCCTCGAATCGTCGGCCCGTCAGCCTGAGCTGATGAACGACCTGCAGACCAAGATGTTCATTCTGGCCGGTCTGATCGATGCCGCCTTCCTGATCGGCGTGGCCATCGCCCTGCTGTTCGCTTTCGCCAACCCGTTCACGCTGTAATCGGGCTCGCTGCCCCGCCCGGGCAGGCGTTGCGGTAGACGGGCCTTTTCTGCCGTCCCGCCTCGCCCACCGTGCAGGCAGCCGGTGTGTCACCACTCTTGTCAACACACAGAAAGGCGTTGCGATGAACATCAATGCAACCCTCTTTGCGCAGGCCATCGTCTTCGCGATCCTGGTGTGGTTCACGATGAAATTCGTGTGGCCGCCCATCGCCAAGGCGCTCGATGAGCGTGCGTTGAAGATTTCCGAAGGTCTGGCGGCTTCCGAGAAGGCCAAGACCGAACTGGCTGTGGCCAACAAGCGGGTCGAAGAGGAGTTGAGCAAATCGCGCAACGAATCCGCCACCCGTCTGGCCGATGCCGAGCGCCGCGCCCAGACCGTGATCGAGGACGCCAAGGCCCGCGCCACCGAAGAGGCGGCGAAGATCGTGGCGGCTGCCCGTCAGGAGGCCGAGCAACAGGTCGTCAAGGCCCGTGAAGCCCTGCGCGAGCAGGTGGCTGCGCTGGCCGTCAAGGGTGCCGAGCAGATTCTCAAGCGCGAAATCAACGCAGGCGTTCATGCCGAGTTGCTGGGTCGCCTGAAGACCGAGCTCTGATGCCCGCCTGACGCCCGACCGGCATTCAAAGGACCACCATGGCAGAAATCGCCACCATTGCCCGCCCCTATGCGGAAGCGCTGTTCAAGGCCGCAGGCACTGATGCGGCCGGTGCGGCGGCCTGGCTCGACGAGCTGGCTGCCCTGGCCGCCAACGAGCAATTGCGCCAGTTCGCCGACAGCCCGAAAGCCCTGCCCGAACAGGTGTTCACGCTTCTGACCGGTCTGCTCAAGAGCAGCCTGCCCGCCATTGGCCAGAACTTCCTGCGCACCGTGATCGAGAACGGCCGCATCCAGGCACTGCCCGAGATTGCTGCCCAGTTCCGCGCATTGAAGAATGCGCAGCTGGGGGCCTTCGATGCCGTGGTCTACAGCGCCTTCGAGGTGGACAGCGCCGCGCTGGCCGACCTCTCGGGCGTGCTGGAGAAGCGTTTTGGACGCAAGCTCAACCTCCAGGTGAAACTGCAGCCCGATCTGATCGGCGGCATTCGCGTGGTGGTGGGTGACGAGGTGCTCGACACCTCGGTCAAAGCCCGCCTGGAACAAATGAAGATTGCCCTGACGGCCTGAGGCCGCTTTTCCGGGCGCGCCTGCACACCATTTAACGAAAGAAGGAAAGAGTCATGCAACTCAATCCCGCCGAAATCTCCGAATTGATCAAGTCCCGCATCGAAGGTCTGGGTGCTTCCAGCGATGTGCGCAACCAGGGCACTGTGGTCTCGGTCACCGACGGTATCGTCCGTGTCCACGGCCTGTCCGACGTGATGCAGGGCGAAATGCTGGAATTCCCGGCCAACAAGGATGGCGTGCCTTCCTTCGGCCTGGCG
>QFCS01003783.1_pt1 | contig 19231 bp, 18 predicted proteins | sample 3576561 | NCBI WGS metagenome assembly QFCS01 | reverse complement strand
CGAGCCCGATGGCCGCCGCTACGCGCTGGCGCCGCGCCTGCTGCGCCTGGGCGAAGGCGCGCTGGGCGCGAGCACGCAACACGGCGTGCGCCACGCGGTGTTGCGCCAGTTGGTGGCCGAACTCGGCGAAAGCTGCAATCTCACGGCCCTGTCGGGCGCCGAGGTGGTGTACCTGGACCGCGTGGAATCGGCCTTCCCGCTGCGGCTGGAGCTGCGCCCGGGCACGCGCGTGCCACTGCACTGCTCGGCCAGCGGCAAGCTGTTCCTGGCGCACCTGGGCGCGGCGCGGCGACAGGCCCTGCTCGATGGGCTCACGCTGAGCGGACACACCGCGACCACGCTCACGCGTCGCGAGGCGCTGGAGACCGAGCTGGCCACCATCCGCCGCCAGGGACACGCCTTCGACGCGGAGGAATTCGTCGACGGCCTGGTGTGCATTGCGGTGCCGGTGCGCGCGCCAGGCGAGCGTGACGTTCGCTGCGCGCTCGCGCTGCAGGCGCCATCGGCGCGCGTGCCGCTGGCGCGGCTGCCGCAGTTCCTGCCGCGCCTGACGCAGGCGGCACAGGCACTGGCGCGCACGCTGTAAGCGCGGTGGGCGGGGGCCGGGCCCGCCCACGGGGCGGCAGGATGGTTCGCTTCAATTTACCAATGGTATTACCATACGCGGCTCGACCATTCCGCTTTTGAAGGAGCCGCACCCATGAACCACGCCAGCACCCCACCCGCGTCCGACTGCGACGTGCTGGTCATCGGCGCTGGCGCCGGCGGCCTGTCCACGGCCATCACCGCCCGCAAGCTCGGCCTGGACGTGATCGTCGTGGAGAAGGAGCCGGTCTTCGGCGGCACCGCCGCCTTCTCGGGCGGCGTGCTCTGGATTCCGGGCAACCCGCACGCGCGCCAGGCCGGTATCACCGATTCGCGCGAGGCCGCCCGCACCTACATGCGGCACGAGACGGGCGACTTCCACGACGCCGAGGCCGTGGAGACCTTCCTCGACGCGGGGCCCGAGATGGTGGAATTCTTCGAGCGCGAGACCGAGGTGAAGTTCGTGCCCACGCTCTACCCCGACTATCACCCCGACGCGCCCGGCGGCGTGGACATCGGCCGCTCCATCCTGGCCGCGCCCTACGACATCCGGGGCCTCGGCAAGGACATGGCGCGCCTGCGCCCGCCGCTGTCCACCATCACCTTCATCGGCATGATGTTCAATTCGTCGAACGCCGACATCAAGCACTTCTTCAACGCCACCAAGTCGCTTCACTCGGCGCTGTACGTCGTCCAGCGCCTGGCCAACCACTTCAAGGAACTGCTGCTGTACCGGCGCGGCGTGCAGGTCACCAGCGGCAATGCGCTGGCCGCGCGCCTGGCCAAGTCGGCGCTCGACCTGGGCATCCCGATCCACACCGACACGCCGGCCAAGGAGCTCGTCATCGAGAACGGCCGCATCCGCGGTGCCGTGGTGGACGGCGCCGGGGGCCGCACCCGCATCACCGCGCGGCGCGCCGTGGTGCTGGCCAGCGGCGGCTTCTCGCACGACGTGGAGCGCCTGGCCAAGGCCTACCCGCACGTGCAGCGCGGCGGCGAACACTTCTCGCCCGTGCCCTCGGGCAACACCGGCGACGGCGCGCGCCTGGCGGAATCGGCCGGTGGCCGCGTGGACATCCGCTTCCCCGACGCGGCGGCGTGGATGCCGGTGTCCAAGGTGCCGCAGGGTGGTGGCCGCTTCGGCGCCTTCCCTCATCTGCTGGACCGGTACAAGCCCGGCATCATCGGCGTGCTGCGCAACGGCCGGCGCTTCACCAATGAATCGAATTCGTACCACGACGTCGGCGCCGCCATGGTCGCGGCCTGCGAGGGCCAGGCGGAAACCGCGATGTGGCTCATCTGCAATCACGCCACGCTGTCGAAGTACGGCCTGGGCCACGCCAAGCCCGCGCCCATGCCCGTGGGGCCCGCCGTGCGCAACGGCTACCTGGTCAAGGGGCGCACGCTGGCCGAACTGGCGCAGCGCGCGGGCATCGACCCGGCCGGCCTGGAACAGACCGTGCGCGAGTACGACCGCCACGCGGTGAAGGGCGAAGACCCGGCGCATGGCCGGGGCCGCACCACCTTCAACCGCTACCTGGCCGACCCCGCGCAGCAACCCAACCCCTGCGTGGCCCCGGTGGGCGATGGCCCCTACTACGCGCTCAAGCTGGTGATGGGCGACCTCGGCACCTTCGACGGCATCCGCACCAACGTGGCCGGCCAGGTGCTCGGCGCCAGCGGCGAGGCCATCCCCGGCCTGTACGCGGTGGGCAACGACCGCGCCAGCGTCATGGGCGGCAACTACCCGGGTGCCGGCATCACGCTGGGTCCGATCATGACCTTCGGCTGGCTCAGCGCCCGGCACATCGCGGGCGTGTGGCAGCCGCGATCGGAAGCGGCGCCCGCTCAGCGGGAAGCCGAACGCCAGCCGGCCTGAACGCGGGGCTGAGCGCGGCCCTGAGCGCGGGCCTGTGCGTCGGCCTTGGCCGCCGCTCAGCCGCCGGTGAAGCCGCGCAGGCTGGGCATGTCGACGCGGCGGATCAGCCGCGTCTCCTGCGCCACGATGAGGTGCCCGGACGCCGACAGATAGGCCGGGAAATCGGCGTGCGCGTCGCGCGCGATCGAACGCCGCTCGTAGTCGGCCAGGTCGTCGTAGCCCCACAGGTGCACGAACTGGTTGAGCGGGCCCACCTGGCTCACCCAGAACCCCAGTGGCGAGCCCAGCGTCGCCAGCAGGATGGGCATGGCGAGCCGGTCGAACACCTCGATGAACTCGGGCATCCTGCGCGGCTGGATGGTGTAGATGCGGTGGTCCACCAGGGCTTTCGCGGTCGGTGTCATGGTCTTTCTCGGCCGGCTGCTCTTGCATTAATGGTCTGTCCATTAATGTACACTGGTCAATACCTGCACCGCGTCAGTTGGGCGCGCACCCCCTGCGCTCGACACCCCGTCGATAGAATCCGCGCACGCCACCACGCCCTTGACGGAATGACAGACACCGCCGCTTCCCCGCTGGGCTTCGCCCCGATCGCTCCCCAACGCGCTTTCGAGGAAATCGCCGCGCAGATCCGCGCGCTGGTGGCGGGCGGCAAGCTCAAGCCCGGCGACCGACTGCCCGCCGAACGCGAACTCTCCGCCCGTTTCAATGTCAGCCGCAACACCCTGCGCGAGGCGCTGCGCTCGCTCGAGCTGGCCGGCATGATCGAGCTGCGCAAGGGCGCCTCGGGCGGCGCCTTCGTGATGCCGGGCAGTTCGGGCGTGGTGGTCGGCGGCATGCGCGACCTGTACCACCTCGGCGCGATCACGCCCGAGCACCTGACCGAGGCGCGCATCTGGCTCAGCGAGATCGTCGTGCGCGTGGCCTGCGAGCGCGCCACCGAAGACGACCTGGCCGCACTCGAAGCCAACGTCGATGCCGCGGCGAGGGCGCACAAGGCCGGCGTGTTCCCTGAACACTCCCGGCTGCACCGCGAGTTCCACAACCTGCTGGCCGCGGCCACGCACAACCCCATCATCCAGGTCACCATGGAAGGCGTGACGGAGGTGGTGCAGCAGTTCGTCGTCAACATCGGCCCCGAGCCGAACACCTACACCATGCCCTCGCGCCGGCGCCTGCTCAAGCACCTGCGCGCGCGCGACAGCGCCGCCGCGGTGCGTGAGATGACGCGTTTCCTGGAACGGCTCCAGGCCAACTACCTCGCGCTGTGGAGCGCGCGCCAGCGCGACTGAGGCGCCGGGACGGCTCAGGCCGCGCGCCGGCCCGCCCGGGTGGCCGCCACCTTGGCGGGTGCCAGTCGGGCGGCGGCCGTTGCTGTTCCCTTCGGCGCTGTCTTTGACACGGTCTTTGGCGCGGCCTTCGGCGCGGTCTTCGGCGCGGTCTTCGGCATTTTCTTCGCCACCGCGCCGCCCCGCAGGACCGCCGCGTTGCGGGTCACCGCCTGCAGCGACCTGCCCGGGCGCACGACCTCGACGGGCTCGCCCTCCAGGTCACCATGGATGACCGCCAGGTACTCGCCCATGTTCTTCATGGCCGCGTCGGCGTCGCGCGCGCGCATGGCCTTGAGGATGCGGCGGCGGATCGGCACGAGTTCGGGGCGCGGTTTGCGGCCCGCCTTGTCGACCACGTAACGCACGATGTCGCCCATGGAGTCGACCAGCATCATGAGCACCTCGTTGCGCGTGGCCTGGGCGATGAGGCGGAAGAACAGCGCGCCGGCCTCACCCCGCTGCTGCAGGTCCTGGATGCCGGCGATGAAGTCGATGTTCTGCTCGATGGCCTGGAAGTCGGCCTCGGTGGCGCGCTCGCAGGCCAGCTTGATCACCACGCCCGTGATGAGTTCGCGCGTCTCGGCCAGGCTGCGCAGCGACACGCGGCCCAGGAACATCAGGTCCTGCAGCGACTGGGTCAGCAGCTGCGGGTTGCCGTCCCGGATGAAGGCGCCCCCCTTGACCCCTTTCTGCAAGGAGATCACTCCCGACATCTCGAGCGTGCGCAAGGCCTCGCGCACGGCGGGCCGGCTGACCCGGAACTCCACCGCCAGGTCGCGCTCGGCCGGCAGCTTGTCGCCGGGCTTGAGCACCCCCGAAGCCAGGCGTTGACGGATCTGCTCGCAAATCTCCTCGAACACGCGGCGCGTGCGCACCTGGTGGAACGCCAGATCCTGACCATCGTTCATGTGATTCCCCGAATCTTGTGTGGTGTGCCGCGCGTGGCGAATGCCTGTCCGGCGTCGCGGAAAGGATAACCCGCGGCCGATCAATGGGTCGGCCATTGTGTTGACACAAATGGATTGACCATTATTTCGCGATTACCCTTCACCGCTAGCACCGGAACTCACCTGTGAACGACGCCCCCACCCACCGCACCCTCCTGCTGCTGAGCTTCGCGGCTTTTTTTGGCGCCGCGGCCCTGCGCGTCTGCGACCCGCTGCTGCCCCGCTTCGCGAGCGAATTCGCCGTCTCCGCGGGCACGGCGGGCCAGGTGGTGATCGGCTTCGCCATCGCCTACGGCGTGCTGCAGCTCGTGTTCGGCCCGCTGGGCGACCGCTACGGCAAGCTGCGCCTGGTCCGCTTGGCCCTGTTCGGCTGCGGCATCGGCTCGGGCGCGGCGGCCCTGTCCGGGCACTTCGATGCGCTGGTGGTGCTGCGCGCCGCCTGGGGCATGTGCGCGGCCGGCGTAATTCCGTTGTCCATGGCCTGGATCGGCGACACCGTGCCCTACGAGCGGCGGCAGGCCACGCTGGCGCGCTTTCTCACCGGCACCCTGTCGGGCATGGTGGCGGGCACCCTGCTGGGCGGCCTGTTCGCCGACTCGGCACTGGGCTGGCGCGGGGCGTTCGGCGTGCTGGCCGCGGGGTACCTGGCCGTGGCCTTCGCGCTGGGCGCAGCGGTGCGCGCCGAGCCGCCGGCCGACGCGGCGCGGGCGATGCACCCGCTGGCCTCGCTCGCCGAGGTGCTGCGCACGCCCTGGGCGCGCGTGGTCTTGCTGGCGGTGGCCGCCGAGGGCGTCTTCATGCTCAGTGCGCTGGCCTTCATTCCCAGCTACCTGCACGCCCGCTTCGGCCTGTCGCTGGCGCTCGCCGCGGCGCTGGCGGCCTGCTATGCGCTCGGCGGCCTGGCCTACACCGCGGTGGCGCGCCGACTGGTGGCGCGCTGGGGCGAACAGGGCATGGTGTGGCGCGGCGGCTGGCTCGTCGGCGCCGGTTTCCTCGGCCTGTGGCTCGCGCCGCATTGGGCGCTGAGCGTGCCGGCGATCCTGCTCATCGGCTTCGGCGCCTACCTGTTCCACGCCACGCTGCAGACGCACGCCACGCAGATGGCACCACGGGCGCGCGGCTCGGCGGTGGCGCTGTTCGCCTGCTGCCTGTTCGGGGGCCAGGCCGCCGGCACCAGCGGCGCGGCCGCGCTGGTCGACCACGCGGGCTTCGTTCCCCTGCTGCTGTGCGCGGCGGTGGGCCTGGCCGCGGCGGGCAGCGCGTTCGCCAGTGCCTTGGCCCGGCGGCGCTGAGCCCGGTGGGACCGCGCGGCGGCGGCTCGCCCCCGAACGCCCCGAGCGCCCCGTCAGAGGACGACGCGCTTGTGCTCGACCGTGCCGAGCTTGGACGGCGGCGCGCCGAAGCCCAGCCAGCCGCCGTCCACCGGCAAGGTCACGCCCGTGATGTAGGCCGCCCGTTCCGAGGCGAGGAACGCGATCGCCTCGGCGATCTCCTCGGGCGCGCCGCAGCGGCCCATGGGCGTGTTGTCCTCGATGCTTTGCATGTCCAGTGCGCCCTTGGCCACCAGTTCCTTCACCAGCTCGGTCATCACGTACCCCGGCGCCACGGCGTTGACGCGGATGCCGTCTCGGGCCCATTCGCTGGCCATGGCCTCCGTCATGGTGGAGATGCCGGCCTTGGCGGCACCGTAGGCGTTGCGGCCCGGGTGGCCCTGGCGGCCCGCGATGGAGGCGATGTTGACGATGGCGCCCGACTGCTGCAGCACGAACACGCGGCCGGCCTCGCGGCTGGCCAGGAAGGTGCCGCGCAGGTGCACGGCGAGGATGCGGTCGAAGCCCTCCACGGTCTGCTCCAGCGTCATCACCGGCTGCTCGCCGATGCCGGCGTTGTTCACCAGCACGTCGAGCCGACCGAAGCGGGCCACCGTGTCCTGCACCAGCGCGCGCACCGGGCCTTCCTGCGTCACATCGCAGGCCTGCCAGCCATGCCCGGCGCCGAGCTCACGCGCGCGCGCCTCGGCGGCCTCGGGCCGCAGGTCGGCGACCACGACGTGCCCGTACTCCTGCGCGAGCCGCTGCGCCGTGGCCCAGCCGATGCCGTCCGCGGCTCCGGTGACGATGGCGACTCGCTGGTCGGGGGGCGGAAGGAGCGGCGATGAGGGCATGGTGGTGGGTGCTTGAGTCAAGGGAGTTTTCATTCTATGACCAAATACCCATTGGTCTATCCAATGGGTATTTGAAGAACGGCAATCGGATCGAGCATGTGTTCAACGCCAGACCCGGGCCTGCACCAGCACGGTGGTGATGCGGCCCAGCAGCTCGCGGCCGTCGTCGCGCAGGGGCAGGCGGGCGTCGGACGCATAGGACGCGTTCATCGCGGCCTCGTCGGCGTAGCCGATCTGCGCGATGCCGTCGACCGGCAGGGCCCCGTGGTCCACGGTCTGGCCTTCACCCGTTTCGCGGCGAACCACGAGGTGCTGGTGGTACAGCTGCACCTGCGGCAAGCGGCGCACCAGGTCGGCGTGCCGGCCCCACCAGGCCTCGCGGAAGGCCTCGCGATCGGAGGCCTTGCGCGCCAGCAGCATCCACCTGCGAAAACCGCCTTCGCGCGCCGCGCCCTGCGGCTCGATCGCCACGTGGGCCTCGGCGTCCAGCGTGAACAGCGGCCCCGCGCCGATCGCCTCGGCCACGGCCCGCCAGGCCTCGCTCTCTCCGCAGCGCCAGGCGGCGTCCTCGTCGTCGACGTGCAGCTCGACGATGCGGCCGATGGCGTCGGCCTGCGGCACCACGCCCGCGTGCGCACGCTGGTCATTGAGGGAATCGGTCGGGATGTGGCGCAGCACCTCCAGGAGTTGCACCTCGGCGGGCCCGCCGCCCTGGCGCGGCAGGGCGGCCAATGCGGCCTCCAGCGCCGCGGGCGAGGGATTCGTGGCGGGAAAGCAGACGGTGCGGATCAGTCTCGGGGTGGAGGGTGGCGACGGGCGTTTGCCTGTCATCTGATCGTTCATTTGGTCGGACCTTTATCGAGTTTTTTGACGACATGCCGGCTCAGGAGAGCCCACTCACCGGCACGCTGGCGCCGTGGATGGCGCGCGCCGCGGGCGAGGCCAGGAAGGCGATGACCTCGGCCAGATCGGCCGGCGCCACCCAGCGGGCGGGGTCGGCCGTGGGCATGTCGCGCCGGTTCTCGGGCGTGTCGATGATGGTGGGCAGCACCGCGTTGACGTGGATGCCGCGCTCGCGCAGCTCGGCCGACATCGACTCGGTGAGCCGGGCCACGGCGCTCTTGGAGGCGCTGTAGGCACCCATGTGCGCCCCGCCCCGCGCCGCCGCCGCAGCGCCCACGTTGACGATGGCGCCCCCGCCCGCCGCGAGCATGCCCGGCACCACGGCGCGCGCCGTGTGCAGCACCGAACGCACGTTGATATCCATCAGGAAATCCCAGGTGGCATCGCTCGTGGCGTGCACCGGCTCGCCCATGCGAAAGCCCCCGGCGATGTTGCACAGCACCGCGATCGGTCCCAGCGCCGCGGTGATCCGCCCCACCGTGGCGGCGACCGCCTCGGCATCGAGCAGATCGCAGGCGAAGCCGGCCTGCGTGGCCGTGTCGGCGCCGAACGCGGCGCGCAGTTGATCGGCGTCGCGGTCCAGCAGGGCCAGGCGCGCGCCGCGGCGCGCGAAGGCCGACGCCACCGCCCTGCCCACGTTGCCACAGGCCCCCGTCACCAGCACCGTTCCATCCATCTTGTCCATCTCGTCTCCTTGCTTGCGGTCAGATTCAATTTATTATATGGTTTGACCATTCAAGATTTTCGACTCCCTGAAGAAGGCTCAGAACCCATGAAAGAACCATACGACCTGGTGATCCGCGGCGGTGAAGTGGCCGACGGACTCGGCGGCGCCACCTTCGAGGCCGACGTGGCGGTGAAGGACGGACGCATCGCCGAGGTCGGCAACGTCGCCGGCCGGGGCCGCGAGGAGATCGACGCGCGCGGCAAGCTGGTGGCGCCGGGTTTCGTCGACATCCACACGCACTACGACGGACAGGCCGTCTGGGACCGCTGCTTCGCGCCCTCGTCCTGGCACGGCGTCACCACCACGGTGATGGGCAATTGCGGTGTCGGCTTCGCGCCGGTGCGCCCCGAGGACCGCGACCGCCTGATCGAGCTGATGGAGGGCGTGGAGGACATTCCGGGCGTGGCCCTGCACGAGGGCCTGGACTGGGCCTGGGAGAGCTTCGACGACTACCTCGGCGCACTGGAGCGCCAGCCGCACGACATCGATTTCGCGGCGCAATTGCCGCATGCCGCGCTGCGCGTGTACGTGATGGGCGAGCGCGCCTCGCGCCTGGAGATGGCCACGCCAGATGACATGGCGAAGATGCGCGCACTGACCGCCGAGGCCATGCGCGCGGGCGCGATCGGCTTCTCGACCTCGCGCTCGATCAACCACAAGTCGGTGAAGGGCTCGCCCACGCCCACGCTGAAGGCGGCCGAGGACGAGCTCACCGCCATCGCACTGGGCGTGAAGGACGCGGGCCGCGGCGTGCTGCAGATGATCACCGACTTCGACGACGACGACGTGGAAGGCGAGTTCGCGCTGATGCGCCGGCTGGTGGAGGTGTCGGGCCGTCCGCTGTCGTTCTCGCTGATGCAGAAGCACCAGAACAAGCAGGGTTGGCGGCGCGTGCTGGACCTCACCGCCCGCGCGGTGGCCGACGGCCTGCCGATGCGCGCCCAGGTGGCGCCGCGCGGCGTGGGCATCCTGCTGGGTCTGCAGGGCAGCCGCAACGTGTTCTCCGAATGCCCGTCGTACCAGGCGATCGCGGAACTGTCCTTCGAGGAGCGCGTGGCGCGCCTGAAGGACCCCGCGCTGCGCGAGCGCCTGCTGCAGGAACTGGAGCACCCGCCGGCATCGGCACTGGGCGTGCGGCTGGTGGAGTTCTCCAACATCTTCGCCTTCGGTGACCCGCCCGACTACGACCCCGGCGAGGAGAAATCGGTCGCGGCCATTGCACGGCGCGAAGGCCGCGCGCCAGCCGCCGTGGCCTACGACCTCATGATGGCCAGCGAGGGGCGCGGCACGCTCTATTCGCCCTTCGCCAACTACGCCGACCGCAATCTCGAGGCCTGCGGCGACATGATCGCCGACCCCAACACCGTGATCGGCCTTGGCGATGGTGGCGCGCACGTGGGCCTGGTGTGCGACTCCAGCTTCCAGACCTTCGTGCTCTCGCACTGGGGCAACACCAGCGGCCGCTTCACGCTGCCCTGGCTGATCAAGCGCCAGACCGCCGACACCGCGCATGCCGTGGGCCTGTTCGACCGCGGCGTGATCGCCCCCGGCAAGAAAGCCGACCTCAACGTGCTCGACCCCGCGCTGCTCGGCATGGCCACGCCGCACATGCAGTTCGACCTGCCGGCCGGTGGGCGGCGCCTGCTGCAGCGCGCCAGCGGCTACGTGGCCACCATCGTCTCGGGCACCCCGGTGTACCGCGACGGCCAGTCCACCGGCGCCCTGCCCGGGCGCCTGGTGCGCGGCCCGCAGGCCGCCTGAGCGCTTCCGTTTTTTCCTTTCCCAACGACACCACAGGAGACATGACCATGACCCTCTCCCGCCGGGGCGCACTCGCCGCCCTCGCCTCTTCCGCGCTCTGGCAGGCGCCAGCCTTCGCGTCCGAGTGGCCGTCGCGCCCGATCCGCCTCGTCTGGCCCTTCGCCACCGGCGGACTCGGCGCCAACCTCACGCGCGTGCTGGGCGACGGCCTGTCGCAGCGACTGGGCCAACCCGTGGTGATCGACCCCAAGCCGGGCGCCGGCGGCGTGCTGGGCTTCCAGTACACCAAGCAGGCCACGCCCGATGGCTACACCATCATGCTGGGCACCAACAGCACGTCCACGCTGCTGCCCTCGATGCAGAAGAACCTGCCCTTCGACCCGATCAAGGATTTCGAGCACATCGGCATGGCCTACACCAGCGGCAACGTCATCGTGGTGCGCGCCGACAGCGACATCAAGAGCCTGAAGGACCTGCGCGACAAGGCCAAGGCCAACCCCGGCAAGCTCACCTATGGCTCGGCGGGCAACGGCTCCACCTACCACCTCATGCCCGCGCTGTTCGACCAGCTCAACGGCACGCAGATGCTGCACGTGCCCTACCGCGGCGGCAGCCCGGCCTACCTCGGCCTGCTCTCGGGCGAGGTCGACGTGGTCTTCGGCGACCTGTCGGCGCTGCCGCAGGTGCAGGCCGGCAAGATGCGCGCGCTCGGCGTCACCAGCCGCCAGCGCGTGCCCGCCGCGCCCGACATCCCCACCACGGCCGAACTCGGCATGCCCGATCTTCGGATGGAATCCTTCTACGGCCTGTTCGCGCCCAAGGGAACGCCCAAGCCGATCATCGACCGCCTGAGCACCGAGATGGCAGCCGTGCTCGCCACGCCCACGGTGCAGCGCCAGCTCGAGACGCTGTCCACCCAGGCCGCGCCAGACACCTCGCCCGCCTACTTCGTCAAGCGCATCCGCGAGGAAGCGGCGCGCTGGAAGCCGGTGATCGACAAGGCCGGCATCACGATCGAGTAAGGCGACCATGAGCTTCGAACACGATCTGGTGATCCGAGGTGGCCGGGTGGTGGATGGCACGGGCCGCCCCGCCGTGGAGGCCGACGTGGCGGTGCGCGGCGACCGCATCGTCGAGGTCGGCCGCGTCACGGGCCGGGGCCGCGAGGAGATCGACGCGCGCGGCCAACTGGTCACGCCGGGCTTCGTGGACATCCACACCCACTACGACGGCCAGGCGATCTGGGACCGGCAACTCGCGCCCAGTTCCTGGCATGGCGTCACCACGGTGGTGATGGGCAATTGCGGCGTCGGCTTCGCGCCCGTGAAGCCGGCCGATCGCCAGGCCCTGGTCGAACTCATGGAGGGCGTGGAAGACATCCCCGGCCCCTGCCTGCACGAAGGTCTGCGCTGGGACTGGGAGTCGTTCGGCGACTACCTGGACGTGCTGGAGCGCCAGCCACGCGACATGGACGTGTGCGCGCAACTGCCGCACGGCCCGCTGCGCGTGTACGTGATGGGCGAGCGCGCGCTGCGGCTGGAGAACGCCAGCGCCGAGGACATCGCCGCGATGCGCCGCCTCACCGCCGAGGCCATGCGAGCCGGTGCCTTCGGTTTCACCACCTCGCGCACCGTCAGCCACCGCACCGTCAAGGGCGATCCCACGCCCATGCTGCGCGCGCAGGAAGAGGAGCTGCTGGGCATCGCGCTGGGCATGCGCGACGCCGGCCACGGCCAGCTCGAGTTCGTTTCGGACTGGGACCAGCCCGACGCGGCGAGCGAGTTCGGCATGCTGCGCCGTCTGGTGGAACAGTCAGGCCGCAGTTGCGTGTTCTCGCTCAACCAGCGGCACGGCGAGTCCAGCCGCGTCTGGCACGAGTTGCTGCTGCTGGCCGACCAGGCCGCCGCCGACGGCCTGGCGATCCGCCCGGTCACCGCGCCGCGTCCCATCGGCTCGCTGTTCGGGCTCACCGGCACACAGAACCCCTTCGCCGGCACGCCCACCTACCTGTCGATCGCGCACCTGCCACTAGCCGAGCGCGTGGCGGCCATGCGCACACCGGCGGTGCGCCAGCGCATCCTCACCGAGGACCCGTTCAAGCTCAGCACCTTCCCGCTGTTCGAACGCATGGGCTTCGAGAAGATGTACGAGCACATGTTCCTGCTCGGCGACCCGCCCGACTACGAACCACCGCGCGAGGCTTCGATCGCCGCCATTGCGCGGCGCACCGGGCGCGCGGCGGCCGAGGTGGCCTACGACATGCTGCTCGAGGACAACGGCCGTGGCTTTCTCTACGCGATCTTCACCAGCTACAACGAGTTCAGCCTGGAGCCCGTGCGCGAAACGCTGGAACACCCCAACGCCCTCATCGGCCTGGGCGACGGCGGCGCGCACGTGGGCTTCATCACCGACGCGAGCTTTCCCACCTGGCTGCTCACCCACTGGGGGCGCGACCGCGCCGAGGGCCGCCAACCCGTGGAAGAACTGGTGCGCCGCTACACCAGCGACCCGGCCGCCGCCGTGGGCCTGCACGACCGTGGCCTGGTGCAGGTGGGACTCAAGGCCGATCTCAACGTGATCGACTTCGAGCGCCTGGCGCTGGAAAAGCCCTATGTGGTGGCGGACCTGCCGGCTGGCGGCAAGCGCCTGCTGCAGAAGGCGCGCGGCTACTGCGCGACCATCGTCTCGGGCGTGCTCACCTACCGCGACGGCGAACACACCGGTGCCACGCCGGGCCGCCTGGTGCGCGGCCCGCAGGCGCGGGCCTGATGCCCCACGTGCGCCGACGTGGCCTTCAAGGGCTACGAAGGCTTCACGCTCACGCGCTGAGCGCGCTCAGCGCATCATCGTGTTCTTGCTGCGGCTGCGGGTCTTGGTGGTGGCCGCCGCCGTGGAACCCGGGTCGAACTCGTTGACGTAGGGGATCTTCGCGGTGGTCCGCTGCAGCAGGTCCACCAGGGTTTCCACCTCATCGGCGCTCAGGTCCGACAGCAGGCGGCGCTCGCGCTCCAGCGCCACCTGGATGATGCGGTCGTGCATCTCGTACCCCAGAGGCGTGAGGCTCAGCAGCTTGCGGCGCTGGTTGCTCGGGTCTTCGGCCACCGCCAGGTAGCCCTTCTCTTCCAGCCGACGCGATTCGCGGCTCACCGAGGCCTTGTCCAGGCCGATGACCTGGGTGATGCGCGCGGGCGTGATGTCGGGCTCGATCGCCACCATGGCCATCACACGCCATTCGATGATGCCGATGCCGAAGCGCTTGAGGTACAGCCGCGACGCGCCGCTGGACAGCTTGTTCGCCAGGACCGTGTAGAAGTAGGTGACGTAGTGCGCGAGGTTGAGCACCTCGCGCTTCTTCCGGGCCTGTTCCGCGGCGGCCTTTTTCCCCGACGTTGCCATTCAATGGTCCCCAGCTTGGATGCGACAGGGACGTACTGTACAAGCTGCGCCAGCGACTCCCTTCGTGCTCACAGGCTGTCCGCGAACGCGCGGATGTCCTCGCTCAGCAGCTCGGGCACCTCGTAGCCGGGGAAGTGCCCACCGCGCGGCAGCTCGGTCCAGCGCGTGACGCGGTAGGCCTTCTCCACCAGGCTGCGCGGCGGCAGCACGAACATCGGGTCGCGCGTGGCGGCCAGCGCCACCGGCACCTCCACGCGCTGGCCACCCGGGTAGCCCGGCGGGCCTTCGCTGGCCAAGCCGCGGTAGATCCACGTGGACGTGGCCGCCGTGCCGGTGACGAGGTAGAGCATCACGTTGCGCAGCAGCTGGTCGGCGCGCGCGGGCGTCTGGAACACCGCCGATTTGTCGGCCTCGGCCGGGTCGCCCCAGGCGGCGAACTTCTCCAGCATCCAGGCCAGCAGGCCCACGGGGTTGTCGTTGAGCAGGTAGCCGGCGGTCAAGGGGCGCGAGGTCTGCAGGCGGAAGTAGGCGCCGTCGTCCTCGAAGCGCTCGCGGAAGGCGCCCAGCCACTGCTGTTCCTCCGGCGCGCTGGCGGCGCCGGCCACGAAGCGCGGGCTCACCATGGTCATGTGCACGCCTGCGCAGGCCTGCGGGTGGTCGAAGCCGAGCCAGCCCGCGAGGATGGAACCCCAGTCGGCACCGTGCGCGAGGTAGCGCGGATACGCCAGCACCTCGGTCATCAGCGTGTGCATCAGGCCGGCCATGGCGCGCGGGCCCATCAGCTTCGCGGGCGTGTCCGAATGCCCGGCACCGGGCAAGGAAGCGATCACCACGTCGTGGCCGGCCGCCACGAGGCGGTCCGCCACGTCGAGGTACTCCAGGTAGCTGCCGGGCCAGCCGTGCATCAGCAGCACGGGGAGGCGGGCGTTGCCCTGGGCGGCGCGCTGGTGAACGAAGTGCAGGTCCAGGCCGCCCACGTGGGCCTTGAACTGCGGGCGCTCATTGAGCTTCGCCTCTTCCATGCGCCAGTTGAAGCCGTCGCGCCAGCGTTGCACCAGGTAGCGCATGGTCGCGGGGTCTGCGCCCAGCGCCCAGCCGGCGCCCTCGGGCGTGCGCGGCCAGCGGTACTCGGCCACCTGGTGCGCGATGCGGCTGAGCGTGTGTTCGTCGGTGCGGTGCTGGAACGGGACGGCTTCGGTCATTCATGTCTCCTCATCAGGGTGTTGGCGGTTGGCGGATTTCTCCGCATAATGTTGCCACCTCAACGTTGGCATTGCAACACCAAAGAGGTTCCACCCCACCACGTGGAAGCGGCCCTCAAGGCCCTGCCACCCTGACAGGAGACACACATGAGCCAGACGGAAACCACGCCGGGCCACCAGCCCAACCACCGTGTGATGCACACCATGATCCGCGTGAAGGACATGGACCGGTCGCTGGACTTCTACACGCGCCTCATGGGCATGAAGCTGCTGCGCCGCAAGGACTACCCCGAGGGCCGCTTCTCGCTGGCCTTCGTGGGCTATGGCGCCGAGATCAACCACGCGGTGATCGAGCTCACCCACAACTGGGACCAGGACAAGCCGTACGAGCTGGGCGGCGGCTACGGCCACATCGCCATTGCGGTGGACGACATCTACGCCACCTGCGCGGACCTCAAGGCCAAGGGCGCGAACATCATCCGCGAGGCCGGGCCAATGAAGAACGACACCCTGCACCTGGCCTTCGTGCAGGACCCGGACGGCTACAAGATCGAGCTGATCGATTCCAAGACCGTGGCGGGCTGAGGAGCGGGCGTGATCACCTTCTACACCTACCCCGGCCCCAACAGCCGCAAGGCGCAGATCATGCTGGAAGAGTCCGGCGAGGCCTACGAAATCCGCAAGGTCGACATCACCAAGGGTGAGCAGTTCGACCCGGCCTTCCTGGCGATCTCGCCGAACAACAAGATCCCGGCGATCGTGGACCACACGGCGCAGGGCGAGGTGCCGGTGTTCGAGACGGCGGCCATCCTCACCTACCTGGCAGAGAAGAGCGGCAAGCTGCTGCCCGCCTCGGGCGCGAAGCGGGCCGACGTGCTGGCCTGGCTGGTGTGGGGCACGGGCTCGGTGGGCGGCACGCTGCCGCAGTTGCACCACTACGCGGACCTGCCCGAGAAAGTGCCCGGCACGGTGGAGCGTTTCGCCACCGAGGCGGTGCGCCTGTTCAACGTGCTGGAGCGGCGCCTGCAGAAGAACGAGTACATCTGCGGCGAGTACTCGATCGCGGACATTCCCACCTTCTGTTCGGCGGCGGGCTGGCTGCAGCGCGTGAGGCAGCTCTCGGGCGGCCAACTGGGCGACACGCCGGCGATCGATCGCTGGCTCACGGCCGTGGCCGCGCGGCCGGCGGTGCAGCGCGTGGGCTGAACGAAACGGCGGGCGCCTGGCGCCCGCCCTGCTCAGAGGCGGCGCCCGAAGAGATCGAACAGGCGTTGCCAATGGCGTTCGGCACTCGCGTGCTCGTAGGCGCCGCTGCGCGTGGGGAACACGAAGCCGTGCTGCGCGCCCGGGTACCACTCCAGCTGAAACGGTGCGCCGCTGGCCTGCAGTTCGCGCTCCAGCACGGCCATGTCGGCGGCCGAGGCCCACTTGTCGATCTCGGCGCAGGCCACGTAGGCCTCGCAGCGCAAGCGCGCGGCGGCGCGGTGCGGCGAATCGGCGCGCTCGGTCACCATGTTGGCGCCGTGGATGGAGGCGATGGCGGCGATCCGGTCGGGAAATTCGGCGGCGGCCGCGAACACGAAGGGTCCGCTCATGCAATAGCCCACCGCGCCCACGCGGCGTGCGTCGGCGGCGGGATTCGCATCCACGAATTCGAGCATCGCCCGCGTGTCGCGGTTCACCAGGTCGATGCGCAGGCGGCCCATCATGGCGCGCATCTGATTCATGCCCTCCTCGCCCGCCTTCATCACGAAGCGCCGCGTCTCGCGGTAGTAGAGGTTGGGCAGCAGCACCAGGTAGCCCTTGGCCGCGAGGCGGCGCGCCATCTCGTGCAGCTCCTCGCGCAGGCCGAAGGCGTCCATGTAGACCAGCACCACCGGGTGCGGTCCATCGCCATCGGGTGACACGACGCGCGTGTTCATCGCGCCATCGGCGGTGGGGATATCGAGGTCGGTTTCGGTCATCGGACGGGGTTCAGAGGTCGAGCACCAGCTCGGGCGACCGGGCGCGCGAGCAGCAGACGGTCATGCAATCGTTGCGGGCGTGTTCGCTCGCGTCGAGAAAGCTGTCGCGGTGATCGGGCACGCCGGCCAGCACGCGCGTGAGGCAGGTGCCGCACACGCCTTGTTCGCAAGACAGCGGCACGTCCACGCCCGCGTCGAGCAGCACTTCGTGGATGGCCTGGCCCGGGGCGATGGTGAAGCGCTGGCCGCTGCGGGCCAGCACCACATCGAATGGCCGTTCTCCGTCGACGCTGGTCACCGGCGCGGCGCCGAAACGCTCCACGCACACCTGGTCGCCGCGCCAGCCGTGCGCGGACGCGAAGGCCGTGATGTCGTCGATGTAGCCCGTGGGACCGCAGACGTACAGCCGCGCCTCGGGATCGGGTGTGGACAGCAAGGGCGGCAGCTCCAGCCGGTTCGCGCCCGGGCCGGCGCTGAAATGAAAGCGCACACGATCGGCGTACGGCGCGGCGGCGAGCTGCGCGCGAAACGCCGCCTGCTCGGGCGAGCGCGCGCTGTAGTGCAGTTCGAAAGCCTCGCCGCGCGTGTGCAGCGCTTCGGCCATGGACAACAGCGGCGTGATGCCGATGCCCGCCCCGAACAGCAGCGAGCGCCGCGCCGGCACCATGGGGAACAGGTTGCGCGGCAGGCCGATGCCCACGACGCTGCCCTCGTGCACCTCGTCGTGCATGGCGATGGAGCCACCACGCGAATCGGCCTTGCGCTGCACGCCCAGCACGTAGCGGTCGCGTTCGTGCGGCGCGTTGCACAGCGAGTACTGGCGCACCAGGCCGTCGCGCAGGAACACATCGACGTGCGCACCCGCCGTGAAGGCGGGCAGCTCCACGCCATCGGGCGAGCGCAACTCGAAGGCGGCCACGCCGCCCGCCACCAGCGTCTTGCGCGCCACGCGCAGTTGCAAGGCCTGCATGCCGTCTCCGCTCACGCCCTCACACCTGCGCAACCGCCGCGCCTTGGGCCTTCTCCAGCGCGCGCGCCTCGTTCTGGCGCGCCTCGGCCTCGGCCATGCGCCGCACGATGCGGCGCAACTGCACGCGCGTGGCGTCGGAGACGATGTCCACCAGGCCACCATCGCCCAGCTCGTCGAGCCGCGCCTGCTGGCCTTCGCAGATGAGCTTGTCTTCCAGGAAGGCCTCGGAGATGTGGTCCATCAGCGCGGCCGTGGCGGCCGCGTCCTCGGGCCGGTAGCCGTTGGCGGGCGCGTAGAAATAGAAGCAGGTGTTCTCGGTCTCGGGCGTGAGGCCGTGGAAGATGCGCAGCGAGAAGCCGCCCGTGCGGTTGCCGTGCTCGCGCGCGCCGGTGCCGGCGTCCACCGCGCCGCTCCACTGCAACACGTTGCTCGGCGGCGAGAACTCGAACTCCTGCCAGCGGTCCACGCGGCCCTTGAAGGGCACGGCGGCCAGGTAGGTGGGCGGCGGCACCGAGTTGAGCATCCAGCGCACGTATTTGATGCTGTCGTCCGTCTTGGTCACGTCCATCTGCGCCTCGACGTGCGTCTGCGGATTGCCGCCGATGGTGGAGCCGTGCACGTAACCCAGGTGGGTCAGGTCCATCAGGTTGTCCACCATGAGCATGTAGCCCGCCTTGATGTGATAGAAGCCCTGATGGTGCGGCCAGTGCTCGTGGTCGTCGTTGAAGGGGTAGTCGACGATCAGTGACTCGTCGGCGAGTTCGGGATCGCCCATCCAGATCCAGATGAACTCGTTCTTCTCCACCACCGGGTAGGCGCGCACCTTGGCGCGCGTGGGAATCTTGTCCTGCCCCGGGATGTGCACGCAGCGGCCCGCGCAGTCGTGCACCACGCCGTGGTAGCCGCACTGCAGGCCGGCCTCCACCACGACGCCCATGGACAGAGGCGCGGCGCGGTGGCAGCACTTGTCTTCCAGCGCGGCGATCTTCTTCGTCTGCTGGTCACGGAACAGCACCACGGGCTGGTCGCAGATGCGCCGCGCGAAGGGTTTGTCGGTGATCTCGCTGCCCCAGGCGGCGATGTACCAGGTGTTCAGGATGAACATGTGCGCTCCTTTCTCTCGTCTGTTCTTCAGGTCTTGGAGTACTTGGCGATCAACGACTTCGCCGTCGCCAACAGCTTCTGCCCGTCGTAGCCGCGTTTGTTCATGTCGGCCACCCACTCGTCCTTCACCGGGCCCGCGAGCTTGATGAACTCCTCGGCTTCGGCCTTGGGGATGGTGTAGATGGGGTTGCCGCGGTCCATCACGGCCTTGCGGCCGATCGCGTCGCTCGACTGCGTGATGGTTCCGAACTTCGCCGAGGTGTCGATGCCCGAGTTGTCGTCGATCACTTTCTTCAGG
>QFCS01000453.1_pt1 | contig 19278 bp, 15 predicted proteins | sample 3576561 | NCBI WGS metagenome assembly QFCS01 | reverse complement strand
TTCCCTCTTCGTCATGCTGAACTTGTTTCAGCATCCATGGCCGAACCTCTCGGTCAGCGTTGCGCCGAAGGAAACGGCGGGCCATGGACCCTGAAACAAGTTCAGGGTGACGAGATAAGAAACGGCTGATGTCGGTCGCAACCGGTCGTTCGCGATCGAGCACCGCTCCATGAAATAATCGTGCTTCCCCCACTGGCGCGTTTGGCGCCGACTGGTTACATGGGCCGCCACCAAACGAGTCGCGTGTGCCGCCCCGAACCCCGCGGGCAGGCGCCGCCCGCATCAGAAAGTGGCACCCATGGAAATCTTTACCGGCCTGACCTTCGACGACGTGCTGCTGGTGCCCGGCGCGTCGGATATCCTGCCGTCCGACGCCAATCTGTCGACGCAGCTTACCAGCGAGATCAACCTCAACATCCCGATCCTGTCGTCGGCGATGGACACGGTGACCGAGGCCGACATGGCGATCCTGATGGCGCAGATCGGCGGCATCGGCGTCCTCCACCGCAATCTGACGATCGAGGAGCAGGCGGCGGCGGTGCGGCAGGTCAAGCGCTTCGAGAGCGGGATGATCGTCAATCCGATCACCATCACCCCCGACGCACCGCTGTCCTATGCCACCGCGCTGATGGCGCAGCACAGGATTTCGGGCATTCCGGTGGTCGAAACCGGCGGCAAGCTCGTCGGCATCCTGACTCACCGCGACGTGCGTTTCGCCGACAATCCGGGGCAGCCGGTGCGCGAGCTGATGACCGCCGAGAATCTCGCGACCGTTCGGCCCGGCGTCGGGCAGGACGAGGCGCGCAAGCTGCTCCACCAGCGCCGCATCGAAAAGCTGCTCGTCGTCGACGATGATTATCGCTGCATCGGCCTGATCACCGTCAAGGATATGGAGAAAGCGGTCAACTTCCCCGACGCGACCAAGGACGAGAACGGCCGCCTGCGCGTCGCCGCGGCGACCAATACCGGCGACAGCGGCATCGAGCGCGCCGAGGCCTTGCTCGACGCCGAATGCGATCTGATCGTCGTCGATACCGCGCACGGCCACAGCAAGGGCGTCGGCGCGACGGTCGAGAAGATCAAGAAGCTGTCGAACCGGGTTCAGGTGCTCGCGGGCAACGTCGCGACCGGGGAGGCGACCAAGGCCTTGATCGGCTGCGGCGCCGATGGCGTGAAGGTCGGCATCGGTCCGGGGTCGATCTGCACGACGCGCGTCGTCGCCGGGGTCGGCGTGCCGCAGCTCACCGCGATCCTCGACAGCGTCGAGGCGGCGGAAAAGCTGGGCGTGCCGGTGATCGCCGATGGCGGCCTGCGCACCTCGGGCGACATCGCCAAGGCGCTGGCCGCGGGCGCGTCGAGCGTCATGGTCGGCTCGCTGCTCGCGGGCACCGCCGAGGCGCCGGGCGAAACCTTCCTGTTCCAGGGCCGCACCTACAAAAGCTATCGCGGCATGGGCAGCGTCGGCGCGATGGCGCGCGGCTCCGCCGACCGCTATTTCCAGCAGGACATCAAGGACCAGATGAAGCTGGTCCCCGAGGGGATCGAGGGCCAGGTGCCGTTCAAGGGCGCCGCGAAGGACGTGATCCACCAGCTCGTCGGCGGCGTGAAGGCGGCAATGGGCTATACCGGCAGCCGCACCCTCAAGGATCTGCGCGAGCGCGCGAAGTTCGTCCGCATCACCAATGCGGGACTGCGCGAAAGCCATGTCCATGATGTCGCGATCACCCGCGAGGCGCCGAATTATCCGGTGGGGTGAGGACGGCCGTGAACGCATCCTCTCCTTATCCCCTCCCGCAGGCGGGAGGGGCAGCGAGACTTGCGGGCTTGCCCGCTAGTCGCAGCGGGGAGGGCCTGCGGCGTAGCGTCGTCCCGACAGCCCCCACCCCAACCCCTCCCCTGAAGGGGAGGGGCTTTGACATGCCATGACCCCCGCCGCCCGTCTCCAGACCGCGATCGAAATCCTCGACGCCATCGCCGCCGCGGCGCGCGAGGGCGGGGCGCCCGCCGACGCCATCTTTGCCGAGGCGATGCGCGCGCGCCGCTATGCGGGGTCGAAGGACCGGCGCGCGATCCGCGCCCATGTCTATGACGCGATCCGCGCGGTGCGCTCGGCGCCCGCGTCGGGCCGCGCGGCGATGCTGGCGCTCGCCGATGCCGATCCCGCGCTGATCGGGCTGTTCGATGGCTCGGCCTATGGCCCCGCCCCGATCGCGCCCGGCGAAGCGCGCGCCGAGACCGGCCTTGCCGCAGAGGCGCTGATCGATCTGTTCGACCCGCTCGTCGATGCGGACGAAGGCGGAGCGATGCTCGCCCGCGCGCCGCTCGACCTGCGCGCCAACCGCATCAGGGCCGATCGTGACGCGCTTGCGGCGCTGTTTCCCGATGGCGAGGCGATCGCCGGTGCGCCCGATGGCTGGCGCCTGCCGCCCGAGACCGCAGCGGTCCAGCACCCCGCCTATGCCGACGGCCTTTTCGAAGTGCAGGACGCTGCGAGCCAATATGCCTCCGCGGCGCTGGACGCTGCGCCGGGGCAGGCGATCGTCGACCTCTGCGCGGGCGGCGGCGGCAAGACGCTTTCCATCGCCTCCGGCACCGGCAATGACGCCGATATATTGGCCTGCGACACCAATCGCGCGCGCCTTCAGCAGCTCCCGCCGCGCGCCGAACGCGCGGGCGCGACGCGGATCGAAACGCGCTTGCTCAATCCGGGGCAGGAGAGCGCGATGCTCGCCGACTGGCAAGGCCGGGCGACCCGCGTGTTCGTCGATGCGCCCTGTTCGGGAAGCGGCACATGGCGGCGCAGCCCCGAACTGCGCTGGCGCCTGACGCCCGCGCGGCTCGACCGCCATCTCGCCGATCAGGCGAAGCTGATCGCCATCGGCGCCGATCTGGTGGCGCCGGGCGGCAAACTCCTCTATGCCGTCTGCTCGATCATCGCGCGCGAGGGGCGGGCTCAGGTGGACGAATTTCTGAACCGGCATCCCGGCTGGACCGTCGACGAATCCTGTCTTCCCGCAGGCGTCGGCCGCGCGGCGGGCGGCGGATTTCTGCTGACTCCCGCCCGCGACGGCTGCGACGGGTTTTTTCTCGCACGGCTGACGGCGCCATGTTAGCATCGCCCCGCATGAAGACATGGGAGAATGCGATGCGCGTCAGTTTTCTGGCCCTGGGTGCGGGCTTCATCCTCGCCAGTATGCCGGTCGCCTCCGATGCGCAACGCGCCGACAGCGACATATCGCCGACCTCGGTCGCCTTGCAAAAGCAGGGCGAAGCGGCACAGAACGCGGGCAATCTTGAGGGCGCGGTCGATTATTATGAATCGGCGCTCGCCGCCGACCCCCGCAATCGCTCGGCGGTGATCGCGATGGCGCAGGTCGCGCGGGCGCAGGGCCTGCCGGGCAAGGCGATCGCTCTCTATCGCGAGGCGCTGCTGCTCGAACCCAATGACCTCACCGCGCTGACCGGCCAGGGCGAAGCGCTCGCCGACAAAGGCGCGTTCGAACTGGCACGCGAAAAGCTCGCCGAGGCGCAGCGGCTGTGCAAGGATAAATGCCCGCAGGTCGCGGCGCTCGAAAAGGCGATCGCGAACGGCGACACGACGCGCGTCGTCGCGGCGGAGGCGATTGCACCCAAGCCGGTGGCGACGGTCGGGGCGACCGGCCAGAACTGACGATCACGCACGGAGCGGCGTCCTCATCCCCCCTCTGAAGAGGAGGGATGGTTATGGCCGCTGCCCATCCATTGACGCCCCATTAACCAATGTTGGGCATAGCTTTGCGATCCTTCAGAGACGTGGATGGCGCAATGAAATATGATCCGATCAATCCGGCGGCGCAGATGCTCGACCAGTCGGTCGCCAGCGATTGCGGCGAGCTGGCTGTCGGGTGCAGCGACGCCGCGGGGCGGATCAAGCGCGCGACCGATCAGATGGAGCGCCAGATTGCCGAACTCGGGCGGCTCGAGGAATATGTCGTCGGGCTCGAGGCCGACCAGCGCCAGATCGCCGATTCGACCGACGAAGCGAAGCTGTTGTCGGCGCGGGCGTGCGAACAGCTCGATGCGGGGGCGGAGCGCGTCAATCTGGCGGTCAGCGAATTTCGCTCGGTCATCGATCTCGTCGCGCGGCTCGGCACGCATGTCACCAATTTCGCCGCGGTGATGGAGCAGGTGCAGCAGGTCAGCCAGTCGATCGAGCAGATCGCCAAGACCACCAACATGCTCGCGCTCAACGCCGCGATCGAGGCCGAGCGCGCGGGCGATGCCGGACGCACCTTCGCGGTCGTCGCGTCGGAAGTGAAGAAGCTGGCGCAGAACACGCGCGGCGCGACCGACGAGATCCGCCGCTCGATCGGCAGCCTGGCCGCCGAAGCGAGCGGGCTGGTCACCGAAATCCAGTCGGGGGTCGAGCAGTCGAGCCGCGCCGAGGCGCAGTTCGAGACGATCACAGACGCGCTGCACGATGCAACGCACCTCGTCGCGCTGCTCGACGGGCAGAGCGACCGCATCGCGCAGTCGAGCGCGATGGTCCACGCCAACGGCGCCAGGGTGCGCGAGGCGATGGACCGCGTGGTCGGATCGGTGCGCGACAACAGCGCGATCCTCGACGGCACCCGCACGTCGATCCTGACGATGGAACATGTGTCGAGCCGCATGTTCAACGCGGTGATTTCGGCCGGTGTCAGCCCTGCGGACTCGGCGATCGTCGAACTGGCGGCGCGCGTGCGCGACCGCTTCGTGACGCTGGCCGAGGATGCGATCGCCGACGGCAAGCTGACGATGGAGCAATTGTTCGACACCGCCTATGTCCGCGTGCCGGGGTCGAACCCCGAACGCTTCCGCACCAGCCTGTGCGATTGGGCCGACGCCAACTGGCGTCCGCTGTTCGACCAGATCGTCGCCGAGCATCCCGAGATCAAGATGTCGTCGGCGGGCGACATGAACGGTTTTCTGCCGACGCACATCACCGATTGTTCGCGCGCGCCGACCGGCGATCTGGAGCACGACACCGCGCATTGCCGCAACGGCCGCATTCTGCTCGACGAGACCGACATGGCGGCGAAGCGCAGCAGCGCGCCCTTCTTCATGACCGTCTATCGGCAGGAGGGCGACGGGATCAATTACCTGACGGTGCGCAACGTCTATATGCCCGCGGTAATCGGCGGGCGGCGCTGGGGCGACGTCGAGGTGGCGTATCAGCTTTGACAAAGGTCATCCCAGCGAAAGCGGGGATCGCTATCGGACTTGCTCCACCCAGCGCGCGAGCCCAGCTTTCGCTGGGATGACGTGGTCTCAGGCGCCCTGACGCCGCGCCATGAAGGCGAGCTTTTCGAACAGCATCACATCCTGCTCATTCTTGAGCAGCGCGCCGTGGAGCGGCGGGATCGCCTTGCCGACGTCGCGGTTCTGGAGCACCTCCAGCGGCATGTCCTCGGCCAGCAGCAGCTTCAGCCAGTCGATCAGCTCGCTGGTCGAGGGCTTTTTCTTGAGCCCCGGCACGTCGCGCACCTCATAGAAGATGTCCATCGCGCGGCTGACCAGCGTCTTCTGGATGCCGGGGAAGTGGACCTCGACGATGTCGGCCATCGTGTCGCGGTCGGGGAATTTGATGTAGTGGAAGAAACAGCGGCGCAGGAAGGCGTCGGGCAGTTCCTTTTCATTGTTCGAGGTGATGACGACGATCGGGCGCTCCTTCGCGCTGATCGTCTCGTCGGTCTCATAAACGTGGAACGCCATGCGATCGAGTTCCTGAAGCAGGTCGTTCGGGAATTCGATGTCGGCCTTGTCGATCTCGTCGATCAGCAGGACGGGAAGCCTGGGGCTGGTGAACGCCTCCCACAGCTTGCCCTTCTTGATGTAATTGCGGATGTCGTGGACGCGTTCCTCGCCGAGTTGGCCGTCGCGCAGGCGCGCGACCGCGTCATATTCATACAGGCCCTGCTGCGCCTTGGTCGTCGACTTGATGTTCCAGGTGATCAGCGGCGCGTCGAAGGCCTTGGCGATCTCTTCGGCCAGCACGGTCTTGCCGGTGCCGGGTTCGCCCTTCACGAGCAGCGGCCGGCGAAGCATCGTCGCGGCGTTGACTGCGACCTTCAGGTCGTCGGTCGCGATATAGGCGCTGGTTCCTTCGAAACGCATCGGTGCGCTGCCTTTCCCTTAACGTGAACGTCAATTGGATTTGGCATAGCGATGGCGGGGAAGGGGCGCAAGCATGCACGTCGCCCCCCCGCGGCGTCAGGGATGCGATCGGCTGGCGGCGCGCGCGGCGAGGAGGTCCCACAGGCCGCTGTGCTGCGCGATCAGTTGCTGGGCGCCAAAGACGATCGCGCGTTCGACCGCGGGGCCGTCGGCGATCTGCGCCGCGACGCGTGCGGTGTCGCGCAGGTCGGGCAGGGTGCAGCGCGGCGGTGTGAGTTCGAGCCGCTGCGCGCTGATGTCGAGCAGCACGCGGATCGTGCGCCAGTCGAGCGTCAGCGCGATCGCGGCGCCAATCGCGCAGCCCTGACGGTCCGATTCGGCGAGCATGTCGAGCGCGCGGCGCTGCGCCGCGACGGCGGCTTCGCATTGCGCCTGGCCCTGCGTGCTCGGCACCGGGCCGACCGCGGCGGCGATCTTCGACAGGAAGGCGCGCTCCTGCGCAAAGGCCTGCGCCGCTTCCTCCATCCATTTGCGCGATGCGGGATCGACCGCCTTGCGCGCCGCGCTGTCGACGACGCCGGGATAGCGGCCGTGGAGCAGGCAGAGGAAATGGACGGCGTCGGCCAGATTGCGCATTGCCTCCGGCCCGCTCGACAGCGCGCCCGATCGGACGTGGGGATGCGCGCCCGTGCCGTCGCTGGCGACCAGATTATCGAGCAGTTCGGCGACGCCGCGCGGTTGCGAGGCAGGCCGGGTCGATTGGGGCTGGGTTGAAGAACTCAACGCTAGATCCTTGCCTGTTGCGTGGGCTGGTCCCCCCATCGCGTGGATGTCGAGCGTCCATTCTTAAGGCAACGTCGTAAACGCCCCGTTTATGAGCAGCCTTCGATTCGTCGCATTGCTGTGCCGGATAGAGACGGGCCGGCCGGAAGCGAAGACAGAAGGACCGGCAAGCCCGGGGAAGCTTGCCGGTCCGGTGACGGCGCCGGGGAGCGCCGATCGGGGGTGCGGGGGAAGAGGGGAGAGCCGGCCCGCCGTCCGTCAGGCCGCGAGAGCGAGTTCGCCGGTCTTTTCCGCGGCTGCGGGGGCTGTTTCGTCCGCGATGGCCGGCAGCGGCTGCGCAGCGGCGGTCTTGTGCGGGAACAGGACCCGCGACAGCAGCACGACGACGCCGAGCGCGAAATAGGCCGCGAAGGTCTGCACCGGAAACACGAACAGCGGCGCGATGAAGGCGAGGCGAAGCCACAGCGGGTTGAAGCCGAAATCCTGGCCCACGGCCTCGCAGATACCGAAGAAGGTGTCGCGGCGGCGGAAGAGATTGGTGGTTTCGTTTTCCATTATATTGTCTTTCCCTTTGGCTGCGGGCATCGCCCCGTGCCGATGCCGAGTGCATCGCAAGGCTTGTGCCAATTTCAGCAGCTCCCGAATTTCCGGGCTTTTTCCGTGTCAGCCGATGCTGGCCGCCTGCCCTGAACCTCGAATCATTTCCCATCAGATGGGAATGTTCGCCATTTGATGGGCGGCGCCTGAACCACGCATGAAGCCCCCGCATCCGATGACGGGCGCTATCTGGCGAGGATATATGAAGATTTAAAGGATGACGGCGAAAAAATTGTGCGGTGCGCAAATCAACGTCGTTGCGAGCCGGGTGCCACGTTCATGGCAGGGCGCCCGTTCGACAAGGGCGCCGCGCATACGGAATGGGCGGATCATGGAGGCTGAACCAAGTTCAGCATGACGAGGTGCAGAAAAAGGGCGGCTCGTTTCCGAGCCGCCCCTGGTTTCCGCTATTGGTCCAGAAACGACCGCATCTTTCGCGACCGCGACGGGTGCTTGAGCTTCCTCAGCGCCTTCGCCTCGATCTGGCGGATACGTTCGCGGGTCACGCTGAACTGCTGGCCGACTTCCTCGAGCGTGTGGTCGGTGTTCATGCCGATGCCGAAGCGCATCCGCAGCACGCGTTCCTCACGAGGGGTAAGCGACGCCAAAACGCGCGTAACCGTTTCCTTGAGGTTCGACTGCACCGCCGCATCGACCGGGATCACGGCGTTCTTGTCTTCGATGAAATCGCCGAGGTGGCTGTCTTCCTCGTCGCCGATCGGGGTTTCGAGGCTGATCGGCTCCTTGGCGATCTTCATCACCTTGCGGACCTTTTCGAGCGGCATCGACAACCGTTCGGCCATTTCCTCCGGCGTCGGCTCGCGGCCGCTTTCGTGGAGGAACTGGCGGCTGCAGCGCACCAGCTTGTTGATCGTCTCGATCATGTGGACCGGGATGCGGATCGTGCGCGCCTGGTCGGCGATCGAGCGGGTGATCGCCTGCCGGATCCACCAGGTCGCATAGGTGCTGAATTTGTAGCCGCGGCGATACTCGAACTTGTCGACCGCCTTCATCAGGCCGATATTGCCTTCCTGGATCAGGTCGAGGAACTGCAGGCCGCGGTTCGTATATTTCTTCGCGATCGAGATGACGAGGCGCAGGTTCGCCTCGACCATCTCTTTCTTGGCGATGCGCGCCTCGCGCTCGCCCTTCTGCACCATGTTCACGACGCGGCGGAATTCGGTCAGGCTCATGCCCGCCGCCTGCGCGATTTCCGAAATCTCGACGCGGATGCGGTCGACCGCGCCCGCCTCATTCTCGGCGAAAGCGGCCCATTTCTTGTCGAGGCCCGACACCTGGTCGAGCCAATTCTCTTCGAGCTCGCGACCGACATAATGGTCGAGGAACGACTTGCGCGGCACCTTGTGGCGCTCGGCGAGACGCAGCATCTGGCCGCCGAGCGCGGTCAGGCGGCGGTTGTAGCTGTAGAGCTGGTCGACGAGATATTCGATCTTGGTGCCGTGGAACTGCACGCTTTCGACCTGCGCGGTGAGCTCCTCGCGCAGCTTGTGATATTTCTTCTCCGACGCCGCGGGAAATTCCTCGCCGCCCGACAGCGATTCGAGCCGCGCTTCCTGCAGCTTCTGGAACGCCTTGAAGCTCTTGGTGATGGCGGCGAATTTCTCGAGCGCGTCGGGCTTGAGCAATTCCTCCATCGCCGCGAGGCTCAGCGTATTGTCCTCGTCGTCTTCCTCGAAGCTCTCGCGCTTGCCCGAGGTGCCTTCGCCGTCCTCGTCGTCGCCGTCGGCGGAGGGTTCTTCCTCGACCTCATCCTCGTCCTTGAACGAGACGCCGGCGGTCTTTTCGCTGATCTCGCCGTCGTCGCCCTCGGCCTCGTCGTCGAGGTTTTCGGGCGCCGGGTCTTTCGAGAGCATCGCTTCCAAATCGACGATCTCGCGAAGCTGCATGTCGCCATTGTTGAGCGCGTTCGACCATTCGATGATCGCGTTGAAGGTCAGCGGGCTTTCGCAAAGCCCGAGGATCATCGTGTCGCGCCCCGCCTCGATGCGCTTCGCAATCGCGATTTCGCCCTCGCGGCTGAGCAGTTCGACGGCGCCCATCTCGCGCAGATACATGCGCACCGGGTCGTCGGTGCGGTCGATCGTTTCCTTCTTCTTCTCGATCGCGGGGTTGGAGACCGATCCGGTGCCGGCGCTGACGTCGACCTCGTCGTCGACCTCCTGCTCGGCCTCTTCCTGCACATCCTCGTCGCTTTCGACGATGTTGATGCCCATGTCGGAAATCGCCGACATGATGTCCTCGATCTGCTCCGACGACATCTGATCCTGCGGCAGCGCCTCGTTGAGCTCGTCATAGGTCAGGTAACCGCGCTTCTTGCCGCGCGCGATCAGCTTTTTGACGTCGGCTTCGTTGAGGTCGATCAGCGGGGCGTCGGTGTCGGCTTCGTTCTTGGTGGCCATCAAATCTTCCTGCCTTGGGGCATCAAAAAGGGTCGGTCTTCACTGGCTGCTGCTGTCGGACAGCGCGGCCAGGCGGCGGGTCAGTTCCTTGTCGATCGCGCGCAGCTTTTGCTGCCGCGCAAATCCGTCCTCATCCATCGTGCGCTGGAAATCCGCGGTGGCCTCTGCCAGCCGGGCGCGGATTTCGGGCTGGGTGACCAGCACGCCGATATATTCGTCGAGGTCGCGCAGCGCGATTTCGCGTGCCGCATCAGCCTCTTCGCCTTCAAGCCTTCGATTGAATGAGAAGTGCATTCCGTCGGCTCTGAGCAATGTCGTCGCCCTATTATACACTTTCATGGGCTCCAATATGGCAAGCAACCCCTCGCAATCAAGCCCTTCTTGGGCATTTGCGATGTCAAGCATCGCGCCCAGCAATTCGGCGTCGCCGGAATCGGGGATGGCGAGGCGGAAAAGCGCTTCCTCGTTGCGCCTTATGGCCTCGGGATAGCGGAGCAATCCGCCGAGCAGCGCGGCCGCATAAGGCGCCTCTATGCCGGTCCGGCTGAGCGCGCGGGTTTCGTCGGCGGGAGGCTGGAGCCGCGGGTCGGGCGCGAAGCGGCGGCCGCCGCGCTGCGGCTGCGGTGCCCAGGGCACGCGCGGGCCGCGATCGGGGCGCGCCCGTGCGAATAGCGTGTCGAGTTTCTCGCGGAACGCTTCGCGATAATGGTGGCGGACGTCGGCATCCTCGATCGCGTCGGCGTGGGCAAGCAGCCGAGTCTTCAAGGCGGCGCGCTCCTCGGGCGTCGCGAGCGGCCCCGCCGCGACCTCGTGCGTCCACAGCCGTTCGACGAGCGGCTGCGCTTCGCCGAGAACCGCCGCAAAGCCTTCGGCGCCGCGCGCGCGGACGAGGTCGTCGGGGTCCTGCCCGGCGGGGAGCGTCGCAAAGGCTAGGCTGAAACCGGGGCGAAGCAGCGGCAGCGCGCGCATCGCGGCGCGCATCGCGGCCTTCTGCCCCGCCGCGTCGCCGTCGAGGCAGAGGATGGGCACCGGCACCATCCGCCAGAGCAGGCCGAGCTGGTTCTCGGTGAGCGCGGTGCCGAGCGGCGCGACCGCGTCGGCGATCCCCGCCTCGGCGAGCGCGATCACGTCCATATAGCCCTCGACGACGATGATCCGGTCGGTCTGCCGCGACGCGGGCGACGCTTTGTCGAGGTTGAAGAGGGTGCGGCCCTTGTCGAACAGCGGCGTGTCGGGCGAGTTCAGATATTTGGGCTCGCCGTCGCCGAGGATGCGCCCACCGAACGCGATCACCCGCCCGCGCGCGTCGCGGATCGGGATCATCAGCCGGCCGCGAAAACGGTCGTAGGGTTCTTTCTCCTCGACCGAAATCAACATCCCCGATTCGACGAGCATCGCGGTCGGGAATTTCTTCAGCGCCTCTTTCAGTGCGCTGCGGCTTTCGGGCGCGAGGCCGAAGCCGAAGGCGGCGCGGGTGACATCCGAAATGCCGCGCTTCTTCAGATAATCGCGCGCGGGGGCACCGTTGCTGCTGCCGAGCTGCTGGGTGAACCAGTCGGCCGCGGCCTGCGTCACGTCGCGCAGGCTCGCCTGCTCCTCGGCCTTCTTCGCGGCGCGCGGGTCGGGGGCGGGGACCTCCATACCGGCTTCGGCGGCAAGTTCCTTGACCGCGTCCATGAACGACAGGCCGCGCTGGTCGGTCATCCAGCGGATCGCATCGCCGTGCGCCGAGCAGCCGAAGCAGTGGTAGAAACCCTTTTCGTCGTTGATCGTGAAGCTGGGGGTCTTCTCGTTATGGAAGGGGCAGCAGGCTTTATACTCGCGGCCGGCGCGGGTGATCTTCACCGTGCGGCCGATGAGGGTCGACAGGGTGATGCGCGAGCGCAGTTCGTCCAGCCATTGCGGGGTGAGGGTCAACTGTTCCCCTCCCGCTTGCGGGAGGGGTTAGGGGAGGGCATGTCCGCAAGCGCACGCTCGATCTCGCTCACGACGCCCTCGATCCGGTCCAGCACATCATTGTTCCAAAACCGGATCACTCGATAACCCTGCGCTTCCAAATAGGCGGTGCGCGCCTCGTCTTTTGTTACATCAACGGCGTGTTGGCCGCCATCGACTTCGATGACGAGCTTGGCCGTCCGCGAGACAAAATCGCAAATGAACGGGCCGATGGGGAACTGGCGATTGAAGCGAACGCCTGCGATCTTGCGGGCGCTGATCTGCTGCCAAAGTCTTCGTTCGGCTTCGGTGGCGTTCAGCCGGAGTTGGCGGGAGCGTGCGGTCGGTCGTTTGTAGCCCTTGTCCAACAGGCCCTCCCCCGACCCCTCCCGCAAGCGGGAGGGGAGAATATGCGCTCGCGACCCGGCCTGTTCCCCTCCCGCTTGCGGGAGGGGTTAGGGGAGGGCATGTTTTAAGTCAGCCCAGCGCCGCCTTCACCCACCCGCTCGCCTTGCTCATGTCGAGCTCGGAGCCGTGGCGTTCCTTCACCGCCGCCATCACGCGGCCCATGTCCTTGAGGCTCGCCGCGCCGAGTTCGGCGACGATCGCCTTGATCGCGGCAACCGCCTCTTCTTCCGAAAGCTGTGCGGGCAGGAAATCCTCGATCACCACCACCTCGGCCGCTTCGGCGTCGGCGAGTTCCTGGCGGCCGCCCTGTTCGTACATGGTAATCGATTCGCGGCGCTGCTTGACCATCTTTTGCAGCACGTCGGTCACCAGCACATCGTCGTCGGCCGGCGCGGTGCCGGTGCGCAGTTCGATATCGCGGTCCTTGATCTTGGCCAGCATCAGCCGGATCGTCCCCAAACGCGCCTTGTCGCCCGCTTTCATCGCGGCAACCTGCGCAGCCTTGATGTCATCGCGAATCATGCGTGTCCTCTTTGCGCTGCAAATTTCGGAAAGGCCCTCTCTAGCGGCAAGATTCACAATCCGATAGCTTGTGAATCATTTTTTTGGCTCCTACTTGGTCGGCCGTTTAGCCTTCCATCCGGAGCAGATTAAATGGCACCAGCCAATCCTTCCGTCGCGCCTTCCGGGGCGACCGGCGTCCTCGTCCTTGCCGACGGCACGATCCTGTGGGGCGTGGGTTATGGTGCCGCCGGGGCCGCGGTGGGCGAGATCTGCTTCAACACGTCGATGACCGGCTATCAGGAAATCCTGACCGACCCGAGCTATGCCGGGCAGGTCGTCACCTTCACCTTTCCGCACATCGGCAATGTCGGCGCGAACCCGGAGGATATGGAGCGCGGCGTGCATGGCGCGGTCGGCGCCATCACGCGCGAGCTGCCGACAAGCCCAAGCAATTTCCGCAGCGTCCAGACGCTGCCCGAATGGATGGCCGAGCAAGGGGTGATCGGGCTCGCGGGGATCGACACGCGCGCGCTGACCCGCCGCATCCGCGACGCCGGCGCGCCGAACGGCGTAATCGCGCACAGTTCCGACGGCCAGTTCGACGTCGACGAGCTGCTCGCGATGGCGCGGGCATGGCCGGGGCTGGAGGGGCTGGACCTCGCGAAGCAGGTCAGCCGGACGGATACGGGCGATTGGGACGCGGGAACGTGGGAATTGGGCAAAGGCTACCAGTCCCCCTCCCGCTTGCGGGAGGGGCTAGGGGAGGGCATGTCGACCTCCGCCTCGACCGAAACAGGCCCTCCCCCAACCCCTCCCGCAAGCGGGAGGGGAGACGGTCGCCCCCATGTCGTCGCGATCGATTATGGCGCAAAGGACAATATCTTCCGCAACCTCGTGAAGGCCGGCGCGCGCGTCACCGTCGTCCCCGCGACCGCGACCCTCGACGAGGTGCTGAGCCACCGGCCCGACGGCGTGTTCCTGTCGAACGGCCCCGGCGACCCCGCGGCGACGGGCGACTATGCGGTGCCGGTGATCAAGGCATTGCTCGACCGCGACATTCCGCTGTTCGGCATCTGCCTCGGCCATCAGATGCTCGGTATCGCGGTCGGCGCGAAGACGGTGAAGATGCATCAGGGCCATCGCGGCGCGAACCACCCTGTCCAACGCGTCGGCGGCGATTTCGGGGACGGCGTGGTCGAGATCACCAGCATGAACCACGGCTTCGCGGTCGACGCCGCGACGCTGCCCGCTGGGGTGGTCGAAACGCACAAGAGCCTGTTCGACGGATCGAACTGCGGCATCGCGATCACGGGCAAGCAGGCGTTCAGCGTGCAATATCACCCCGAGGCGTCGCCGGGGCCGCAGGACAGCTTCTATCTGTTCGAGAAGTTTGTGGGCGGGCTGAAGTGAGCCTCGAAACGGCAACAGATGCTCGGCTGCTTTTCGCTCGCCGGTGGGAGGTTGGCGCACGCTGGGTCATGTGGGGCGCAATGGCAGGCTTCATACTCTCATGGCTCTTAGGGCAGTTTTGGATTGCAGTGGCATCGGCGTTTCTCGCCATGCCAGCCGCATGGATATTCAATCTGCGCTGTTCAACGTGCTCGTGGCTTGTTTATCGCGCTCATGGGACGGCTAAGGCTGGTTATTCCAACGACCAGTTCTTGGCGCCGCTTTATTCAAAGCAATTGTGGAAGCAGCCGGTCGCATGTTCAAAATGTGGCGCTTCTTTTCGCTCACATAGCAAATCAATGAAGGTGGATTACTAATGCCGCGCCGCACTGACATCCAATCCATCCTCGTTATCGGTGCCGGTCCGATCGTTATCGGTCAGGCGTGCGAGTTCGACTATTCGGGGACGCAGGCGATCAAGGCGTTGAAGGAGGAGGGCTATCGCATCGTCCTCGTCAACTCCAACCCGGCGACGATCATGACCGATCCCGATCTGGCCGACGCGACCTATGTTGAGCCGATCACGCCCGAGATCGTCGCCAAGATCATCGAGAAGGAGCGCCCCGACGCGGTGCTGCCGACGATGGGCGGGCAGACCGCGCTCAACACCGCGCTGGCTTTGTTCAACGACGGCACGCTGACCAAATATGGTGTCGAGATGATTGGCGCCGATGCGGAAGCGATCGACAAGGCTGAGGACCGGCAGAAGTTCCGCGACGCGATGGACAAGATCGGGCTCGAAAGCGCGCGCTCGGGCGTCGCACACACGCTGGACGAGGCCTTCGCGGTGCTCGAACGCACCGGGCTGCCGTCGATCATCCGTCCGTCCTTCACGCTCGGCGGCACCGGCGGCGGCATCGCCTATAACCGCGAGGAATTCGAGCATATCGTCCGCGGCGGCCTGATCGCCTCGCCCACCACCGAAGTCCTGATCGAGGAATCGCTTCTCGGCTGGAAAGAATATGAGATGGAGGTGGTGCGCGACCGCAAGGACAATTGCATCATCATCTGTTCGATCGAGAATGTCGATCCGATGGGCGTGCATACCGGCGACAGCATCACTGTCGCCCCGGCGCTGACGCTGACCGACAAGGAATATCAGATCATGCGCAACGCGAGCATCGCGGTGCTGCGTGAAATCGGCGTCGAAACAGGCGGTTCGAACGTGCAGTTCGCAGTCAATCCGAAGGATGGCCGCCTGATCGTGATCGAGATGAACCCGCGCGTGTCGCGCTCCTCGGCGCTCGCGTCGAAGGCGACGGGCTTCCCGATCGCCAAGGTCGCGGCGAAGCTCGCGGTCGGCTACACGCTCGACGAGATCATGAACGACATCACCGGGGTCACCCCGGCGTCGTTCGAGCCGACGATCGACTATGTCGTCACCAAGATCCCGCGCTTCGCCTTCGAGAAGTTCAAGGGCGCCGAGGCGACGCTGTCGACCGCGATGAAATCGGTCGGCGAGGTGATGGCGATCGGGCGCACGATCCACGAAAGCCTGCAAAAGGCGCTGCGCGGGCTGGAAACCGGGCTTTCGGGCTTCAACTTCGTCGAGCGGCTGAAGGGCGCCACGCACGACCAGCTTCGCAGCGAACTGGCGCAGCGCACCCCCGACCGGCTGCTCAACACCGCGCAGGCGATCCGCGAAGGGCTGCCGCTCGCCGAGATCAACCGCGTCGCGGGCTACGACATGTGGTTCCTCGAACGCATTGCCGAGATTGTCGCGGCCGAAAATGAGGTGATGGCGAACGGCCTGCCGCGCGATGCCGCGGGTCTGCGGCGATTGAAGGCGATGGGCTTTTCGGACAAAAGGCTTGCCTATCTGGCGCTGCAATCGGCGAATTTGCAGCCGGGCGCGAGCCATGCGACCGCGCGTGGCAGCGGGCTGATCCACGAAGCGGTCAAGGCGATGACCGGCGGCGTCACCGAGGGCGAAGTGCGCGCGCTGCGCCATCGGCTCGGCGTGCGGCCCGTCTTCAAGACGATCGACACCTGCGCGGCGGAGTTCGCCGCCAAGACGCCCTATCTCTATTCGACCTATGAAGCGCCGACCTTTGGCGAGCCCGAAAATGAGGCGAACCCGAGCGACCGCAAAAAGGTCGTCATCCTCGGCGGCGGCCCGAACCGGATCGGGCAGGGGATCGAGTTCGACTATTGCTGCTGCCACGCCTGCTTCGCATTGGAAGAGGCGGGCTATGAAACGATCATGGTCAACTGTAACCCGGAGACGGTGTCGACCGATTACGACACCTCGGACCGCCTCTATTTCGAGCCGCTGACCGCAGAGGATGTGCTCGAAATCCTGCATGTCGAAATGTCGAAGGGCACCCTCGTCGGGGTCATCGTCCAGTTCGGCGGGCAGACGCCGCTCAAGCTCGCCAAGGCGCTGGAGGAGGCCGGGGTTCCGATCCTCGGCACCTCGCCCGACGCGATCGACCTTGCCGAAGATCGCGAGCGTTTCGCGGCGCTGGTTAACAAGCTCGGCCTCAAGCAACCCGAAAACGGCATCGCGCGCAGTCGCGAGGAGGCCGTCGCGGTCGCGGCGCGCATCGGCTATCCGGTGCTGACGCGCCCCTCCTATGTGCTCGGGGGCCGCGCGATGGAGATTGTCGACGATCAGGCGCAGCTAGACCATTATATCGAGACGGCGGTGCAGGTGTCGGGCGACAGCCCGGTCCTGATCGACCGTTATCTGCGCGACGCGATCGAGGTCGATGTCGATGCGTTGTGCGACGGCAGTGATGTTGTCGTCGCGGGCGTGCTCCAGCATATCGAGGAAGCCGGGGTCCATTCGGGCGACAGCGCCTGCTCGATTCCGCCCTACAGCCTGTCAGCAGAGATCGTCGCCGAAATCGAGCGGCAGGCCGACGCGCTGGCGCGCGCGCTGGGGGTTCGCGGCCTGATGAACATCCAGTTCGCGGTCAAGGACGACGAGGTTTATCTGATCGAGGTCAACCCGCGCGCCAGCCGCACCGTGCCTTTCGTCGCGAAAGCGGTCGGTTCGCCGATCGCCAAGATTGCGGCGCGGGTGATGGCGGGCGAGAAGCTCGCCGACCTGCCGACGATCAACCGCGACATCGCGCATGTCGCGGTCAAGGAAGCCGTCTTCCCCTTCGCGCGCTTCCCCGGCACCGACCCGGTGTTGTCACCCGAAATGAAGTCCACCGGCGAAGTCATGGGAATCGACAGCAATTTCAACCTGGCTTTCGCCAAGGCGCAGCTTGGCGCGGGCGACCGCCTGCCGACCAGCGGCCGCCTGTTCGTGTCGGTCAAGGACAGCGACAAGCCGCGCATCGTCGATGCCGTCAAGCAGCTCGCCGACTGGGGCTGGCAGGTGATTGCGACCGGCGGCACCGCCGATTATCTGGCCGAACAGGGGATCGCGATCGAGCGCGTCAACAAGGTTGCCGAGGGGCGACCGCATATCGTCGACCGGATCAAGGACGGCGATGTGCAGCTCATCTTCAACACCACCGAGGGTTGGCAGAGCTTGCAGGATTCGCAGTCGATCCGCGCATCGGCGCTGGCCGCCGATGTCGCTTATTATACGACGGCGGCGGGCAGCGATGCCGCGACCCACGCGATCGGCGCGCTGCGCGCGCACTCTCTTGAAGTGAAGCCGCTTCAGCACTATTACTGACGAACCGCTCCTCCCCCCGACATCGACGGAAACAGCGGCTCAGCCGCCCGGCGCTCACCCGCCGAGGCGGAATTTTTGACGAAGGACAACAGGATAATGGCAAGCGTTGAAAAGGTGCCGATGCTGGCGGAAGGCTATGAGAAGCTGAGCGCGCAGCTCGCGGCTCTGAAAGCCGAACGCCCCCTCATCGTCGATGCGATCGAGGAAGCGCGCGCGCATGGCGACCTTTCGGAGAATGCCGAATATCACGCCGCGAAAGAGCGTCAGGGTCAGGTCGAAGCGTCGATCGGCGACCTTGAGGATCGGCTGTCGCGCGCCCAGATCATCGACCCGACGACGCTGTCGGGTGACCGCATCGTCTTCGGCGCGACCGTCACGCTCGCCGACGAGGACGACAAGCCGGTTCGCTACCAGATCGTCGGTCAGGCCGAGGCGGACGCCAAGGACGGCAAGATCAGCTATAATTCGCCGCTCGGCCGCGCGCTGATCGGGCGCCGCGTCGATGACGAGATCGAAGTCACCGTGCCGGCGGGCGACAAATATTATCTGGTCACCAAGATCGAATTCGTCTGATTCCGGAGCGCGAGCGATGAAGCCGCAGGACGCGCCGCTGGTCACGGGCTTTGCGCTCGTCTGCGTGATCCTTTTCGTCCTGCTCCAGATCACCGGCTTTCAGGTCGATGCGATCGCCCGCGCGGGCTTCATTCCGGCGCGGTTCGAGACCGAGGTCATCGCCCCGCCTGGGACGATGCTCCCCTTTTTCCTGACGCCGCTCAGCTCGGCCTTTCTGCACGGCGGGTGGCTGCACCTGATCTTCAACATGGTGATGCTGCTGTTCATCGGCCGCCAGCTCGAAGCGCCGCTGGGCGCGAAGGCGATGGCGGTGCTGCTGCTCGCGGGCGCCTATGCCGGCGCGCTGGCGCAGTTCCTTGCCGACCCGCGGTCCGCTGTGCCGATGATCGGAGCGAGCGGGGCGATTTCCGCGCTGCTCGCGGTGTTCGCGCTGATCTTCAGCCGCACGCAGACGTCGGCGATCGGGCCGATCCCGGCGCATTGGGTGCGCGCGCTCTGGCTGGCTGCGGCGTGGATCGGATTGCAACTCGCGCTCGGCCTCGCGGGCGGCGGCGGCTTCGGCGCGGTCGCGATCTGGGCGCATGTCGGCGGGTTTCTGGCGGGGTTGCTGCTGGCGCGGCCGCTGCTGCGCTGGCGGTTCGGGGGGCGGTAGGCGAATAGCCCGTCCCGGCGAGACGTCGGCTTTGGGGTGGGGAGTGGACGTTCCCTCTTCGTCATGCTGAACTTGTTTCAGCATCCATGGCCGAACCTCTCGGTCAGCGTTGCGCCGAAGGAAACGGCGGGCCATGGACCCTGAAACAAGTTCAGGGTGACGAGATAAGAAACGGCTGATGTCGG
>QFCS01002108.1_pt1 | contig 19309 bp, 20 predicted proteins | sample 3576561 | NCBI WGS metagenome assembly QFCS01 | reverse complement strand
CGCGCAGGAACTCGGCGACTTTCCGGGCATTGACGTCGGCGCGCTCCATGCGCAGCGACAGCGTCTCCAGCGAGCGGCCCAGCATCCAGCAGGAATGCGGATCGAGCTGGGTGCCGACCGCACCGCGTAGCGCCTTGATCGGCGCGATCGTCGCCTTGGCACCCAGCGTGGCGCCGGCGATCAGGTCCGAATGGCCGCCGACATACTTGGTCAGAGAATAGAGCGAGACGTCGGCGCCGTGGGCGAGGGGCCGCTGGAACACCGGCCCCAGCAGGGTGTTGTCGCATACCACGATCGGCCGCTTGCCCTGTTGCGTGCCGATCTCGTCGGCGACCCGTCGCATCAGCGCTATGTCGACCAGCGTGTTGGTCGGGTTGGCCGGCGTTTCGACCAGGATGATGGGAATGCGTCCGCCTTGCTGCGCGGCCTTCCGTGCGGCCTCCCGCGCGGCGGCGTGCACGGCTTCTTCGTCGACCCCATCGACGAAACCCACCGCCGCGATCCCGAAGTTCGCTAGCGTCCCGTGCAGCAGCGTCTCGGTGCCGCCATAGAGCGGCTGCGAATGCAGGATGACGTCGCCCGGCCGCGCAAAGGCCAGGATGGTCGTGGTGATCGCCGCCATGCCGGAGGCGAACAGCACGCCCTGCTCGGCTCCCTCGTAGACCGCCAGCCGGTCCTCCACGATCTCGCTGTTGGGATGATTGAAGCGTGAATAGACCAGTCCGGCAGCGCCGCCCGCCGGCGGCTGCTTGCGGCCCGAGACGTAGTCGAAGAAGTCGCGTCCTTCCTCGGCCGAACCGAATACGAAGGTCGAGGTCAGGAATACCGGTGGCTTGACGGCACCCTCCGACAGCATCGGGTCGTAGCCGTAGGACAGCATCAGCGTCTCGGGCTTCAGGGCATGGTTGCCGATATGGGTCTTGGAGGGGCGCGGCGCGGTCATGGCGTGTCTCCTGTTGCGGCTGCGGCTATCCATTGATAGCGGGGGACGGCGGCCGTGTCCCGCGAGGGGCGGTCCATTGTTCGGTACGGCTGCATAAGCCATTCGGACTATTCCGGATTATGCCGGGATGACCGGCCTCCCATCTTGCGTGCATCGCAACAGGGAGCCACCCATGGCCAAAGTCCTGCTCATCCATTCCAGTCTCTTCGGCGAGAAGTCCGAGTCCCTCGCGCTCGCCCGGTCCTTCCTCGCCCGCTATCCGCATGACGCGATGGTCGAGCGCGCGTTGAGCCCGTCGACCGTGCCGCATCTCGAGGCGGAGACTTTCGTGGCCATGCGGCAGCCGGCGGCCGAACTCGACGCGCGCCAGAAGGCGCAGGTCGCGCTGTCCGACGATCTGATCGCCGAGCTCGAGGCCGCCGACACCATCGTGCTCGCCGTGCCGATGTACAACTTCTCGATCCCATCGACCCTCAAGGCCTGGATCGACCATGTTGCGCGCGCCGGCCGCACCTTCCGCTACAGCGAGAAGGGCCCCGAGGGCCTTCTCAAGGGCAAGAAGGTCTTCGTCTTCGTCTCCCGCGGCGGCCTGTACGGCGCCGACAGCCCGGCGGCCGCGATGAACTTCCAGGAACCTTACCTGCGCACGGTCCTGGGCTTCCTCGGCCTGACCGACGTGACGTTCGTGGCTGCCGAAGGCATCGGCTACGGCCCCGACGCCGCGGCTGCCGGCCGCGCGAAGGCACTGGCCGAGATCGAGCGTCTGACGGCCGCACAGGCGGGGAGCCCACGCCAGGCGGCCTAGATCCCGGAATGGCGATTGATTCATGGGCAGCGTAACCCTATACGTCGCGCCCATGAGCCATCTCGCGCCCAGCCTGTTCGTCCGCCGTCGCCGCAGCCTTGCTGCGGTATGGACGATCGCTCGCGTCTAGAGATCATCCCTGCCGCCGGATTAGTCCGCGGCAGACCTTCTTCGCAGCGACCACTGATCCGGCGGCTCCTACTTCAAGCAGGAGCTTTGCCCATGTCTACAGTTTCGCCCTTCATATCCGGCCACGCCAAAAAGAAGATCGGCGTGCTCGGCGCCTCCGGTTATACCGGCGCCGACGCGGTGCGGCTGCTCGCGCGTCATCCGGGCGTGGAGATTTCCGCGCTGACCGCCAACACGCATGCCGGCAAGGTGATGGATGAGGTGTTCCCGCACTTCTTCATGCTCGACCTGCCGGTGCTCGCGGAATGGGAGAAGGTCGATTGGAGCACGCTCGACGCTGTATTTTGCGGATTGCCGCACGGCACGACGCAGGAGATCATCGCGGCCGTGCTGAAGGCCAATCCCGCGATCAATATCCTGGATATGTCCGCGGATTTCCGCCTGCGCGATCAGGCGATGTACGCGCAGTGGTATGGCCATGCGCATCGCGCACCGGATCTGCAGGGCGAGGCGGTCTATGGACTGACAGAGCTGTACCGGAAGGAGATTGCTGCCGCGCGGCTGGTGGCGTGCCCCGGCTGCTATCCGACAGCGGTGTTGCTCGCGCTGGTGCCGCTCGTGAAAGCCGGCCTCGTCGACGCGCATGATCTCGTCATCGATGCCAAATCCGGCGTCACCGGCGCCGGGCGCGGATTGAAACAGAACACGCTGTTCGCCGAGGCAGGCGAGGGGCTGTCCCCCTATTCCGTCGCCATGCACCGTCATACCGCGGAGATCGACCAGGAAATCAGCGTCGCCGCAGGTGTGCCCGTCACGGCGAATTTCACTCCGCATCTGATCCCCATGGCGCGGGGCGAACTCTGCACCTGCTATGTGCGCCTCGAAGGCGCCAGCGCCGACGATCTGCGTGCGGCCCTGGAGTGGGTCTATCGCGACGAGCCCTTCGTGCACGTCGCGAGGAAGGGCGTCATGCCGCAGACCCGGAATGTACGGGGCTCGAATTATGTGCAGATCGGCGTGGTTGCCGACCGCATCGAGGGCCGCGCGATCGTCATTTCTACGCTCGACAATCTCGTGAAAGGCTCGGCAGGGCAGGCGATCCAGAATATGAATCTCATGTTCGGCTGGTCCGAGACGATGGGCCTCGAGCAGATTGCGCTGTTTCCGTGAGGGCAACGGCAGTGGACGAGGATACGCTGCAGTTCTATCGGCGAAATGCCGATGCCTATGCCGCTGGGCGAAGGCACCGTCTACGCGCCCTTGGAACGGCGATCGACGGTGCGGGCGAATGAGACCCCCTCCGCCGCTGGCCGCTACCGCGGGTCGTGCCGCGCTGCGCGCAGGAAGTCGACCAGCGCCTTCAGCGTCGGCCGCATCTGGCGACGGCTGGGGTAGTAGAGGAAGAAGCCTTCCACCGGCAACGGTTGGTGGTCGTCGAGCACCGTGACCAGTCGGCCGTCGTCGAGTTCGCGGCTGATCACCGTAGCCGGCATCTGCAGCAGGCCCGCGCCCTCGATTGCCGCATCGAGCGCCAGGCGCTCGGCATTGACGATCAGCTGTCCCTTGACCGGCACCTCCACCGTGCGCCGTCCCAGCCGCAGCCGCCAGGGCAGGGTGGCGCCACTGCCCAGCCGGATGCGGACGCAGTCATGCCGGGCAAGGTCCTGCGGCCGGTGCGGCGTCCCGCGGCGCGCCAGATAGGTTGGCGCCGCCACCACGACCACGCGGATGGGGTCGCTGACGCGCACGGCCACCATGTCCTGCTCCAGCCGATGGGACGGCCGGATGCCCGCGTCGAAGCGGCCGGCCACGATGTCGGTGAGCGCACTGTCGACCGAGATCTCCAGGCCGATCTCGGGATAGGCGGCGAGAAAGCGTGCCAGCGTCGCCGTCATCGGCCCGTCGATCGCCGGCGGCGCCACGGTGAGCCGCAACGTGCCGGCCGGCTTGTCGCGGAAGTCGTTCACGACGTCGAGCGCTGCGCGATAGTCTTCGAGCACCGGCTTCAGGCGCGCCAGCAGGCGCTCGCCGACGATCGTCGGCGCGACGGAGCGCGTCGTGCGTTCGACGAGCCGGACGCCCAGCCGTTCCTCGAGCTGCCGCACCAACTCGCTGACCCGCGGCGGCGACAGGCCGAGCTGCCGCGCGGCCTTGCTGAAGCTCCGGTGCTCGAGCACTGCCACCAGGGCACTGGTCTCCGCCAGGCCGGGGACGGCCATGCGCTGCTCCATTGTTCGTCGATGCCGAACAGACGGCCGCGATTATTCGATGCTAGAGCGGCCGGCTAGGCCTCGTCCAGCTCCTCCAGCATCCGCTCGGCCTCGAGCTGCAGTCGGTCGAGGCTGGCGAACAGGCGCTCGGCGGCCTCGTCGCCGAGTGTTCCCAGCAATCGTTTCTGGCGTCGGCGGGCGTTGGCCATGATCGCGTCATGTACCTCCTTGCCTTTCGGAGTCAGGCTGACGAGTGTCCGCCGCCCATCCTGCTTGTCCGACGTGCGTCGCACGAAGCCGCGCCGTTCGAGCTTCTGCACCGTCAGCCCCACCCAGGCCTTGTCGGTCGCGAGCGCGCGGCTGATGTCGCGCGCGCTCGTCGTTCCCAGCAGCGCGATGACTGACAGCACGCGCCATTCGGGCAACGTGACGTCGTACTGTTTGCGGTAGCGGCGGCTGCTGTAGAGGCCGAGCGTATTCGACAGTCGCAGCAGGCGGTACGTCAGCAGGTCGGTGGCGGACTTCGGCTCTCCCATGGCGAGGGCTTAGCACTTGACCAGGTGAAGGCTCAAGCCATATGGTAGTGATCACTACTAATGCACCAAGGGAGCAGGACGCTTGGACATTGCGTGCGTGTCCTCTGCCGCCGACGACCTGGGCGAATCGCCGTACTGGGACGTCGAAGCGAAGCGGCTCTGCTGGATCGATGCCTGGCGGGTGCGCATCCATGCACTCGATCCGGCCAGCGGCATCACTCGGACGGCCGACCTCACGGCGGCACTCGACGGCCGCCCGATCGGCTCGATCGGCCGCCATGCCGCGGGCGGCATGGTCGCCGGCGCCAAGGGCGGCTTCTGGCATCTCGATCCCGATTTCGTCGGTGGCGGCGGCGCAGCGCGCCTCCTCGCGGAAGCCGAGGCTGACCGGCCGGCCGCCAACCGGCTGAACGACGGCAAGTGCGACCGTGCGGGGCGCTTCTGGTGCGCCTCGGTCAACACCGACCATCGCTCGGCGACCGGCGCGCTGTGGCGATTGGAATCGGGCCGCGCGCCCGAGCTGATGCAGGATGGCCTGACCGTCGGCAACGGCATCGCCTGGAGTCCGGACGATCGCACGATGTATCTGGCCGACACTTTCACGAAGACCGTGTGGCGCTACGATTTCGACCTCGCCAGCGGCGCGATCGCAAACCGGCGCCTCTTCATCTCGACGGCGCACATCCACGGCTTCGTCGACGGCGCCACGGTCGATGCGGATGGCTGCTACTGGGCGGCGCTGTTTCGTGGCAACGCGGTCGCGCAGTTCGATCCCGACGGCCGGCTGGTGCGTCATATCCGCTTGCCGGTGTCCAATCCCACGATGTGCGCCTTCGGCGGGGCCGACCTCGACGTGCTCTACGTCACGTCGGCCAGCCGCTTTCTCGATGAGGCGCAGCTTCGGGAACAGCCGCTGGCAGGGCATGTCTTCGCGGTTGCGGGCCTTGGGGCGCGTGGCCTTCCCGAGCCGCGGTTCGCCGCAGGAGAGCACCCATGAGCCGGTTGCCGCTACAGGGCGTGCGGGTGCTCGAATGTGCCAGCGTCATCGCCGGGCCCTACTGCTCCTACATGCTCACCCTGCTCGGCGCGGAGACGATCAAGATCGAGCGCCCTGTCAAAGGCGACTGGATGCGTGGTCAGGGGGGCGATGCCGCGCTGGTCGCCGCCGGCATGGGCAGCACGTTCCTGTCGTGCAATGCCGGCAAGCGATCGGTGGCGCTCGACCTCAAGGACCCGCGCGGCGCGAAGATCGCGCGCGAGATCGCCGCCGGCGTCGACGTGATGATCGAGAACTGGCGGCCTGGCACCGCGCAGCGGCTGGGCGTCGGCTTCGAGGCGATCCGGGCGATGAACCCCCGCATCGTCTATTGCTCGATCTCGGGCTTCGGACAGGACGGGCCGATGTCGCCGCGGCCGGCCTACGACCACATCATCCAGGCGATGTCGGGCATCATGTCGGTCACCGGCACGCGGGAGACGGCGCCGAGCCGCACGGGACCGCCACTGGTCGACTATCTCACCGGCTTGTCGGCCGCCGTGGCGATCCTCGCGGCGCTGCGTGAGCGTGACCGTACCGGCGAGGCGCAGCAGGTCGATGTCGGCATGCTCGATTGCGCCGTGGCCAGCATGGGCTCGATCCTGTCGGCCCACGTCAACGGCGGCGTGCCCGCCGCGCCGATCGGCAATGCTGCTGCCAGCGGCGCGCCGTCGTCGGGGCTGTTCCCGACGATGACCTCGCCGCTCACCGTCGTCGCCAACACCGAGGCGCAGTACGCGGCCCTGTGTGGCGTGCTCGGGCGGCTCGATCTCGTTACGGACCCGCGGTTTCGCGACTTCGCTGTCCGCAGGCAGAACCAGGAGGCGCTGCGCGGGATCATCGCGACATGTCTGGCGGAGCGGCCGGCCATCGAATGGGAGGGGCTGCTGGCCGCGGCGGGCGTCCCGGCTGGCGCGGTCCGGTCGGTGCCGGAACTGCTCGACGAGCCGCAGGTGGCGGCGCGCGCGTTGTTCAGCAGCCTGGCACTGCCTGGCCAGGGCCGCGAAGCGAAGCTGCCGGCGGCAGGCTTCAAGCTCAACGGCCGCCAGGTGGCGCCGAAGCAGGCGCCGCCGCTGCTGGCGGCCGACAACGACAGTGTCCTGGCCGCGCTGGGCTACGACGCTGCGCAGCGTCGGGCCCTGCGCGACGACGGCTTGTGGTGAAGATGCGAACAAGGGAGGGAAACATGAGGAAGAGGATTGCGGCTGGCGCGCTGGCATGCGCCCTGGTGGCATGGGGCGTGCCGGTTCAGGCGCAGGAGAAGGCGAGCGTCGGCTACTATCCCGGGGCGCTGATTTCGATGCCGGTGTTGGTTGCCAGCGAGCAGAAGTTCTTCGAGAAGAACGGCCTCGCCGTCGAACTCGTGCCGGTCTCGTCCGGGCCGGCGATGACTTCGGCGGTCGCCAGCGGCAGCCTGACCTTCGTCAACAACTCGTGGGACAACCTCATCCTGGCCGTCGACAAAGGCCTGCCGGTCCGTGCCGTTGCCGGTTCGACGGTGAAGGTGCCGTTCGCCCTGATCGCGCGGAAGGGGCTTGCGCTGCCGCATCTGGCGGAAGGCTATCCCGGGGACATCAAGGATCTGGTCGGCAAGAACTGGGGCGTGCTGGCGCTGGGCGTCTCGGTGCACTTCATGGCTCAGACGATCCTGACGGATGCCGGCTTCAAGGCGACGGATGCCACGTTCCTGGCCGTCGGCCTCCCCAATACTGCCCGGCCGGCCCTGCAGCGCGGCACCGTCGACACCTATCTCAGCATCGAGCCGCTGCCGTCGATCGTGGCGGCCAACAACGAGGGTACCGTCGTGGTCGACCTGGCAAAGAACCAGGGGCCGAAGGTCTTCCGCGATCTCGGCTACAACGGGTGGTGGGCGTCGACCGCCACGATCAAGGACAAGCCCGAGGTCGTGGCGCGGTTCGCCAGGTCGCTGGAGGATTCCTACTGCTGGTTCAGCAAGACCGAGAACCTCGATGAGGTCGTCGCCCTGATGAAGAAGTACGTGAAGGTCGCCGATCTGTCCGACGATGCGTTCAGGACGATGGTGAAGGGCTTGCTGCCGACCTTCGGTCCCGAGATCACCTCGCGTACCATCGACACCTGGTCGAAGCTGCTGGTCGACAACAAGCAGCTCGGTGCACCGAAGAAACGCCAGGACGTGGTCGCCGCCACAGCCAAGGAAAGCTTCCAGTGCGCGAACTGACGCTGGGGGCTCTCCGATGACATCGGGCTCTGGCGCTTCGGTCGACATCGCCGTGCGCGGACTGGCCGTCAACTTCGGCACGGCGCGCAACGTCCTCACCGGCGTCGAGCTCGCGGTGCCACGCGGCGAGTTCGTCGCGCTGATCGGCGCCAGCGGTTGCGGCAAGACGACATTGCTGAACGTGATCGCCGGGCTGGTGCCGATCGCGGCCGGAACGGTGACGATTGCCGGAGGGCCACCGGTCGCCGGCCGCGGCGACATCTGCTACGTCCTTGCCCGCGACGCGCTGCTGCCCTGGCGGACCGTCCTCGGCAACGTCGTCTACGGCCTCGAGCTCTCCGGCGTCGGCCGCGAAGAGCGGGAGCGCCGGGCCGCGATCTACATCGAGAAGGTCGGCCTCGCGAACGCGCGCGACCTCTATCCGTCCCGGCTGTCCCAGGGCATGCGGCAACGGGCGTCGCTGGCCAGGGCCTTCGCCGTCGGCCGCAACCTCTACCTCATGGACGAGCCGTTCAGCGCGCTCGACTCGCAGACCAAGCTGGTGCTGCACGACCAGCTCCTGGGCCTGTGGGAGAGCAGCGGAGCGACCGTCGTGTTCGTGACGCACGATATCGGCGAGGCGATCACGCTCGCCGATCGTGTGCTGGTGATGTCCAAGAAGGGCACGGGCGTCGTCGACGAGATCCGCGTCGACCTTCCGCGGCCGCGGTCCGCCGAGGCGCTGCAGGCGGATGCCCAGTACCACGATCTGTATCGCAGGACCTGGACTTCCCTGAAGGCGAGCGCCCAATGACCGACATCGCAAATTCGGAAGCCAATCTTGGATCGGCCGTGCGCCCGGCGGGCAGTCGACCGGCATCGATCTTCGCGGCACGGGCTGCCTTTCTCGCCGTCATTCTGGCGCTGTGGCAGGGCGCCGTCGATGCCGGCTTCGCCAGCGCCGCCTTCGTGTCGACGCCGGCCGGCGTCGCGCAGTCGCTCTGGCACCTGTTCCGCGACGGCGAGATCTTCCCGGACCTCGCCACGACGGTGCTCGAGATCGCGATCGCCTTCGTCCTGTCGGTCGTGTTCGGCATCGCCAGCGCCGTCGTGCTGGACCGCAACGACTGGCTCAACCGCATCCTCTCGCCCTTCCTCACGGCCTTCAACAGCATGCCGCGCATCGCGCTGGGGCCGCTGTTCGTCCTGTGGTTCGGCATCGGCATCGCGTCGAAGGTCGTGCTGGCCTTCTCGCTGGGTTACTTCATCATGCTGCTGAGCACGCTGGGAGGCCTCAAGAACGTCGATCGCGACCTGCTGCTGATGTCGCGGCTGTTCGGTGCGTCCGAGCTGCGGCTGTTCCGCCACGTCCGTTTCCCCTGGGCGCTGCCCGGCATCTTCGCCGGGCTGAAGCTCACCCTCATCTACTGTAGCGCCGGCGCGGTCATCGGCGAGATGATCGCCGCCCGCAGCGGTCTCGGTGTTCTGCTGCAGAGCTTCAGCGGCCGCTTCGACGTCGCCGGCGTCCTGGCGCTGATCCTTATCGTTGCCCTGCTGGTGATGGTCCTGACCTCGCTCATGGACCTCGTGGAGCGGCGCCTCCTGGAATGGAGCAAGGGCAGCACCGACGTTCCCGGCTGATCGCGGTCGCCGCGGCGCCGTCGACCGCTGCCGTCAACTTTTGGTGCCCATCGCCATGGCATTGGAGTAGAGAGGCGCGGACCGCGGACCCTTGCTCGGGCGCGCGATCAGGGAGATAGCAATGGTTCGTCTGATATCGTTGGCGTCGATTTTCCTGGCGTTGGGAACGGTTTCGGCCGGCGCCGAGGTCTACTGCAAGACTGTAGGTGTTCCGAAGGGCTGCGTGGCGCGGCCGACGCCCGGTGTCGGTGCGCCCGGTGTCGGCGTTGCTCCGGGCGTCGGGGCCGGCGCGCCGGGCGTGGGCGTGGCGCCGGGCGTTGGTGCAGGGGCGCCGGGTGTCGGCGTCGCGCCGGGGGCGGGCGTCGGCGCAGATGGGCCGGGCATGAACCGTGGCGGGCCGGTGAACCACCCAGGCCGCCGCTGATCGGCCGCTCTCCCGGGCAGTATAGCGCCGCTGGCGGGTGACCCGATCGTCAGATCAGGTAGATCCGGTCCGGCAATTCCGGCCTGTCGTCCGGCATCGCGGGGAAGTGCTCCGCCAGCACGCTGCCGCAGCGTTCGATCGCCTCGACGAAGCCGTCGGCGACCCGGCCGTCACGCATGTGATCGACCAGAGCATCGATCGCGGCCTGCCAGTGCCCCTGCGGCACGCGCGCGGCGATCGCCTCGTCGGCGATGATGCGGGCATAGCGTTCCGCCAGGGAGACGAAGACCAGAACGCCCGTGCGGCCTTCGGTTCGGCCGATGCCGCGCACCATGAACTGCTCCATGGCGACGCGATGGGCGAGCGCGCGGCGCGTTGCCGGCGGCAACAGCCTGGCGCGCACGCGCGGCAGGCCGAGCAGCAGGACCAGGACCACGAACAGGGCGAGCTGCAGTCCGAGGATTTCCTGCACCGGCAGGCGTGTCAGCGTCATCAGGGCCCACGGAAGGGTCAGTGCGGCCAGCGCGGCCACGAGGACCGGCAGCGCTGTTCCGTCGGAAGAGCTGCGCGCCAGGACGCACACGATCTCGCCCGAAGTGCCGTGCTCGGCTGCCGTGATGGCGGCCGCAATACGTTGCCGTTCCTGTGCCGAAAGCTCCATATCCCGACCTCTACCAGCGTCCCGAGGCGCCGCCACCGCCCGACGAACCGCCGCCGCCGCGAAAGCCGCCTCCGCCGAAGCCGCTTCCGCCGCCACGCCGGTAGGAGCCGCGATGGCCACCCGACAGCAGCGAGGCGAAGAAGACCGCGCGGAATCGCGGCGAGACGATCAGCAAGACCACGACGATGAGGAAGATCACGGCCCCGATCCACCCCCCCGGCCGAGCATCCTGCGCATGGTCGAGCCGCAGGGACGGCCGCTTCTGCCATTCGGACTCGTCGGTGGTGAGGACGGTGATGATGTCGTCGACGCCGCGTGCGATGCCGCCGCTGAAGTCGCCGGCCTTGAAGCGCGGCGTGATGGCGTTGTGGATGATCACCGCCGCAAGGGCGTCCGTGAGCGTGCCTTCCAGCCCGTAGCCGACCTCGATGCGCACCCTCCGCTCGTTGGGCGCCACCAGCAGCAGAACGCCGTTGTTCTTGTTCTTCTCGCCCAGCTTCCAGAAGCGGAAGAGTTCATTGGCATAGGGCTCGATCTCCTGGCCCTGCAGCGAGCGGACGGTCGCCACCACGAGCTGGATGCCCGATTTCGCTTCGAGGTCTGCCAGCCGCGGTTCGAGCTGTTCACGCGTTTCGCGCGAGATGATGCCGGCCTGGTCGACGATGCGCCCGGTGAGCGGCGGGAAATCGAGGGCGAGGGCGGTGGCCGCGATGCCGAGCCCGAGCCCCACCCCAAGCCCGAGCGCGAACAGGACCAGCGTGGTCCCGACCAGGCTTCGAAAAGCCGTGCCGACCTTCCCTCTCCGTCCCGCGGGAAGGGGCGGGGAAGCCCGCAGGCTCATTTGTTGAACTTGACCTGCGGCGGTCTCTGGGCGTCATCGGTGGCGGTGAACTCCGCCATGGGCTTGCTGCCGAAGAAGATCCTTGCCCACAGCAGGCCCGGGAAGGTCCTGATCTCGGTGTTGTAGGCGCGGACGGCATCGATGTAGTCGCGTCGTGCGACGGCGATGCGGTTTTCGGTGCCTTCGAGCTGCGATTGCAGCGCGAGGAAGTTCTGGTTCGACTTCAGCTCGGGGTAGTTCTCGCTGATGGCGATCAGCCGGCCCAGGGCACCGGAAAGCTGGTTCTGCGCCTCCTGGAACTGCTTCAGCTTCTCGGGGTCGGTCAGCTGCGACGCATCCACCCGAATCTGCGTCGCCTTGGCACGCGCCTCGACGACCGAGGTCAGCACGTCCTTTTCCTGGTTGGCGTAGCCTTGCACCGTTGCCACCAGATTGGGGATCAGGTCGGCGCGTCGCTGGTAGTTGTTCTGGACGTCGGCCCACTTGGCCTTCGCCTGCTCCTCCAGCGTGGGAATGGTGTTGTAGCCGCAGGACGACAGGGTGAGCGTCAGCAGGGCCAACCATAGCGCGGCGCCGCCTCGCCGCCAGACGATCGTCATTTTCCGTCCTCCTCCGGGTCACGCTCGCCCATGAGCGTTCAGTTCCAGTCTAGCATTGAACGGCACGCCGATCGTTCCCTCAGCGGCGACCCCCGACCTCGTCGACATGGCGGAGGAGGTCGCCGGGATCCTCGTAGATCCGCAACGCTCCGGCCTGCCGCAGCTCGTCGGCGCCGTAGCCGCCGCTCATCAGCCCGATGCCGATCGCACCGCAGCGGACGGCGGCGATCATGTCCCAGATGCTGTCGCCTATCACCATGGCGCCGCGCGTCGTGCTTCCGAGCCGCTCGGCGGCAGCGATGAACAGGTCGGGGTCGGGCTTGCCGTGTCTCACTTGGTCGCGCGTCACGACCGGCGTCCGGTCGCGGTCGATGCCCAGCGTGTCGAAGGTGATGGCCGCCGTTTCCATCCGGCCGCTGGTAGCGATGTTCCAGGCGATGCCGGCGCCAGTGAGATACGACAGCAGGGCGACGGCGCCGGGCAACGGCCTTACCCTGGGCGACAAGCGCTGGTATGCCTCGGCGTGCCGCTGTCTGAGACGCTGGATCCGTTCGTCGCTGATCGCGAGACCGGTCTCGCGCAGGAGCTGATGGGTGAACAGTCCGCCACTCATGCCGATCTTGCGATGGATCCGCCAGACCGACAGCTCGATACCCTCGGCCTCCAGCGACTCCTGCCAGGCCAGGACGTGTTGATAGACGCTGTCGACCAGCGTGCCATCGAGGTCGAACAGAAAGACGGGTTGCCTGCTTGTCATCGTCCGCCCTTCCATCACGCCGTGACGTCACGCGCCGAGTAGCCCGTCGTCGTTACCTGCCGATGACCGCCCGGCTACCGGGCTGACCCGGCGAGCGTCTGCAGACGCTGCTGATGGTCGCGGACGACCGGCAGGGTCTTGCTGGCCCACGACTTCAGGGCAGGATTTGTGCCTGCCCGAATAAAGGTCTCGAGCAGGCGCGCGGCCTCGGCGTGTGCCTGGACCTGGTCACGGAGATAGGCATGGTCGAATGGCTCGCCATGCAGGGCGCGAAGCGCGTCGACCTTGGCCTGCTGTGCAGGTTCGAGTGGAACCGCTCCCGGCAGGTCCACCTGCGCCACCGCCGCGGCGATGCGCAGTTCTTCCATTGCGGCGCCGTGATCCTCGATCATCTTCTGAGCGAACGCCTTCACGCTGCGATCGCCAGCTTGGATCAGCGCCAGCTGAGCCTCGACCCGCTCGAACATATTGGAGGTCGCGGCCGCCATTGCGAACTGACGATCGGACATTGGCTGCGGCGGCGTCGTTGTCTCGGCAGGGCTGGCGGCCTGTTGTGGCGCCCGAGGGACGGTCCCTGATGGCTGTGCGGCCACCAGCTGGGCCAGCAGCAGGGTCGTGGCGGCAAGGAGTGTGGGCAGCAGCGCCTTCATGATTCCTCCAGTCTGTCGCACATGTCCGTTCAATGCAGCCGCGCCGGGTGCGTTCCCAGATATGTGGGCAACGAATGTCCGGGCCGGCCTTTGACGCTTTTCCACCTCTGCTCCGGCGACCTGCCTCGGCGGGCTGGTCATCTTGTTCTTCCCGAGGGAGCGTGCGGTCGCAACGGCTTCTTGTCTCATGGGGCGCTGGGGGAATAGGGTAATAAGTTGGGGGCGCTTGACGGGGAGACGACGATGTTCTTCCGCAGCGTTGCAGTGATATCGGCGTTGCTCGCGCTGGTTTCCCTGCCGTGGGCCGGCCAGGCGCAATCGCCGTCTGACGGCGCCCGACCCATGCGCGTCGCCCCGGCAACCGTGATCGTGGTCGACGTCGTCGGCGCGGTCGGTGTCGGCACCGCTCATCTGATCGAGGAAGTCCTGGCGCGTGCGCGGACCGAACGGTCCGGTCTCGTTATCCTGCGCCTCGACACGCCAGGCGGCCTGGTGACCGCCACGCGGACGATCATCGGTGCCATCCTGGCTTCGCCGGTGCCGGTTGCCGTCTTCGTGGCGCCGAGCGGGGCGAGGGCGGCCAGCGCCGGTACCTACATCGCCTATGCCGCCCACGTGGCAGCCATGGCGCCGGGCACGCATCTCGGCGCGGCCACGCCGGTCCAGATGGGCGCGCCACCGGCCCCCGCACCGCAACCGAACCGTGACACCGGCAAGCCGGAAGGCGCCTCGGGCGGCGCGATGGAGCGCAAGGTGCTCAACGACGCCGTCGCGTACCTCCGTAGCCTGGCGCAGCTCCGGGGACGCAACGCCGATTGGGCCGAGAAGGCGGTACGGGACGGCGCGACGCTGACGGCGGACGAGGCGGCACGGGAGAAGGTCGTCGACCTGGTCGCCGCTAATGTCGGCGACCTGTTGGATCAGCTGGACGGCCGTACGGTGCGCACCGCCGATGGCGACCACAGGCTCGCGACGCGCAATGCGTCGGTGCGCGAGGTCGACCCCGGCTGGAAGAGCCGCCTTCTTTCCATCGTCACCGATCCCAACATCGCCTTCATCCTGCTGATGGTCGGAGTCTACGGCCTCATCTTCGAGTTCTGGCAGCCGGGGCTCGCCGGACCGGGCATCCTCGGAGGCATCTGCCTGCTGGTCGGGCTGATGGCGCTCTCCCTGCTGCCGGTCAACATCGTCGGCGTTGCACTGTTGGTGCTGGGCATCGGCTTCATGGCGGCCGAGGCCTTTACGCCAGGAATCGGCATCCTTGGTCTGGGGGGTGTCGTCTCCTTCGTTCTCGGCGGTCTGTTCCTGTTCGATCCTGCCGGCGCCGACATCGATTTCGCCGTCGCCTGGCCGGTTGTGGTCGCTGCGGCGATCACCAACGCCCTGCTGCTGCTCGGCGTGTTCGGCATGTTCCTGCGCGTGCGGCGCCGCAAGGTGGCGACCGGTGCCGAGGAGCTGATCGGCATGCAGGGCCGCGTGGTGGATTGGTCGGTCGGTGGCGGCCGGGTGCACCTGCATGGCGAGGTCTGGTCGGCGCGCGCCGCCGCCCCGCTTGTGCCCGGCACGACGGTGCGGGTCGCGCGCCGCGACGGGCTGACGCTGTATGTCGAACCGACGAAGGGAGTGTGATCATGCCGAACGTCGACTTTCTCGCCTACGTCTTGCCCCTCATCGTCCTGATCGTCCTGGCCGCCTATTCCGTGCGCATCCTGCGCGAGTACGAGCGGGGCGTGGTCTTCACGCTGGGCCGCCTGCAGGGGGTGATGGGTCCCGGCCTGATCATCGTCATCCCCTTCGTGCAGCAGATGGAGCGGGTCGATCTGCGCACCCGCGTTCTCGATGTGCCGCCGCAGGACGTCATCTCGCGCGACAACGTCTCGGTGCGCGTGAATGCCGTCGTGTACTTCCGCGTCATCGACCCGGAAAAGGCGGTCATCCAGGTGGAGACCTTCGATCTTGCCACGAGCCAGTTGGCGCAGACGACCCTGCGGTCGGTGGTCGGCCAGCACGAGCTCGACCAGATGCTGGCGGAGCGGGACCGGCTGAACGCCGATGTGCAGCGCATCCTCGACGAACAGACCGATGCCTGGGGCATCAAGGTGTCGAACGTCGAGCTGAAGCACATCGACCTCGACGAGAAGATGGTCCGTGCCATCGCGCGGCAGGCGGAGGCGGAGCGCCTGCGCCGCGCCAAGATCATCGATGCCGAGGGCGAGCTGCAGGCCGCCGAGAAGCTGGTCGAGGCCGGCGCCATCATGGCTCGGCGACCCGAATCCATGCAGCTGCGCTATCTCGGGACGCTCGCCAACATCGCCGGCGAGAAGAGCTCGACCATCGTCTTCCCGCTACCCATCGACCTCCTGGGCAACCTGCGGGCGGGCGCCCCTCAGGCGTCGTCCTGATCCACATCTTGGCGGTGTCAAGTAAATGAAATTGTGTAGTCAGCTCAGGGACCTCCAGCGCACTCCGAGATCGGAGGGCGTGCGGCTTGACTTTGTCACCGGAAGTCGTGGCATCTACCTGTCGCCCCCTTGCTGGGAGAGGACGACCAGAGATGTCACGCGATATTGGTATCGAACTGCCGCCCGGACTGCCGGGCGGCCCGTTTTCCGGTCCCTGTTTTTCCGGCCCCTGTTTTTCCGCCCCTTATATGGAGCGCAAAAAGTCCGCCGGCTCAGGCCGCCTTGCGGTTCTTCAGTGCCAGGCCGACGCCCAGCCAGCCCGAGCCGATGAAGATCAGGTCGATGCCGAGGAAGATGCCCAGCACGTAGAAGCTGGAGTAGGGCCACTGCGCGATGATCATCAGCCCGAGCAGCAGGGTGATGACCGCGGAGAAGGCGACCCATCCCCACGGCCTTCCGGCTTCGCGGACGTGCCATGCCAGGAAGCCGCGGACCACGCCGCCGATCACCAGCGATACGCCGAGGAACAGGGTCAGGATGGTCGCCGCCGCGAACGGATTCATGATGCAGATGACGCCGGCTGCCACATAGAGCAGGCCCAGCAGCCCCCACAGCGCCGCCTTGCCCCAGCCCTTGGCGTTGAAGGCGGCGATGATCTCCATGACGCCGCCGACCATCATCATGATGCCGACGACCAGCACGGCCGACGCCGTCGCGGCCACCACGCTGCCCAGGGCGATGACGCCCGCGATCATGAAGATGATGCCCAGGGCCACGATCCAGCCCCACTTGTCGCGCAGTGCTTTCATGCCCTCGCCGAGGTTGTGCGGGCTGGCGCCGCCTGCTGTCATCACCATGTCGGTCTTCCTTCTCCCTGCGGAACGGACGGGCTGCAGGATACACCCGCGCCATGGCACTGTCGCGACGGCTATGGGAAAATCGCTGCATGACTGATGCTAGAAAAGAACCCTCACTGCCGCGGCCGGCGACGACCGTGCTGCTGCTGCGTCCCTCGGTGCCTGGCGAACCCAATGCGCCGCTCGAGGTCTTCATGGTGGTGCGCCACCATGCGATCGACTCCTTCTCCGGTGCGCTGGTGTTCCCCGGCGGCAAGCTCGAGGATGCTGACGGCGATGCGCGGCTGCGCGCCTGCTGTGGTGGTGCCGAGCGCATCAGGGACGAGGAGCTGAAGTTCCGCGTTGCCGGCGTGCGCGAGGCCTTCGAGGAGTGTGGCATCCTGCTGGCGCGCAAGCGCGGCGAGCGCAATGTCATTGCCGCGGCCGATCTCAAGGCCATCGAGGAACGCTGGCGCAGCCCGCTGGCCAAGGACGAGGCCACCATCGTCGATCTGGTCGAGGCCGAAGATCTCGAACTCGCCACCGACCTCATGGTGCCTTACGCCCACTGGATCACCCCGACCTTCGTGCCCAAGCGCTTCGACACCTGGTTCTTCCTCGCCGAGGCGCCGGAGGATCAGATCGCGCTCCACGACGGGTCGGAATCGGTCGACTCGGTGTGGATCGGTGCCCAGCAGGCGATCGACGAGGCTGCGGCCGGCAAGCGCACCCTCGTCCACGCCACTCTGAAGAACCTCGAGCTGCTGGCCGAAGGCGGCACCGTCGCCGGTGCCATCGCCGCTGCCGGCGCGCGCAAGATCGTCACCGTCCAGCCCTGGGTGGAAGTGCGCGACGGTCGGAAGTTCCTGCATATCCCGCCCGACGCCGGCTACCGCAATCTCTTCCGCGAGATGGGGCCGGCGTGAAAGGCACGGTTATTTGAAATTCCGTATCGCAAAATATGGTTTCGCAATCAGGGCAATCATCGCCAATTCCATCTCGCCCTTGGGGCCAAGAATCGCTAAGACCGGCGCCATAAACGCTCGTTCATGAGCCGTGCTCCCGAACCGGGGAGACGCGCCGTTTGGAGGAAGGAACAGAATGGTCGGAATCGTGGCCTATGGAGCCTATGTGCCGCGCCTGCGTCTCCAGCGTCAGGCCGTCTACGATGCCAACAAGTGGTTCGCCGCCGGCCTGCGCGGCCTGGCCAAGGGCGAACGCTCGATGGCCAACTGGGACGAGGACGCGATCACCATGGCGGTCGAGGCTTCGCGCGACTGCCTGACCAGTCACAAGCCCGAGGACGTGCGCAACCTCTACTTCGCGTCGACCACCCATCCCTTCAAGGACCGCCAGAATGCCGGCGTGATCAGCACGGCGCTGAACATCGAGCAGGATCTGCTGGCTTCCGACGTCGGCGGCTCGCAGAAGGCCGGCACCTCGGCGTTGATCGCGGGCCTCAACGCATCGAAGAACGGCGGCGGCCCGGCCCTGGTCGCGGCGGCCGACAAGCGCATGGCGCGCGTCGCCTCGGCCAACGAGCTGAACTACGGCGACGGGGCGGCGGCGCTGCTGTGCGGCACCGAGAACGTCATCGCCAAGCTGGTCGGCCATCATTCGGTTTCGATGGACTTCGTCGACCACTTCCGCGGCGAGGACGCCGAGTTCGACTATGGCTGGGAAGAGCGCTGGATCCGCGACGAGGGCTACTCGAAGATCGTGCCGCCGGCCGTCAAGGCCGCCCTTGCTGCCTGCAAGCTCAAGGGCTCCGACGTCAGCCACTTCATCATGCCGAGCCTGATGCCGGCGGTGCCGAAGCAGATGGCGAAGATCTGTGGCATCGGCGAAGGTGCCGTGCGCGACCTGCTGGGCGCCAGCCTCGGCGACACCGGTGCCGCCCATGCGCTCGTCATGCTGGTCGACGCACTCGAGACCGCCAAGGAAGGCGACAAGATCATGGTCGTGGCCTTCGGCCAGGGCGTCGACGTGCTGGTGTTCGAGGTCACGGCCGAGAACGCCAAGCTGCCCAGGCGCAAGGGGCTCTCCGGCTGGCTGAAGCGCCGCAAGGAAGAGACCAACTACATGAAGTTCCTCGCCTTCAACGAGATGCTGCCGATCGAGAAGGGCATGCGCGCGGAATTCGACAAGAAGACCGCGCTCTCGGTGCTGTGGCGCAAGCGCGACATGATCTACGGCATGGTCGGCGGCAAGTGCAAGGTGTGCGGCACCGTGCAGTTCCCGCGCAGCCAAGTCTGCGTCAACCCGAACTGCCATGCGATCGACAGCCAGGAACCCTACCAGATGGCCGGGCTGGAGGCGAACGTCATGTCGTTCACGGCCGACTCGCTGACTTATTCGCCGGACCCGCCGGCCTACTACGGCATGATCACCTTCCCAGAGGGCGGCCGCTTCATGGCCGACTTCACCGACAGCGACAAGGAACAGGTCAAGGTCGGCGCGAAGATGCGCATGACCTTCCGCATCCGCGACAACGACACCATGCGCGGCGGCTTCAAGCGCTACTTCTGGAAGGCCGCGCCTGTCTGATTCGGACCGCGGGCGGACGCCCGCGGCCTCACGCGAGTTACTGCAGTCTGAACCCCAACGAAGGAGACCGACATGGCACGGGGTATCAAGGACAAGGTCGCTATTCTCGGCAT
>QFCS01001225.1_pt1 | contig 19318 bp, 18 predicted proteins | sample 3576561 | NCBI WGS metagenome assembly QFCS01 | reverse complement strand
CGCAGGACGCCGTCCGCGCGCTGTGGGACGAGGTGGGGCCGCACTGGGGGCACCCGCGCGACGTGCGGTGGGACCAGCGCCACCTGGCCATCGCGGGACCGCCCGCCGTCGCGCCGGACCAGGGGGTGCGTGCCGGGGTGCCCGACGATCTCGCGACCCTCTATCCGGCGTGCGTGGCGATGTACACCGAGGAGGTCGGCGTCTCTCCGGCGACCGGCGGGGGAGGCGACCTCTACCGGGCCCGCGTCGCGCAGCTGATCGGGCGGGGCTGGTCGTTCGTGCGCTACGACCGCGGCGAGCTCGTCTTCAAGGCCGAGGTGGCCTGCGCGACCCCCGACGCTGCCCAGGTGCAGGGCGTCTGGGTGCCGCCGCACCGCCGCGGCGAGGGCCTCGCCACGGCCGGCATGGCGGCGGTGGTCCACCAGGTGCGGGCCCGGATCTCCCCGACGGTCTCGCTCTACGTCAACGACTGGAACCACTCCGCCCGGGCGGTCTACGAGCGGGTCGGTTTCGTCGAGACGGCCCGCTTCGCCACCGTGATGTTCTGATCGAGCCTCGGGGCGGCTGCGTGGTCCGGCTGCCATGATGGCGCCATGAGCGTTCCCCGCGCGGCCCGGGTCGTGACCGGTGCCTTCGTCGTCAGCGGCGTCGTGCACCTGGTGCGGCCGCAGGTCTTCGAGCCCCTCATCCCCGAGCAGCTGCCCGCGCCGCGGCAGCTGGTGATCTGGAGCGGGATCGCCGAGCTCGCCTGCGCCGCCGGCATGCTCCACCCCCGCACGCGCAAGGTCGCTGCCTACGCGAGCACCGGACTGCTCGTCGGCGTCTTCCCCGGCAACGTGAAGATGGCGATCGACGCCCAGCGCGGCGACAACCGCGCGTTGAAGGCGGCCTCCCTGGCCCGCCTTCCGCTGCAGTGGCCGATGATCCGCGGGATGCTGCGGGCCGCGCGGGAGTCCTGAGCACTTACTGGTTCGCGGTGCCGCCGGGCACCGCCGTAGGCTTCCGCTCGTGCTGATGCGGATGTCGACCCTGTTCGTGCGGACCCTGCGGGAGGACCCCTCCGACGCCGAGGTCCCGAGCCACCGACTGCTGGTGCGGGCGGGCTACATCCGCCGCGCCGCGCCGGGCATCTACACGTGGCTGCCGCTGGGGTTGAAGGTCCTGCGCCGGATCGAGGGCATCATCCGCGAGGAGATGGACGGCATCGGCGCGCAGGAGGTCACCTTCCCGGCGCTGCTGCCGCGCGAGCCCTACGAGGCGACCCACCGCTGGACCGAGTACGGCGACGGCATCTTCCGGCTCAAGGACCGCAAGGACGCCGACTATCTGCTCGGCCCCACGCACGAGGAGATGTTCACGCTCCTGGTCAAGGACATGTACAGCTCCTACAAGGACCTGCCGCTGAGCCTGTACCAGATCCAGACCAAGTACCGCGACGAGGCACGGCCCCGCGCCGGTCTGCTGCGCGGGCGCGAGTTCACGATGAAGGACTCCTACTCGTTCGACGTCTCCGACGAGGCACTGGAGGCGTCGTACCAGCGGCACCGCGACGCCTACGTGCGGATCTTCGACCGGCTCGGCTTCGACTACGCGATCGTCAAGGCGACCGCCGGCGCGATGGGCGGGTCGAAGTCGGAGGAGTTCCTGGCCAAGGCCGCCGTCGGTGAGGACACCTACGTCCGCTGCACGCACTGCGACTACGCCGCCAACGTCGAGGCGGTCCAGGTGCGCCCGCCCGCCGCCGTCGCGTACGACGACGTCCCGGCCGCGCACGCCGAGCAGACGCCCGACACCCCGACCATCGACACCCTGGTCGACCACCTCAATGCGGCGTTCCCTCGCGTGGACCGGTCCTGGACCGCCGCCGACACGCTGAAGAACGTGCTCGTCGTGCTGCAGCATCCCGACGGCACCCGCGAGCCCCTCGCCATCGGCATCCCCGGCGACCGGGAGGTCGACCAGAAGCGGCTCGAGGGCCAGCTGGAGCCGATCGAGGTCGTGCCCATGGACGAGGCCGAGCTGGCCCGGCACCCGGCGCTGGTCAAGGGCTACATCGGGCCGGGCGCGCTGGGGGAGGAGAGCCCTTCGGGCATCCGCTACCTGGTCGACCCGCGCGTGGCCGAGGGCACCCGCTGGGTGACCGGCGCCGACCAGGCGGGGTCGCATGTGATCGACCTCGTCGCGGGCCGCGACTTCACCGCCGACGGGACGATCGAGGCCGCGGACGTGCGCGACGGGGACGCCTGCCCGAACTGCGCGGACGGCACCCTGGAGACGGCACGCGGCATCGAGATGGGCCATGTCTTCCAGCTCGGCCGCAAGTACGCCGAGGCGCTGGACCTGAAGGTGCTCGACGAGAACGGCAAGCTCGTGACCGTCACGATGGGCTCCTACGGCATCGGGGTCACCCGTGCGGTCGCGGCGATCGCGGAGAACTCCCTGGACGAGATCGGGCTGTGCTGGCCGCGCGATGTCGCGCCGGCCGACGTGCACGTCGTCGCCGCGGGGAAGGACCAGGCGATCTTCGATGCCGCCGAGGCGCTCGTCGCGGGACTCGTGGAGGCCGGTGTCGACGTCCTGTACGACGACCGCGCGGGCAAGATCAGCCCCGGCGTGAAGTTCAAGGACGCCGAGTTGATCGGCGTCCCGAGCATCGTCACGGTCGGTCGCGGTGTCGCCGACGGCGTCGTCGAGGTCAAGGACCGGCGTACCGGCGAGCGCAGCGAGATCGCGCTCGACGGCGCGGTCGCGGCGCTCGCGGCGCTCGTCAGGGGCTGACCGGGGCGACGTGCCGGGTGGCCCAGAGCCCGGGGTGGGCCTCGCGCCAGGCGTGACGCCGCGCGGCCCTCGATCAGGCCGGCGGCCGGAAGGGCCCCGCTGGGAGGAGAGTCGTTCGGCGGCGTGCGCGGACGACACATCGAGCCCGCCGTCGGTCCGCGCCCCTGCTGAGGTCGGCGGCGCCCACTACTGTCGGCGTCCATGGCGATCGACGCGGTGATCTTCGACTGGGGCGGGACGCTCACGGCCTGGCACGACGTGGACTTCCACGCCGAGTCGCTGGCGTTGGCGCAGGCGGTGCTGACCACCCCGGACACCGCGGACGACCATCATGCCTTCGCGGAGCGGCTGCACAGCGCGGGCGCCGTCATCTGGGGTCGTAGCCGCGACCACCAGCAGAGCGCGACGATCGCGGACCTCTTCACGCAGGCGGGCCTGGACCACGATCCGGAGCTCCTCGCCGCCTACTATGCCTTCTGGGAGCCGCACACGCTCACCGACCCGGAGGTCGCGCCGCTGTTCGCCTGGCTGCGTACCGAGGGGATCTCGGTGGGTGTCTTGTCGAACACGATCTGGCCGCGGGCGTGGCACCGGGGCTTCTTCGAGCGCGACGGGGTCGCGCACCTGATCGACGGCGACGTCTACACCAGCGAGATCCCCTGGACGAAGCCGTCGCCGCGGGCGTTCGGCGCGGCGATGGACGCCGTCGGCGCGACCGACCCCTCGCGCTGCGTGTACGTCGGGGACCGGCTGTTCGACGACGTGTGGGGTGCCCAGAACGCGGGGATGCGCGCCGTCCACATCCCGCACTCGGTGATCCCCGCCGAGCAGATCGGCCACACGGAGGGGCGCCCGGACGCGGTGGCTCGACGCCTGGCGGACCTCCCCGATCTCCTCGCCGCGTGGCGGTGACCGGACCCCGTCCCGGGCGATCCTTCTGCAGGTTTGTGCACTGCACATTTATGAGGAAGAGAACTGCGCGACCGGCTCGCCGTTCTGTTGCATGATTGTGCACAGGTGATCGGTGAGCCCCACCTCTCCCATCACCGGATGACCGTGTCCCCGGTCACCAGCGGTTCGCGACCCCGACTTCGGGGGACGTCTCGGGAGTTCCCCGGAGGTCGAGGTCGCGAGCCGCTGGCGTTTTTACCGGCCCGCGACGCGTCGGCTACAGGCCGGGCAGCCGGTCGGGACGGCCACCGAAGGTCAGCCCCCGCACCGCCGCGTCCAGCAGGGCGGTGATCGCCCACGAGCGGGTCTCGCCGGTGCTGCTGGCCACCAGGTAGGCGTACGTCGCGGCCGCACCCTCCTCCAGCGCCAGCGCCCGCTTCTCCACCGCGGCGGCGGAGCCGAGGTCGGCGGGCAGCTCGTAGCCCGGCTCGGCGGGGACCGGCGAGGCGCCCGCCGCGCGGACCCGCGCCGCCAGCTCGTCGCGCCGGGCCCGATGGGCGGCGTAGGCGGCGGTCACCGACCCGTACAGCCGCGGGCTGGCGGACTGCGAGGTCTGCGCGCCGAGAGCGCCGTAGACGAACACCGCGGCATGCTCGGCGGCCAGCGCCGTCTGCAGCGCCTCCACGGCGGCGGGGTCGGGTGCGCTCATCGCAGCACGACCAGCTGCTGGGCGACGGCGGCGGCCATCGAGGCGAGGACCTGGGCCAGGGCGCCGCTGCCCGCCCGCTCGGCGCCCTCGACCAGCCGCTGCTGGAGGTCGGTCTCGCTCGCGCGCAGCACGCGCAGGCCCCGTGCCTTCCCGCCGGAGAAGTCCGGCGCCGGAGCGGGATCGGCGCCCCCGAGATCGACCAGGTGGGCCTCGTGCATCCTGCTCAGGCGCGATGCGCTGCGTGCCAGGGCGGGTGCCGTCGTACCGACCACGGTGGCGAGGGCGCTCGCGGCCGCGAGCGCCGCGGCGATGTCGCCGACGAGACGGCTGTCGTCGTCGATCGCGGGGGCCGTCGGGGTCACCGCTCCCGACACGCCCGGGTCGTCGTCGCCGCCCAGGACGTCGTCGAGCACGTCGCACCCGCTCAGGCCCAGGGCCGTCGCGCCGAGGGCGCCGCCGCCGGCGGTGCGACGGGTGAGACGGGCGGGGCGCGGGTGCACCCGGCGACCCTATCGGGACCCGCTATCGTGGATCCGCACGACAACAACAGGAGACGGGAGGACTCGCCATGGGTTCGGGCCAGGGCGCGCAACGCGCGACAGCCGAGCGGATCGAGCAGGTTCTTGCCGGACCGCTCGCCGACATCGGGATCGACGTCGAGGCGGTGGAGCTGACCCCCGCCGGGAAGCGCCGGGTGCTGCGGGTCGCCGTCGACACCGACGGTGGCGTCACGCTCGACGAGGTGGCGTCGGCCACCAAGCTCATCGACAGCGTCCTCGAGGCCGAGGGCCCCGACGGCGGCGCCGAGGTGATGGGCGAGCTGCCCTACACCCTCGAGGTCACCTCCCGCGGGGTGGACCGTCCGTTGACGCTGCCCCGTCACTGGCGCCGCAACGAGGGTCGCCTGGTCAAGGTGGTCCGCGAGGGCGACGCCGCGGACGTGGTGGGTCGCATCGGCGGCCACGACGACGACGGCGTGACCTTGGACGTCGACGGAGCCGCCGTGCGGGTCGCCTACACCGAGATCTCCAAGGCGCTCGTGCAGATCGAGTTCAACCGCAAAGACAAGGACGCCGACTGATGGACATCGACCTCAGCATCCTGCGAGTGCTGGAGCGCGAGAAGGAGATCAAGTTCGACGTCCTCGTCGAGGCGATCGAGCAGGCGCTCCTCACCGCCTATCACAAGACGGAGGGCTCGGTCTCGCAGGCGCGTGTCGAGCTGAACCGCAAGACCGGGCACGTCAGCGTGCTCGCCGCCGAGCTCGACGCCGAGGGCAACAAGGTCGGGGAGTACGACGACACGCCCGACGGCTTCGGACGCATCGCCGCGACCACCGCGAAGCAGATCATGCTGCAGCGGCTGCGCGACGCCGAGGACGAGATCAAGTTCGGGGAGTTCTCCGGCAAGGAGGGCGACATCCTCTCCGGCGTGATCCAGCAGGGCCGCAACCCCGACGACGTGCTGGTCGACCTCGGCAAGATCGAGGCGCAGCTCCCCGCGAGCGAGCGGGTGCCGGGCGAGGACTACAGCCACGGCACGCGGATCAAGTGCCTGGTGGTCTCGGTGCGCAAGGGCATGCGCGGTCCGCAGATCACGCTCTCGCGCTCGCACCCCGGTCTGGTGAAGAAGCTGTTCGCGCTGGAGGTCCCTGAGATCGCCGACGGCACCGTCGAGATCTCCGCCATCGCACGCGAGGCGGGTCATCGTACGAAGATCGCCGTGCGGTCGACCGTCGCCGGCGTCAACGCCAAGGGTGCCTGCATCGGTCCGATGGGCCAGCGGGTGCGCAACGTGATGGCCGAGCTCGGAGGGGAGAAGATCGACATCGTCGACTTCTCCGACGACCCGGCGACGCTCGTGGCCCACGCGCTCTCCCCGGCGCAGGTGAAGTCGGTGACGGTCGTGGACGCGGCGGCCCGCTCGGCCCGCGTCGTGGTGCCCGACTTCCAGCTCTCGCTGGCCATCGGCAAGGAGGGGCAGAACGCCCGCCTCGCGGCCCGGCTGACCGGCTGGCGCATCGACATCCACTCCGACGAGGAGGCCTGAGCGGGCTCTTCCGGCCCGGCGCAGCGGCCGGGACGCGTGCCGGTTCGGCCTCCCGACCATCGAAGCGGTAGAGTTGTCCGTCGGTGGCTCGCCGAATGAAATCCTGCGCTGGACCTGACGTCCTCCCGATCCCGGGACCCGTCCGGACCTGTGTCGGATGTCGGCAGCGGGCCGCCAAGAGCGAGTTGTTGCGGGTGACCGTCTCCCCGGACCCGACGACCGTTTGCCCGGTCGCCAGGCCCGATCCGGACGGCACCGCGCCGGGGCGGGGAGCGCACGTGCACCCCACGTCCGGCTGCTACGACCTCGCGGTGCGGCGGAAGGCCTTCTCCCGCGCGCTGCGTCTGACGCAGGGTGCGGGCGGCTTCTCCAGCGCGCCGGTGGGGGAGTACGTCGCCTCGCTCGAGCGGGAGACCGCGCCATCACCACCATGACGACCGATCCGACCACCAGAGACTGGAGCAGCAGCTCATGAGCACTCGATGAGTACCTCGCGATGAGCCAGTTCGTTCTGCACCACCCACCAACGGTCTGAGATCCACCCCGGGTCTGGGCCAGAAGGAGAACCGTGGCCAAGACCCGAGTTTCCGAACTCGCGAAGAAGTACGGCATCCCCAGCAAGGAAGCGCTGGAGAAGCTGAGCGCGATCGGCGAGTTCGCCAAGACTGCTTCCTCGAGCATCGAGCTTCCCGCTGTCAAGAAGTTCGAGGACACCTACGGCGCCGACCTGCTCGCCAAGATGAAGCCCTCCGACGGAGGCGGCGAGACCAAGGCGGCCCCCAAGCCCGCTCCGGCCAGGAAGCCGGCGCCCGCGCCTGCCGCCCCGGCGCCCGCTGCCGAGGCTGCTCCCGTCGCCGAGGCCGCTGCGCCGGCTCCGGCCGCTCCCGCAGCCCCGGCTGCTGCTGAGGCTCCGGTTGCCGAGGCCGCCGAGGCTGCGGAGGCTCCGGCTGCCGCAGCGCCGGCTGCCCGTCCCGGCCCGAAGCCCGGTCCGCGTCCGGGCCCGGCCAAGGCCCCGGCTCCCGAGCCGGAGCCGGCCGCTCCGGCGGCGCCTGAGAAGCCTGCCGCGGCGGCTGCCCCGGAGGCGCCCGCCAAGCCGGCCGGTCCGAAGCCCCCGACGCCCAACGCCCCGGCCCCGCGTCCGGTCGGCAAGCCCGGCGGTACGCCGCGCCCGGGCAACAACCCGTTCGCGCCCAGCCAGGGCATGGGCCGTCGTCCCTCCCCGCCGCCGCGCGAGGGTGAGGCCGGTCCGGGTGGTCCGCGTCCGCCGGCGAACGCCGGCGGCGGCGGTGGCCGTCCGGGCATGCCGCGCCCCAACCCGGCGATGATGCCGAAGTCCCCGGCCGCCTTCGGCCAGGGCCCCGGTGGTCGTGGTCCGGGTCGTCCCGGTGGCGGCCCCGGCCGTCCCGGTGGCGCTCCCGGTCGTGGCGGTGCTCCGGGTCGTCCCGGCGCCGGCGCGGGCGCGGGTGCGCCCGGTCGCGGTCCCGGTGGCTTCGGCCCCGGCGGCGGCGGTCGCCCCGGTGGCGGCGGTCGTCCCGGCCAGCGTGGTCAGACCCAGGGTGCCTTCGGGCGTCCGGGTGGTCCGGCGCGTCGCGGTCGCAAGTCGAAGCGGGCGCGTCGCCAGGAGTTCGAGGCCATGGAGGCCCCGACGATCGGCGGCATGCGGGTCCGCAAGGGCAACGGCGAGACGGTCCGTCTGGCGCGTGGCTCCTCGCTGACCGACTTCGCCGAGAAGATCGGCGTCGACGCGGCATCGCTGGTCCAGATGCTGTTCCACCTCGGCGAGATGGTCACCGCCACCCAGTCGGTGGGCGACGAGACGCTGGAGCTGCTCGGCGACGAGCTGAACTACGTCGTCGAGGTCGTGTCCCCGGAGGACGAGGACCGCGAGCTGCTGGAGTCGTTCGACATCGAGTTCGGTGCCGACGAGGGCAGCGAGGACGACCTGGTCGTCCGCCCGCCGGTCGTGACCGTCATGGGTCACGTCGACCACGGAAAGACCAAGCTCCTCGACGCGCTGCGCAACGCGAACGTGGTCGAGGGCGAGGCCGGTGGCATCACCCAGCACATCGGCGCCTACCAGGTCCACACCGAGGTCGACGGCAACGACCGCCGGATCACCTTCATCGACACCCCGGGTCACGAGGCGTTCACCGCGATGCGTGCCCGTGGTGCGCAGGCCACGGACATCGCCGTCCTGGTCGTCGCGGCCGACGACGGCGTCATGCCGCAGACGATCGAGGCGCTCAACCACGCCAAGGCGGCCGGCGTGCCGATCGTGGTCGCGGTCAACAAGATCGACAAGGAGAGCGCGGACCCGACCAAGGTCCGTGGACAGCTCTCCGAGTACGGCCTGGTGCCCGAGGAGTACGGCGGCGACGCGATGTTCGTCGATGTGTCCGCGAAGGCGAACCTGCACCTCGACAAGCTGCTCGAGGCGATCGTCCTCACCGCGGACGCGTCGCTGGACCTGCGTGCCAACCCGGTGCAGGACGCTCAGGGTCTCGTCGTCGAGGCGCACCTGGACCGCGGGCGCGGCCCGGTGGCCACGATCCTCGTCCAGCGCGGAACGCTGCGTGTCGGCGACTCGATCGTCGCCGGTCCGGCTCACGGCCGGGTCCGGGCGATGCTCGACGAGCACGGCAACGAGCTGAGCGAGGCCGACCCGGCCCGTCCGGCGATGGTGCTCGGTCTGTCGTCCGTTCCGGGCGCGGGCCAGAACTTCATCGTGGTCGAGGACGACCGGATGGCTCGCCAGATCGCCGAGAAGCGTGAGGCCCGCGAGCGGGCGGCCATGCAGGCCAAGCGCCGCATCCGCCGTACGCTCGAGGACTTCATGGCCTCCATGGAGAAGGGCGAGAGCCAGGAGCTCAACCTCATCCTCAAGGGCGACGTGTCGGGCTCGGTCGAGGCGCTCGAGGACGCGCTGGCGCAGATCGACGTGGGCGAGGAGGTCAGCCTCCGGGTCATCGACCGCGGCGTCGGCGCGATCACCGAGACCAACGTCGACCTCGCGGCGGCCTCCGACGCCATCATCATCGGCTTCAACGTCCGCCCGCAGGGCAAGGCGGGGCAGATGGCCGAGAAGGAGGGCGTCGAGATCCGCTACTACTCGGTCATCTACCAGGCGATCGAGGAGATCGAGGCGGCTCTCAAGGGCATGCTCAAGCCGGAGTTCGAGGAGTCGACCCTCGGCCAGGCGGAGATCCGTGCGATCTTCCGCTCGTCGAAGATCGGCAACATCGCCGGCTGCATGGTCATCGGCGGTGTCATCCGGCGCAACGCCAAGGTGCGGGTCCTGCGCGACGGCGCGGTCATCGCGGACAACCTCGACCTTGCCTCGCTCAAGCGGGAGAAGGACGATGCGTCCGAGGTCCGGGAAGGCTTCGAGTGCGGTCTCGTGCTCCGGAACTTCCAGGACATCAAGGAGGGCGACATCGTGGAGGCCTTCGAGATGAAGGAGATTCCGCGGAGCTGACCTGCTCCACCGCATCATCCCCGCTGTGCCGTCCGTCCCCGAGGGGGCGGGCGGCGCAGCCGCTTCACGTGACGTCGAGTGATAGGAACTGACCATGGCCAGCCCGCGCGTACGCAAGATCGCCGACCGGATCCAGGTGATCGTCGCCGAGATGCTCGAGCGACGGATCAAGGACCCGCGGCTCGGGTTCGTGACCGTCACCGAGGTCCGGCTGACCGGTGACGCGCAGAACGCCACCATCTACTACACCGTGCTCGGTGAGGACGCCGACCAGCAGGCGACCGCGGTCGCCCTGGAGTCCGCCAAGGGTGTGCTCCGCTCGGAGGTCGGCAAGCAGCTGGGCATGCGCACGGTCCCGACGCTGGCCTTCCAGTTCGACGGCATCCCCGAGTCCGCCCGCCACCTCGACGAGGTGATCGCCCGGGCGAAGGAGGCCGACGCCGCCGTGGCCGCCGCCCGCGAGGGTGCGCAGCCGGCCGGCGAGGCGGACCCGTACAAGAAGCCGCGTGAGGTCGTCGCGGACGACGAGCTCGACGAGCTCGACGAGGACGTCGAGGACTGATGCCGGTCGCGTCCGGGCTGGTCGTCGTCGACAAGCCCGCCGGCCTGACCTCGCACGCGGTCGTGGCGAAGGTCCGGCGCGCGCTCGGCACCCGCAAGGTCGGGCATGCCGGCACGCTGGACCCGATGGCGACCGGTGTCCTGGTGCTGGGGGTCGAGCGGGCCACGCGCCTGCTCGGCCATCTGATGCTCACCGAGAAGACCTACACGGCCACGGTGCGCCTCGGTGCGTCGACCACCACGGACGACGCCGAGGGCGAGGTGACCGCGACCGCCTCGGCATCCGGCGTCGACGAGGCGGCGGTCCATACCGCCCTCGCCGCCTTCGCCGGGGAGATCGAGCAGGTCCCCTCGACCGTCTCGGCGATCAAGGTCGACGGCAGGCGCGCCTACGCCCGGGCCCGCGACGGCGAGGAGGTCGAGCTGAAGGCCCGACCGGTCACGATCCACGAGATCGAGGCGGGACCGCTGCGCATCGAGGGTGACGTCGCCGACGTGGACATCCGGGTGCGTTGCTCCAGCGGCACCTACATCCGGGCGATCGCACGCGACCTCGGCGCGGCCCTCGGCGTGGGCGGCCACCTGACGGCGTTGCGCCGTCACGCGGTGGGGCCGTTCACCCTCGACGGAGCGGTGACCGACCTCGAGGACGTCCAGGTGCTGCCGCTCGCGGCGGCGGCCCGCGCCTCCTTCCCGGCGTGGGAGCTCAACCCCGACCAGGCCCAGGCCGTGCGGTACGGGCGCGCGCTGCCGCTGCCGATCGACACCCTCACCGGCGTGTTCGCCCCGGACGGCGAGTTCCTCGCGCTCTACCAGCCTCAGGGCGGCACCGCCCGGCCCGCGGCGGTCTTCGTCGGGTGAGCCGGCGGGGAGCGCACCGCGTCGGCATCGCGCTGATGCTCGTCGTGTCGGCCCTCGTCGCGTCGGCGGGGTGCTCGCCCGGGACCGGGGACGAGCGTCCGGGGCCGAGCGCCCCGACGACGGCGTCCTGCACCGACGAGCGCCCCGCCCTCCGCTCGTACGACGGCGCGGTCGCCGAGCTGACCGTGGCCTCCTTCAACGACGACCGGACCGGGCGCCCGCGCGCCATCGCCGCCGAGGTGCGCCGCCTGCTGGGGCGCGGGGACGTCGAGCTGGTCGGCTGGCAGGAGGCCGACACCCCTGGCTTCGCCCGGGCAGCGCGGAGCGTGCCGGGCTGGCGCACCCAGGTCTTCGACGCCGCCGACGGCCAGCGCCAGGTGCCGATCAGCTGGCGCACGTCACGCTGGGCGCTCCTCGCCACCGCCGTGCATCCGATGACCGGGGGTGCTGGGCGCGACGTCACCGACCACCCGTTCCGCCCGAAGTGGGCGACCGCGGTCACCCTGCGCCACCGGGCCACCGGGCGCGTCGTCACGCTGCTCGACACCCACGTCCCGAACCACATCGAGACGGGCGACCGCTGGGAGGACAACGTCAATGCCCGTGCGGCGCGACAGCACTACCGCAGGCTCGCGACCCTGCTGGGCGAGCCCGGCGGCGTACGGCTGGCGACGGGGGACTTCCAGTGGGACCACCGCGACGACGTCGCCGCCCGCCCCCGTGGAGGGCTCACCGACGTCTTCGCCGGGCGGGCGCGCAGCTCGTTCGGTGAGCTGGGGCTCACCGGGGTCTGCGCCACGCGCAACACGCGGTGGATCGACTACGTCTGGCTCGACGAGCCGTCCCTGGCGGCGGGCCGGGCCGGGTTCGTGACGCACCGCTCGCTCGACGGCTACGCCTCGGACCACCGGCCGATGCTGGCCACGATCGCGCTGCTGCCCAGACGCTGAGCCCGCGACCCGGATGTGGGAGAGTTGCCGCCGTGCGAGTGTGGCGCGACTTCTCAGAGGTGCCGAGCGATCTCGGCCGCACGGTGGTGACCATCGGGAACTTCGACGGCATGCACCTGGGCCACCAGCACGTCGTACGACGTGCGCGTGAGGTGGCGGGGGAGGTGGGTGTCGACCATGTCGTCGCCGTGACCTTCGATCCGCACCCGATCGCGGTGCTGCGGCCCGAGCACGCTCCGGCGACGCTCACCACCATCGAGGAGCGGCTGCGGCTCCTGCTCGGCGCGGGTGCGGCCGGCGTCGACCATGTCGACCATGTCGACCATGTCGACCATGTCGACTCGGTGCTCGTGATCCCGTTCTCGCGCGACATCGCCGCCTGGACGCCGCAGGAGTTCATCGCGCGGATCCTGTTGGACACCTTGCACGCGAAGGCGGTCGTGGTCGGCGGGAACTTCCGGTTCGGCAACCGGGCGGCCGGCGACTGCAACCTGCTGCGTGCCGCCGGCGCGGACCACGACTTCGTGGTCGAGGAGGTCACGCTGGACGGCGGTCCCCAGGTGTGGTCGTCGACGTACGTGCGCACCTGCCTGGCCGCGGGCGACGTCAGCGGCGCCGCCGAGGCGCTGGGCCGTCCGTTCACGACGCGCGGCGTGGTCGTGGAGGGCGACAAGCGCGGCCGTGAGCTGGGCTATCCGACGGCCAACGTCCCGGTCCGCTCCGGCGCCGCGGTTCCCGCCGACGGCGTGTACGCCGGGCGGCTGACCGTCCTCGACGGGCCGGACGCGGGGACGACCTTCCCGGCGGCGATCAGCGTCGGCACGAACCCGACCTTCGCCGGGGAGCGGGAGAGCCGCGTCGAGTCCTACGTTCTCGACCGCACCGACCTCGACCTGTACGGCCACGAGGTGGAGGTCGCGTTCGTCGAGCGGTTGCGCGGCATGGTGCGCTTCGACTCCGTCGAGGCGCTCCTGGACGCCATGGCCGACGACGTCGCGCGGGCCCGCACGATCCTGACGGCCTGAGCGGCCGCGTGGGATGACCGAGCAGCACCGCGACGACGTCGCCGCCGCGGAGCGGTGGTTCGTCGACCACGGGCTGCCGTACTTCGTCGACGGCTACCGGGCGGGAGTGGCGCGTGGCCTGCGTCGCGGCCGGCTGGTCGCGGTCTTCGCCGCGGCGGTCGTGATCGGGGCCGTCGCGGGGGTCCTGGTCGGCGCGGGCTGGGGTGCCGCGGCCGGGCTGGGCGGCGCGCTGACGGCCGCCGGCGTGGTGCTGGCGGCGTACGCCGTCGCGACACTGCGCGCCTGGCTGATCGTGGGCTGGGCGATCCGCAGGACCCTGCGCTCGCTGGGTCTGGTGCTCCCGCGGGTGACCCGCGCCCTGCCGCTGCTGCTGCTCTTCATGCCCTTCCTGTTCACCAACGCGGAGGTGTGGCAGGTCGCCGCGAGCCTCGACGGCGGGGTGCTGTGGGTGGCGGTGCTGCTGTTCGCGGCGATCGCGGTCGGCTTCCTGCTGACCCGGCTGCCGGAGGAGCTGGCGAGCGTCGACCCGGGGGTGCGTGGCCTGGAGCGGGTCAATCTGCTGCTCGTGCTGCTCGTCGCCCAGATCGTGCAGGTCCTCCTGCTGGCGTTGGCGGTCTACGGCTTCTTCCTGCTCTTCGGGGTGGTCGCGATGGAGCCCCGGGTGGTCAGCAGCTGGACCGGCGAGGCTCTGCACGTGGCCGACGGTCCGGTGGGGGACTGGCTGGGCGAGCGCCTGAGCCTGGAGCTGCTGCGTGTCTCGACATTCCTCGCCGCCTTCAGCGGTCTGTACTTCACGGTGTACGCCGTGACCGACGAGCTGTATCGCAAGCAGTTCTTCACCGTGGTGATCCGCGAGCTCGAGCAGGCGGTGGGCGCCCGTGCGGCGTACCGGGCGCTGCGGGACGCCGGGGAGTGACGGCGGCACCGCGCAAAGACCATCTATTCATACTGAATAACTAGTGTTAATGTCGCCGGATGACGGACCTCGGACTACGTCGTCGCTCCCTGCTCACCCTCCCCGCTGTCGGGCTGGCCGGCGCAGCGCTCACGCAGGCCGGTCCGCTCGCCGCGCCCGCCCGGGCCGGCGCACCGGCCATCCTCAAGCCGCTGCCGCCCGCTCAGTTCACCGACTTCGGCACGAACGCCGAGATGCGGTGGGACGCGGTCGATCCCCGGCGGTACCTGACGCCCCAGGCACGGCTGTTCGTCCGCAACCACACGCGCACGCCCCAGCTCGACGCCGCCGACCACCGCCTGCGCATCTTCGGCGACGGCCTGCACCGCCCGCACGGCATCGAGCTCGGGCTGCGCGACCTCCAGCGGCGCTTCCGCCACGTCGCGCTCACCTCCGTCCACGAGTGCACGGGCAACGGACGCAGCCTCTTCGCCTCCCAGCAGGAACAGCAGGTCTCCGGGACCGCCTGGAGACTCGGGGCCGTGGGCACCGTCGTGTGGCACGGCGTGCGACTGCGCGACGTCCTCGCGGCGGCGGGCCTCCGCCCGGACGCGGTCTCACTGCAGGCAGCCGGTGTCGACGACGACTACGTGGACAAGGGCGAGAACCTCGGTCCCGTACGACGCCCGTTCCCCGTCGCCAAGGCCCTCGACGACGCGGTCCTTGCCTGGGGAGCCGACGGCAGGCCGCTCCTGCCCGACCACGGCTTCCCACTCCGCCTCGTGCTCCCCGGCTGGATCGGGATCGCCAGCATCAAGTGGCTCGGCTCGCTCGAGGTGTCCCGCGGCGAGCTGACCTCGCCGTGGAGTACCCGCTGGTACAACATCGACGGCCCGCTGAGCACCAACCCCGTCCGCTCCGCGTGGGAGCTCCCCTGGGGGGCCGAGCTGCGCGGCGCCCGCCGGATCGAGCTCACCGGTCGCTCCTGGTCCGGGGCGGCGCCCGTCGCGCGCGTCGACGTCAGCACCGACGGCGGTGCCTCCTGGACGCGCGCCCGGTTGCGGCCCGGCCCCCAGCACCGCGGACGCCGCGGACACGGGTGGACCCGGTGGAGCCACACCTGGGAGCGGCCGGCGTCCGGGGAGCACACGCTGCTCGCACGGGCGACGGACCTGCACGGGCGCACCCAGCCGGACGTGGCGGCGTACAACCCCAACGGCTACCTGTTCGACGCCGTCGTACGCCACCCCGTCGCGGTCTCCTGAGCGGCGGGGCCGGGGTCCGGTCTAGTCGTCGACCCGGCCGCGCAGCTGCTTGGTCTGCCCGCGCCGGCGCTTGGCCTCCAGGCGCCGCTCCTTCGAGCCGCGAGTGGGCCGGGTCGCGCGCCGCGCCGGTGGCGGCGGGGCGAGCAGCTCCCGGATCCGGGCGGCCAGCCGCTCGCGCGCCGCAGCGCGGTTGCGGTGCTGGGAGCGGTGCTCGTGGGCGACGACGACCAGGACTCCGGGCGAGCGGGCCGCGATCCGTGCCCGCTGACGCTCGTCGAGCACCGTGGAGGCCGCCGGATCCCAGGCCAGCTCGACGCGGCTGTCGGTGGTGTTGACCGACTGACCGCCCGGGCCGGGGGATCGGGAGAACCGCTCGACGAGCTCGGCCGACGGGACGAGAAGACCCGCGGGCAGGCCGGGTCCGGGCGGAACGGACAGGTCCATCAGGACACGGTGACCGGTACGCCGGACAGGGCGGCGTTGCCGGAGACGTCGAGCCGGTCGGGGTCGGTCAGGTCGTTGATCGACACGCCCGCCACACCGGTCGCCACCCCGAGGCGCACCCCGTCCCGCTGGTGGCCGTAGCCGTGGGGGAGCGAGACGACACCGGGCATGACGTCCTCCGTCGCCCGGACCTCCACCTCCACCTTCCCGACCCGCGAGGCCACCGTGACGAGGGCGCCGTCGGACAGGCCTCGCGCGTCCAGGTCGTCGGGATGCATGAGCAGGTGGTGGCGCGGCCTGCCGCGGGTCAGCCGATCGGTGTTGTGCATCCAGGAGTTGCAGTCGCGCTGGTGCCGCCGGCCGATGAGGAGCAGCTCGTCGCCCGAGGGCAGCTCCTGTGCTCGCAGGCGGGGGAGGTCCGCGGCGACGATCGCCGGCGCGAGGTCGATGCGCTGCCCCCGGGTGAACAGCCTCGCCGGCAACCGACCCGGTCGCAGCGGACCGATGTCGACGCCCTCGGGGTGCCTGCGCAGGTCGGTGAGCGTGACGCCCGAGCGGCCGGTCCGCAGCAGCATCCCGACGATGAAGGTGGGGCTCAGCCGCAGGCGCGCCTGCGTGAGGACCCGACGCCTCAGCGGCGGCCGGCGCCGTAGCCGCCGCGTCGTGCGGGCGTAGAGGTCGCGGAAGATCTCCCAGTCGTGGCGCTGGTCGCGCGCCTTGAGGAACACGGCCGGCGTGAAACGGGCGGTGTCGCGCACCGCCAGCACATGGAAGGGCAGGTCGTAGTGGTCGCGTTCCAGGAGCGTCGTCGGTGGCAGCACGATGTCGGCGTGCCGGGTCGTCTCGTTGAGGTAGATGTCGATCGCCGCGTAGAAGTCGAGGCCGGCCAGCGCCCGGTCCAGCGCGACCCCGTCGGGCGTCGAGAGCACCGGGTTGCCCGCCACCGTCAGCAGGGTGCGGACCTGTCCCTCGCCCGGGGTCTCGATCTCCTCGCGGAGCACGGCCACGGGAAGCTCGCCGCCGAACTCCGCGGCCCCGCGGACCCGGGAGCGGAAGCGGTCGTGGTGGCCGCGCCCGATCAGCCCGCGGCCCACCGCGTCGATCGCCGGGGTGGTGAACATGGCGCCGCCCACGCGGTCGAGGCTCCCGGTGACGGTGTTGAGCAGCTGGACCGCCCACTGGCAGACCAACCCGAACTCCTGGGTCGACACCCCCATCCGGCCGTAGGCGACCCCGCCGTCGGCAGCAGCCAGCTCCCGGGCCAGCCGCACCACCACCTCCGCGGGGACGCCGCTGGCCCGCGCCGCCGCCTCCGGAGTGAAGTCGGCGACCAGCCGCTCGACCTCCTCCAGCCCGTCGACGTACGCCGGCGGGCGGGCCAGGCCCTCCGCGAACAGCGTGCGCAGCATCGCCAGCAGCACCCACGCGTCCGTGCCCGGCCGGACGAAGAGATGCTCGTCGGCCACACGGGCGGTCTCCGTGCGCCGCGGGTCCAGCACGACCATCCGGCCGCCGCGCGCCTGCAGCGCTCGCAGCCGGTTCGGGAAGTCGGGCACCGTCATCAGTGAGCCGTTGGAGGCCATCGGGTTGGCGCCCACGACCAGGAAGTACGACGTGCGGTCGATGTCGGGCACCGGCAGCAGCAGCTGGTGGCCGTAGAGCAGGTGGCCGATCATCTGGTGGGGGAGCTGGTCGACCGACGTGGCGCTGAACTTGTTGCGGGTCCGGAACGACTGCACGAGGGCCAGGCCGTGGGTCAATGCGCCGAGGCTGTGCGCGTTCGGGTTGCCGAGGTAGATGCCGAGCGCGTCCGCGCCGTGCTCGTCGATCGTCGCCGCCAGCCGGTCGGCGACCAGGTCCAGCGCCTCGTCCCAGGAGATCTCCTCCCACTGCGCCTCGGCTCCGGACCCGGTCCGTCGTACGGGGCGGCGCAGCCGGTCGGGGTCGGCGTGGATGTCGCCGATCGCGACGCCCTTCGGGCAGACGTGGCCGCGTGAGAGCGGGTCGTCGGGGTTGCCGCGAGCGCCCGTCACCCGGTCGCCGTCCGGCCCCGGCTCGATGGTCAGCAGCAGGCCGCAGGTGGCCTCGCACAGGTTGCACACGCCGATTCGCGTCTCCACCCCGGCATCGTCACACGCGCGGGCGCACGGCACCACGCCTTCGGCGTACCGTCGCCGTCCTGCCGGCCCTCCCAGCGATTCGGCCGGGCCGCTGCCCCGCTGTTAGCCTTGTGCGGTTGCCGTCAGGACGGCCGCGGACAAAGAGAGCTCCAGGATTCCAGGCTGGGGCGCCGCGCAACGAGCACTGTGCCCGACAGGGCGAGGAAAGGGAGTCACCATGGCAGTCGGTACCGACGCGGAGACCAAGAAGAAGATCATCGCCGAGTACGCCACGACCGAGGGCGACACCGGCTCGCCGGAGGTGCAGATCGCGCTGCTCTCGCACCGCATCAGCCACCTGACCGAGCACCTCAAGCAGCACAAGCACGACCACCACAGCCGTCGTGGCCTGCTCCTGCTCGTCGGCCAGCGCCGTCGTCTCCTCAACTACCTCAAGAAGACCGAGATCGAGCGCTACCGCTCGATCGTCGAGCGTCTCGGCCTTCGCCGCTGATCCTCGTCGAACGACGGAGACGATCGTGAGCAGGCGACCCCCGCAGGGGGTCGCCTGTTCTGCATTTCGGCCGAACGTCGATAGTCTGGCCGGTGACAACTCACGTCCATTCCCGCGGGGCAGCGCGTCCCGCACCGTTCGAATAAGAGAAAACTGTTGACTGAACCCGTCATCTCTGCCGTGGAGACCGTTCTCGACAACGGCAAGTTCGGCACCCGCACCGTCAAGTTCGAGACGGGCCTGCTGGCCCGCCAGGCCGCCGGAGCGGTGAGCGCCTACCTCGACGACGACACGATGCTGCTCTCGGCCACGACCGCCGGCAAGCACCCCAAGGACCACTTCGACTTCTTCCCCCTGACGATCGACGTCGAGGAGCGGATGTACGCCGCGGGCAAGATCCCCGGCTCGTTCTTCCGCAGCGAGGGTCGCCCGGGCGAGGACGCGATCCTCACCTGCCGCCTCATCGACCGCCCGCTGCGCCCGACCTTCAAGAAGGGCCTGCGCAACGAGGTCCAGGTCGTCATCACCGTCATGGCGCTCAACCCCGACAGGCCGTACGACGTGCTCGCGCTACACGCCGCGTCGCTGCCGACCCAGCTGTCCGGCCTGCCGTTCTCCGGCCGGGTGGGTGCGACCCGCGTCGCCCTCATCGACGGCCAGTGGGTGGCGTACCCGACCCACAGCCAGCTCGAGAGCGCCGTCTTCGACATGGTCGGCGCCGGCCGGGTCACCGAGACCGGCGACGGCGCGATCATGATGGTCGAGGCCGAGGCAACCGAGCAGTCGTGGGGCCTGGTCACCT
>QFCS01000228.1_pt1 | contig 19333 bp, 19 predicted proteins | sample 3576561 | NCBI WGS metagenome assembly QFCS01 | reverse complement strand
CTTGACGGGGATGCCCTGGGCGCGGGCGATGATGGGGGTGTCGCCGATGGCGCCGCCGATGACGGCGTTGCCGGCACCGATCTGCTTGGCCACGTCCACGCCGCCGCGCGCGGTGACGAAGTTGACCTTGAGGCCTTCCTGTTCGTAGTAGCCCTTGGCCTGGGCCAGCATCCAGGGGCCGAAGGCGGGCAGCGTGCCGGGCGCGGGCAGCAGGTAGGTGATCTCCTGCAGCTGGGCATGGGCCGCCAGGGGCGAGACCAGCGCCGCGGTGGCGAGCAGGCTCAGGCAGGCACGGCGGGTACCGTTGAAAGCGCGGGTCATCTTCATGGCAACTCCAGGAGGTGGGTGAATGGGAATGCGGGGGTCAGTGCACGTCGGTCTGCGCGTCGAGCTTGAGCAGGTCCATCAGGCGCGAGACGTAGTCGCCCACGGCCGGGTGCTTGCGGCGCGCCATCGGGTTGTCGCGGCCGGGGATGTCGACCACGATCTCTTCGACGATGGTGCCGGGGCGCTCGCTCATGACCAGGATGCGGTCGGACAGCGCGACGGCCTCGGCCAGGTCGTGGGTGATGAAGAGCACCGTCTTCTTGTGCTCGGCCACGGTGCGCGCCAGGTCCTGCTGCAGGATCATCTTGGTCTGCGCGTCCAGCGCGGAGAAGGGCTCGTCCATCAGCAGCACGATCGGGTCCACCGCGAGCGTGCGCGCCATGGCGGCGCGCTGGCGCATGCCGCCGGAGAGCTGGTGCGGGTAGCTGTTGCCGAAGCCCTTGAGGTGGCACTGGGCCAGCAGCTTCTCGGAGATGGCGGCGCGGTCGGCGGCGCGCACGCCGCGCAACTCCAGGCCGAACTCGACGTTCTGCGAAATCGTGCGCCAGGGCATGAGCAGGTCTTTCTGCAGCATGAAGGCGACGTGCTTGTTGGGGCCGGTGACCACTTCACCGTTGACCTTGACCGTGCCGGCCGAGGCCTTGGCCAGGCCCGAGCCCATGTTGAGCAGGGTGCTCTTGCCGCAGCCCGACGGGCCGATCAGGGACACCACCTCGCCCGGCTGGATGGACAGCGTCACGTTGCGCGCGGCGATCACTTCCGGGTTCTTGCCCCGCGCGGGAAAACGCTTGTCCACCCCGATGAATTCGATCGCGGGATGCAAACCGCCGCTGATCGGGGCGGTTGCGCGGGAGCCGTGAAGTGCGTCGTTCATGGGGACCTGCGGGTGGATTAGGGTGTTTTGTATATGAAACGTTGATTCATTACAGAATCAATGCTAGGGCCGTTGCCCCACTTTGTCTGCAAAAACCTACTAAGGCCGCGGGGTATTGACCTGGGCGGCCGGACCGGCCTGGAACGCGGGGGAGGGCGTGCCTGGGAGAGGGCGCGCCGTCTATGGCCTAATAGCGGCTTTTGCAATCTCTCTCAGGAACCAGCCATGGGCAACAAAATCGTCACCGAAGCCGACCGCAAAGCCACTCCCCGTCCGAAGCCCGTCGCTGGCGTCACCCTGACCACGCCCGGCCGTGGCCAGCGCGTGAGCCTGGAGCGTGGTGTGGCCACGCGCAGCAAGAAGAACCCGGGCAAGCGCTCGAAGAAGGGCGGCTGATCGCCCCCTGGCCCACCCGGCCAGGCCCCAGACAGAAGGCCCGCATCGCGGGCCTTTTCGTTTTTTCGGCGCGGCTTTTTTGGCCCTCTCGCGCTCGCGGGCTTTTTTGAAGCCAAGACAAATATTGCCTAGGCATGTATATTCGCGGCATGCCTCGCACCACCCCGACCCCCGCCTTCTACGACGGACACAACTTCACGCCCGACCAGAGCGTGGGTTACCTCATGAAGCGCGTGATGATGTCCATCGTCTACCAGGCCGACAAGCGCCTGTGCCTGCACGACCTCACCACCGCGCAGTGGGGACCGCTGATGAAGCTGCGCATGCAGGGCACGGCCACCGTGGCCGAGCTCGCGCGCTGGTCGCAGATCGACGCCGGTGCCATGACGCGCCTGCTCGACCGCCTGGAAAAGAAAGGCCTGTGCACGCGCGTGCGCTCCACCGAAGACCGCCGCGTGGTGGTGGTGGAACTCACGCCCGAGGGCAAGGCCGCCATGGAACACGTGCCCGAGGTGCTGGCCGATGTGATGAACCAGCACCTGGCCGGTTTCAGCAAGACCGAGTGGCAGGCGCTGCTGGGTTACCTGCGCCGCATGGTCGAGACGGGCGAGGCACTGAAGGACTCCGGTTGACGGACCGTTCGTGAACTCCCGCCTCATCGACTTGTTGACCCCATTACTTGCCTAAGCAAATGAAGCCCCATCAAATATTCCCCGCACGCCGCACGGTGGCCACCCTGAGCACCCTGGCCCTGGCCGCCGTGCTCGCGGCCTGCGCCAGCAGCGCGGGCATTCAATCGCAATCCACGGTGCTGGAGCCGCAGGCCGTGGGCCTGGCGCAACCCGCCGGCAGCGGCGCGGCCACCGCCGAACCGGTGCCCGCCGACTGGTGGCGCGGCTGGGGCGATGTGTCCCTGACCCAGGTGATCGACCAGGCCCTGCAGGCCCAGCCTTCGCTGAAGGTGGCCGAGGCCCGCCTGCGGCGCGCCCAGGCCGCCACGGCCGGCGAAGAGGCCAACGACGGCCTGAAGATCAACGGCAGTGCCGACGCCACGCGCCAGCACTTCAGCGCCAACAGCATCTACCCGGCGCCGCTGGGCGGCTCCACGCGCACGCTGGCGAACGCGCAGATCGCCGGCAGCTGGGAGTTCGACTTTTTCGGCCTGCACCGCTCCGCGATCGAAGCCGCCGTGGGCAGCGAGCGCGCCGCCGCCGCCGACCTGCAGGCCGCGCGCAACGTGCTGGCCAGCAACGTGGCGCAGACCTATGTGCAGCTCGGCCGCCTGCTCGCGCAGCGCGAGGTGGCGCAGCAGGCCCTGACCCAGCGCGAGCAGATGCTGGGCCTGATTCGCCAGCGCGTGGACGCCGGGCTGGACACGCGCGTGGAGCTCAAGCAGGGCGAGGGCGCGCTGCCCGACGCGCGCGTGCAGATCGAGCAGCTGGACGAACAGATCGTGGCCACGCGCCACGCCCTGGCCGCGCTCGCGGCCCTGCCGCCGGCCAGCTACGACCAGTTGAAGCCCGACCTGCAGGCCCTGCGCACCCTGGCGCTGCCCGAGGTGTTGCCGGCCGACCTGCTGGGCCGCCGCCCCGACATCACCGCCGCGCGCTGGCGCATGGAAGCGGCCACCAAGGGCGTGGACGTGTCCAGGGCGCAGTTCTATCCCAACGTGAGCCTCACCGCCTTCGTGGGCCTGTCCAGCATCGGGCTGGACCGCCTGGTCGATTCGGGCAGCCAGCAGTACGGCATCGGCCCCGCGATCCACCTGCCGATCTTCGACGCCGGCCGCCTGCGCGCGCAACTGCGCACCCGCACGGCCGACCTCGACGCCGCGGTGGAAAGCTACAACGGCGCGGTGCTCGAAGCGGTGCGTGAAACCGCCGACCAGCTCAACGCCCGCCAGTCGCTGGAGCGCCAGCGCGAGCAGCAGGCGCAGGCGCGCAGCGCGGCCGAGGCGGCTTACGACATCGCCACCCAGCGCTACCGCGCGGGCCTGAGCGGTTACCTCACCGTGCTCAGCGCCGAGACCTCGCTGTTCAGCCAGCGACGCCAGACCGTGGACCTGCAGGCGCGGGCCCTGTCCACCCAGGTGGCGCTGGTGCGCGCCCTGGGCGGCGGCTTCGCGCCCGACACCCCGGCCTCGCACTGACTTCCCTTTTTCATCTTGCTCACCGACCAACGGAGCCCCTCATGACCACCCCTTCCGACACCACCGCACCGCAAGGCAACCCCGCCCGCAAGAAAGCCCTGACCGCCGTGAGCGCGGTCGTGCTCGCCGCCGGCCTGGGTTACGCCGCCTACTGGGCCCTGGTGCTCAACCACTACGAAACCACCGACAACGCCTATGTGCAGGGCAACGTGGTGCAGATCACGCCGCAGGTGGCGGGCACCGTGGTGGCGATCAGCGCCAACGACAACGACCACGTGCAGGCCGGCCAGTGGCTGGTGCGCCTGGACCCGACGGACGCGAAGATCGCGCTCGAACAGGCCGAGGCCCAGCTCGCGCAGACGGTGCGCGAGGTGCGCACGCTGTACGCCAACAACCGCACCCAGGGCGCCCAGATCGCCCTGCGCGAAGCCGACCTGGCGCGCGCGCAGGCCGACCTGCAGCGCCTGCAGGACGACGTGGCACGGCGCCAGCCGCTGGTGGCCTCGGGTGCCGTGGGCCAGGAAGAGTTCAAGCACGCGACGGCGCAGCTCGCCGCCGCGCGCAGCGCCACCGAGGCGGCCCGCGCGGCCGTGCTCGCCGCGAAGGAACAGCTGGCCTCGAACCAGACGCTGACCGAAGGCATCGCGGTCGACCAGCACCCCAGCGTGCTGCGCGCGTCGGCCCGCGTGCGCGAGGCCTATGTGGCGCTCAAGCGCGTCGAATTGCAGGCGCCGGTGGCCGGCTACGTGGCCCGCCGCAACGTGCAGCTGGGCCAGCGCGTGCCGGCCGGTTCGCCGCTGCTGTCGGTGATCGCGCTCGACCAGGTCTGGGTGGACGCCAACTTCAAGGAAAGCCAGCTCAAGAACCTGCGGCTGGGCCAGCCGGTGGAACTCAGCGCCGACGTGTACGGCAAGAACGTGACCTACCACGGCACCATCGAGGGCCTGGGCGCGGGCACCGGCGCGGCCTTCGCGCTGCTGCCGGCGCAGAACGCCACCGGCAACTGGATCAAGGTGGTGCAGCGCGTGCCGGTGCGCGTGCGCCTGGACGCCAAGGAACTGGTGGACCACCCGCTGCGCCTGGGCCTGTCGATGGAAGCGCGCGTGGACGTGAGCAAGACCGACGGCCGCATGCTGGCCGATGCGGCCGCCGCGCCGCAGGAGGTGCAGACCGCCGTGTTCGAACAGGACAACCGCGAAGCCGACACGCGCGTGCAACAGATCATCGGCCAGCACGGTGGTGGTGGGTCGCGCACGGCGGCCGCCGCGCGGGCGCCCGCCGCCCCTGCCGCGCCGGCCCTGCCGGCCGCGCCGGTGAGCACGGGCTCGGTGGCCCTGGCCCGTTGAACCGGCGCTGACCGCCATGGCCGACAGCCACGCCCTTCCCGCCTCGGGGGCCTTGCCCGCCGAGGCCCCACCGCCGGCGCCCGCGCCGAGCGCCTCGCCACCGGTGTTCGAGCCCCTCAAGGGCGCGCAGCTGGTGCTGGGCACGCTCGCGCTGTCGCTGGCCACGTTCATGAACGTGCTCGACACCTCGATCGCCAACGTGTCCATTCCCGCGATCGCGGGCGACATGGGCGTGAGCCCGGCGCAGGGCACCTGGGTCATCACCTCGTTCGCGGTGGCCAACGCCATCTCGGTGCCGCTCACCGGCTGGCTCACGCAGCGCTTCGGGCAGGTGCGCCTGTTCACCATGAGCGTGCTGCTGTTCGTGGTCGCCTCCTGGCTGTGCGGCCTGGCGCCCAACATCGGCCTGCTGATCGCGTTCCGCGTGCTGCAGGGCCTGGTGGCCGGCCCGATGATCCCGCTCTCTCAGACGCTGCTGCTGGCGAGCTACCCGCGCGCCAAGGCGGGCACCGCCATGGCCATGTGGGCCATGACCGTGCTGGTCGCGCCCGTGGCCGGGCCGCTGCTGGGCGGCTGGATCACCGACAACATCTCCTGGCCCTGGATCTTCTACATCAACATCCCGGTGGGCCTGGTGGCCGCCGCGCTCACCTGGTCCATCTACCGCAGCCGCGACCCCGGCCCGCGCCGCGTGCCGCTGGACGTGATCGGCCTGGTGCTGCTGGTGCTGTTCGTCGGCGCCATGCAGATCATGATCGACATGGGCAAGGAGCTGGACTGGTTCGAGTCGGGCGAGATCATCGCGCTGGCCGTGGTGGCGGTGGTGAGCTTCCTGTTCTTCCTGGCCTGGGAGCTGACCGACAAGCACCCCATCGTGGAGATCCGCCTGTTCGCGCGGCGCAACTTCGTCACCGGCACGCTCGCGCTGTCCATCGCCTACGGCCTGTTCTTCGGCAACGTGGTGCTGTTGCCCTTGTGGCTGCAGCAGCACATGGGCTACACGGCCACCTGGGCCGGCCTGGCGACGGCGCCGGTGGGCCTGCTGGCCATCGTGCTCTCGCCCTGGGTGGGCAAGAACGTGAGCCGCATCGACCCGCGCAAGCTCGCCACCGTGGCCTTCCTCGGCTTTGGCGCGGTGCTGTGGATGCGCTCGAACTTCAACACCCAGGCCGACTTCATGACCATCCTGATCCCCACCCTGTTGCAGGGGGCGGCCATGGCGTTCTTCTTCATTCCGCTGCAGGCCATCGTGTTCTCGGGCCTGCAGCCGCAGCAGACGCCGTCGGCCGCGGGTCTGTCCAACTTCGTGCGCATCACGGCGGGCGCGGTGGGCACCTCGCTGTTCACCACGCTGTGGGAAAGCCGGGCCTCGCTGCACCACGCGCAGCTGGTGGAGTCCATCCACACCGGCAACGCCACCGCCATGGCCACGCTGGACCAGCTCATGGGCAGCGGCATGAGCCGCGAACAGGCGCTGACCACGATCGACCGCCTGATCAACCAGCAGGCCTTCACGCTGGCCGTGACCGACCTGTTCTACCTCTCGGCGGCGCTGTTCTTCGTGCTGGTGGCGGTGATCTGGTTCTCCAAGCCGGTGCTCGGCGGCTCCGTGGACGCGGGCGGCGCGCACTGAGCGCCGCCGCAGTTCAGCGCGTGAAGCTCAGGAAGCGGCCCTTGTAGGCCTCGCCGTCTTCCAGCTGCCGGTCGGCCGCCTGCATGCTCAGCGTGAAGCCCAGCGCGGCCATGTCGCGGCCGAAGGCCGCGCGGTTGCCACGGTCGGGGTCCACGATGATCACCACCGCCTGGGGCGCGGCGTGGCGGAAGATGAAGGCCGCGAGCTGCGCCGGCTGCTGGCGCTCGTAGAGCAGGTCGCTGCCCACGATGAGGTCGAAGCGGCCCAGGGCCGGGTTGTCGGTGGCGGCGGTGCTTTCCCAGTTGCCGGCCTGGTAGGGCATGGGGCCCAGGCCGTTGAGGGCCAGGTTGTGCCGCAGGAATTCTTCGGTCAGCGGGTGCCAGTCGCTCACCGTCACGTCGCCGCCGCGCCGGTGCATCACCAGGCTGGCCAGCGCCAGGCCCGCGCCGATTTCCAGCACGCGCAATCCCGCGATGGGGTGCGTGAGCATGGCCAGCGCGAGCACGCGCGAGGAAGGCCACACCTGCCCGAAATGCGACCAGCCGGCCGGTGGCAGGCCGATGTCGGCCGCGTGGTGCTGGGTGTCGGTGTACTGCTGGTCGTCGAGCAGCCGACGGATGTGCCAGTCTTCGCCGCCGAGGCTGAGGGTCTCGGTCCGGACTTGGTAGCCTGGCATGGGAGCTTTCGTGGAGGGTGTGGCCCACGGTACCATGCCCGGGCACCCGGCGGGCGGTGCGTTTGCGGGAGTGTTCACATGGGCTGGTTTTCCAAGAGCAAGGACGGCTTCTTCCTCAGCACCACCTCGCCGGAAGGCGTGGAGCGGTCGCAGTACCTGGGCATCGTGCACGGCGAGGCCATCATCGGCGCCAACATCTTCCGCGACCTGTTCTCTTCGGTGCGCGATGTGGTGGGCGGGCGCGCCGGTGGCTACGAGCGCGCCCTCTCGGGCGCGCGCGACGCCGCCATGGAAGACCTCATGGAATCGGCGCGCGAGATGGGCGCCACCGGCGTGATCGGCATCGACTTCGATTACGAGGTGCTGGGCGAGACCAACGGGATGATGATGGTCGCGGTGAGTGGTACAGCGGTGAAGCTTTAGTCTGCATATTTTGATTTCCAAAAATGGCGTATTTTGTATAAAATACGATTCATGCCAGCCTATGCCAAGCCGTTGGATGAAGACGCCCGATTGCTGGCGGAGCTGGGCATGCGGCTGCGCCTGGCGAGGAAGCGCCGGGGCATGAGTGCCGAGAAGCTCGCCGAACTCGCGGGCATCACCCGCGTCACGCTCCATCGGCTGGAGGTGGGGGAGCCGGCGGCGGCCAGCCTGGGCACGCTCACCCGGGTGCTCGGTGCGATGGGCATGGCGGGCGATCTGACGCTGCTGGCCAGGGACGACCGCGTGGGGCATCAGCTGCGCGATGCCAGCCTGCTGGCACCGAAGAGGCCCCCGTTGCCGCGCCTGATCGCCCTGAAGGATCTGCCGTATCTGCGGACGGTGGCGGCATGGCACCTGCCCGATGAGGACACGAAGCTCACGCCCGAGGAGGTGTTCGGCCTGTACGAACGCAACTGGCGGCACATCGAGCCCGAGAAGATCGTGGGCAAGGAAGCGGCGGTGCTCAAGAAGCTGACGAACACGGTGGGCAAGGGGGTGCTGCTTGTTTGAGCGTGAGCACCACCAGCGCATCGCGGCGATCCTGGAGCGCCTGGACGTCCAGGCGCTGCTCAAACACCGCTGCCTGTTCGGTGGCGGGACGGCGATCGCCTTGTCCCGGGGGGAGTACCGCGAATCGGTGGACATCGATTTCATCTGTCCTTCGATCGACGGTTATCGGGGCTTGCGCGAAACGGTGGACGCCCGTCACCTCGACTGGCTCTTTGCCCAGCCTGTGGATCTCGTGCGCGAACCCCGGGTCGATCAGTACGGCATTCGCCTGGCGGTGGCGGTCGATGCCGTGCCGGTCAAGCTGGAAATCATTTTTGAAAGCCGGGTCGAATTCACCGATCCCCTGCCCGAAGACAGGATCTGCGGCGTGTGGGCGATGGCGGTCGAAGACCTGACCGCCACCAAGCTCATGGCGAACGCGGACCGGTATGCCGACGACGCGGTGATGAGTCGGGATCTCATCGATCTCGCGATGTTGGCGGACGGCCACGTGCTGAACGCCGCTGGCGCGGCCAAGGCCCGGCGCGCTTACGGCAAGGGCATCGACAAGGCCTTTGGACGTGGCAAGGAGCTTCTGCTCGAGCGGGACGGTCGCTTGTCCCGCTGCATGAAAGCCATGCGGATGCCCCCACCCGAAGCGGCCTGGCGAGAGCGCCTCTCGCGCCTCTTGCTGGAGGCTTGAGGCCTGCGCCCGGCCTCAGGCGTCGATCTGCATCGCCGGCCGGGCCTGCACCTTGCCCAGCCAGGCCGCGACATGCGGGTGCGAGCCCACCGGCGCGCCGATGTAGGCGCTGTAGCCGATCACCGAGCCCACGATCAGGTCCACCAGCGAATAGGCGGCGCCGAGCATCCAGGGCTGGGCCGCCAGGCGCGCGTCCAGCAGCGCGAGCAACTGGTCCAGCCCCTTGTGCGCCGACGTGCCGTGGGCGTCGTCGGGCGTGCCCATGTCGCGCGCGGCCTGCAGGCGCACCAGCTGCGCGCCGTAGGTCACGTAGGACCAGGTGCTCCACGCCATCGCCTGCAGGCGCTCGGGCGTGCCCTCGGCCGGCCACAGGCCCTTCTTCACGCCGTAGGTCTCGCCCAGCCACATCTCGATCGCCAGCGCCTCGAACAGGGGCGCGCCGTCCACCGTCATGGTGGGCACCTTGCCGTTGGGGTTGAGGGCCAGGTAGTCGGGGCGGCGCTGTTCGCCTTTCGTGATGTCGATCTTCACGCGGTCGTGTTTCACGCCCAGTTCGGCGAGGGCGCAGGCGACCGGGGTGGCGCTGGACATGGGGTGCCAGTAGAGAACGATCTGGGACATGGTGGACTCCTGAAAGGGGGTTGAAGCATCGGCCCGACACCGCGTCGGGCACGTGCCTGCAATGTCGCGCCTATTGCGGACAGTTTCGGCCCTCGATTCGAGGTAGAGTGGCGCCATGCTTTCGTCGTCCTCACGGCTGCTGCGCGTGTTGTCCCTGCTGCAGACCCGCAGCCACTGGGCGGGCACCGAGCTGGCCGAGCGGCTGGAGGTGCATCCGCGCACGCTGCGGCGCGACATCGACCGCCTGCGCCAGCTCGGCTACCCCATCCACGCCAGCAGCGGCGTGGCGGGTGGGTACGCGTTTCGCGCGGGCCAGTCGCTGCCGCCGCTGCTGCTGGACGACGAAGAGGCTCTGGCCGTGGCCATCGCGCTGCAGGTCGCCGCCTCGGGCACCGTGAGCGGGGTGGAAGAGAGCTCGCTGCGCGCCCTGGTGAAGCTGGAGCAGGTGATGCCCACCCGGCTGCGCCGCCGCACCGGCGCGCTGCGCTCGGCCATCGTGCCCTTGCAGCGCGGCGGGCCGACCATCGATGCGGGCGTGCTGGCGCTGCTGGCCATCGCCTGCCGCGACCAGCTGCAGGTGGGCTTCCACTACCGCGACATGCGCGGCCAGAGCAGCGTGCGCACGGTGGAGCCGCAAGGCTTGGTGCACACCGGCAGCCGCTGGTACCTGGTGGCCTGGGACCCCGCGCGCGACGACTGGCGCACCTTCCGCATCGACCGCGTGGAAGGCGCGCCGAGCACCGGCGCGCACTTCACGCCACGGGCCGCGCCGGCGGGCGACCTGCGCGCCTATGTCTCGGGCACGCTGGCGGGGGTGCAGCACGGCGACGAGGCGCGCGTGGTGCTGCACCGGCCCCGCGAGGCGATGGCGCGCATCATCCCGGCCTCGGCCGCCACGCTGGAGGCCATCGACGACACGCGCTGCCTCATGCGGTGTGGCGCCGGCCAACTGGATTCACTGGACTCGCTGGCCTACTGGCTCATGGCGATGGACGTGGACTTCGACGTGCTGGAGCCGCCCGCGCTGCACGAGCGCCTGCGCGCGGCCGGCGAGCGCCTGGCGCGCAACCTGGCCCGCGCGGGCCGCTGATTTCAGCCGCCGCGCAGCGCCTTCAGCAGCTTCTGGCCGGCGCGCCCGCTGGCTTCCTGCCCCAGGCGCTCCTGCTCGACGCGGATCGCCACGCGGCTCTTCTCGCCCAGCATGCCGTCCACCTCGCCGATGTCGTGGCCGCGCGCGATCAGCAGGGTCTGCACCTCGCGGCGCTCGGCGCGCGAGAGGCCCGGGTCGTCGGTGGGCCAGGGCGTGACGAAGGGGCCGCCGCCGCGCAGCCGGTCCGACAGGTGCGCGATCGCCAGGCCATAGCTCTCGGCCGCGTTGTAGCTGTAGATCGCGTCGAAGTTGCGCAGCACCAGGAAGGCCGGCCCCTGCGGCCCGGCGGGGGTGAGCAGGCCGGCGCTGCCGCTGGCCGGCAGGGGCGAACCATCCACCCGCTTCACGCCGCGCGCCACCCAGTCTTCCATGGTGCGCTTGGTGCGGCGGCCTTCGTTGCCGGCGTTGAAGCCGGGGGGCAGCTTCACCTCGAAGCCCCAGGGCTGGCCGCTCTGCCAGCCGGCCTTGGCGAGGAAGTTCGCGGTCGAGGCCAGGGCATCGGGCGTGCTGTCCATCAGGTCGGCGCGGCCGTCGCCATCGAAGTCCACCGCCAGCCGCTCGAAGGTGCTGGGCATGAACTGCGTGTGGCCGAAGGCGCCGGCCCACGAACCCACCAGCCGGTTGGGCGCGATGTGCCCGGCCTGCAGGATGCGCAGCGTGGCATAGAACTCGGTGCGGAAATAGGCCTGCCGCCGACCGAAGCAGGACAGCGTGCCCAGCGACTGCACCAGCGGCGACTTGCCGAAGGTCTGGCCGAAGTTGCTCTCCACCCCCCACACCGCCACCACCGTGGCGGGGTCCACGCCGAAGCGCTCCTGCACCCGCTTGAGCGTCTCCGCGTGCAGCGCCAGCATGGCCTGGCCCTCGGCCACGCGCTGCTCGTCCACCAGGCCGGCGAGGTAGTCCCAGATCGCGGTGCGGAACTCGGGCTGGAAATTCAGCTTGTCGATCACGCTCATGTCGGGCACCAGGCCCAGCGTGTGCTGCGTGAAGGTCGCCTCGCTCACGCCCACCGCGCGGGCGGGGGCTCGCAGCGTGTTCAGGCAGTTCTCGAATTCCTGCGGTGCGGGCGCCGGGGTGGGGCTGGGGGCCTGTGCCAGGCCGGCGGTGGCGAACAGGGCGGTGCAGAGGGCGGCGAGCAGGGGCGGGGCGGGGCGTCGGGCTTTCATGCGCCCGATCTTAGCCACGCACCCCGCCGGGGGCCTCAGTTCAAGGCGGCATCGAGTAACAGCATGAACACGAAACCCGCCAGCAGCGTGCCCGTGGCCAGGGTTTCGAAGCCGTTGCGGTGCGTCTCGGGAATGATCTCGTGGCTCACCACGAACAGCATCGCGCCGGCCGCCAGGGCCAGGCCCAGCGGGTAGAACGCCGGCAGGCTGCCCAGCACCGCGAGGCCGAGGATGGCCCCCAGCGGCTCGGCCAGGCCGGTGAGCGCGGCCACGCCCCAGGCCTGCGCCGCGCTGCGGCCCAGCGTGCGCAGCGCCATGGCCACGATCAGGCCTTCGGGCATGTTCTGCAGGCCGATGGCCAGCGCCACCGAGGCGCCGGCCTGCGCGCCCGCCGCGTCCTGCGGGCCGGCATAGGCGGCGCCCACGGCCAGGCCTTCGGGCACGTTGTGGATCAGGATGGCCAGCACCATGAGCTTGGCACTCTGCACGGCGCCGGGCGTGTGCGCGCTGGCGGCATGGCCCGGCGCGGCCGGCGGCAGCACCGCGTGTTCGTGCGGCGTGAAGCGGTCCACCGCCAGCATCAGGCCCATGCCCAGCGCCAGACCCGCGCCACTGAGCGCGGCCGCGCCGGTGCGGCCACCGAACAGCGCCTGGCCCGCATCGAGCGAGGGCAGCAACAAGGCGAAGATCGCCGCCGCCAGCATCACGCCGGCCGAGAACGACAGCAGGGCCGCCTCCTGCAGCTTGCTCACGCGCTGCACCAGGAACACCGGCAGCGCGCCCACGGCCGTGGCCACCGCGGCCAGCAGCGAGGCCTGCACGCCGGCCGCCATGGCGCTGCCGTGTTCGGCCGCGTCCCACCAGGCGCGCGTGGGCGCCCAGAAGGTGCTGAGCGAGGCCAGGCCCGCCATCACCAGCAGGCCGGTGCCCAGGGCCAGCAGGGCGTTGCGCAGGGCGTGGGGCGGCAGCGGCAGTTGCTGCAGCTGGACCCAGGCGGGTCGGACTTGTCGGATCAGTTCGGCCATGGAAGCTCCCGCGTCGAATGGAAAGTGGCGTTTAGTTTGACAAAAACTATCGAGAAAGGCCAATCGATGTTGCCAATGAAGGGGATAGGGCGCGCCGGTACAGTCGGGCAGGATGAACTCGTCGATCGCCCCCCTCGCCGAACCCCACTTCAACGAGCTTCACGCGGTGCTCGATGCGGTGGCGCGTGAAAAGCGCTTCCTCGCGCTGACGCAGGCGCCGCCCCTGGCCGAGACCATCGCCTTCTTTCGGCAGAACCTGGACCACGATCGCCCGCATTTCGTCGCGCTGATCGACGGTGCCGTGGTCGGCTGGTGCGATGTGCTGCCGGTGTTTGGCCAGTCGCGGGCGCACATTGGTGTGCTGGGCATTGGCCTGTTGCCCTCGGCGAGGCACCGGGGCCTGGGCCGGCAGCTCATGGCCGCGGCCATCGACAAGGCGTGGCGCCAGGGCCTGACGCGCATCGAACTCACCGTGCGCGCGGACAACCCCAACGCGCGCACGCTCTACGAGCGCCTGGGCTTTCAGCTCGAAGGCGTGCAACGGCAGGCGTTCCGGGTGGACAGCCAATTCATCGACAGCCATGCCATGGCTCTGCTGCGCCATGCGGCCTGACCGGCTCGCCCCACCCCGGCGCGCATGGGCGCGTTGGCCGGTGCTGGTCGTGGTGCTGTCGGGCGTGTGGGGCGCCGCGTTCGCCGGCCCCACGCCTGCGCCCGTGCGCGCGGAGATCGACGCCATGCTGAACCGCCTCGAAACCTCGGGCTGCCAGTTCCTGCGCAACGGCAGCTGGCACGACGGCGCGCGGGCCAAGGCGCACCTGCTGGACAAGCTCGCCTACATCGAGAAGCGGGGCACGGTGCAGAGCGCGGAGCAGTTCATCGAGCTGGCCGCGTCGCGCAGCAGCCTCTCGGGCCGGCCGTACCAGGTGCGGTGTGGGGGCCAGGCGCCGGTGGAAAGCCGCCGCTGGCTGGGTGAGCAGCTCACGGCCCTTCGCGGGGCTTCCGGTGGCACCAGGCCCTGAGGAGGTGAGTGCCTCCCGCACAATGCCGGCCATGTCACCCATGCCTCTCCCCATCGCCGAGTTCTGGCAGGCCTTTGTCGCGTCGACCCCCGGCGTGGACGAATCGCGTTTCTACGAAGCGTTCTACTTCGCCGACAGCGAGGCCCTGGCGGATTCGCTCGCTGAACTCGTGCTGTCCGGCACGAAGCGCGCGACGGCCTCGGCCTTATGGACTTTCGAGGCGCAGGGCAGGCGCGCGCCGGTGCCGGGCGACCTCAGCGTCGTGACCAACTGGGCCGGTGTGCCGCAATGCGTCATCGAAACCGTGGCCGTCGACCGGGTTCCCTTCAACCAGGTCAGCGCCGAGTTCGCGGCCACGGAGGGCGAGGGCGATGGTTCGCTGACGTACTGGCGCGAAGCGCACGAGCAGTTCTTCCTGCGCGAGTGCGCCTTGCATGGTCGCGCCTTCACCGAAGACATGCTGCTGGCCTGCGAGCGCTTCAAGGTGGTGTATCGGCCCTCTTCATCACCGTGAGATAGGTAAAAGGAATAGAAAGGAGAAATCTTTGAATTGGACCTGTGCGCACCGACGGTGATTTACTGCAATGACGGCAGCGCAGGCGTCACCATTCGGCGCCACTGCCGCGGATTCATTGCTGTTGTCTGCGTTCTTGTGGCCCGTCAGTATTCCGACAGGCTCCGTTTTTCGCTGACTTCAATGAAGCTCAAGGTCGGCAACATAACGGAGACAATCGCATGGTGATTTGCAGAAGTGTTCATTGGACCCGCATCCGCGCAATGGCGGCGATTGGCATTGCAGCCATCCTGCCTCTTGAGTCGGCCTACGCCGACGTGTACCCGGTTCGCAACAAGGGGGCGACCAAGGTTCAGGTCATCGAGCAACGCCACATGCCTGAGACCTTGAACGGCGCCCTCGGCGGCCCCGGTCATGTCGTCGCGAAATTTTCCGATCTGATTCAGAAGGCCATTGCCTACAAGACCGCCCATCCATCCGAAACGGTGGAGATTCGTTCGGCCACCTTCAGGATGGCCATGAACGTCTATGTGGGATTCAATCCGGCGAATCCTTCGACGTATCTCGATGTCTCCAATACCGACTTCGCGGGGGCCGATTCCGAAAAGTTGCTTTGGTCGTACTGCAAGGCGGCGCAGGCCGGGGTGAAGGTGCAAATGATCATCCACGATAAAAGCGAATCCAACGTTTCTCTGGCGGCGATCACGAACTACCTCGACGCCAATGGCGGGCCCAACCTGTCTTATCGCATCGTGGGCTGGGGAGAAGGCTCCGACGAACAGATGCACAACAAGTTCCTGCTCATCAACAAGACGCGCACCGGCACAACCGAACAGCACAGCGTCGTCTACACCGCGACCGCCAACTTCGACGAGTGGCGGGCGTATGGCCCGGTCAGCAGCCACAACTGGCACCAATCGGGTGTGGTTCTCAACCAAAACAGCGCCCTCTATGGGGCTTACCAGAAATACTTCGACAGTGCGCTCTGGCCGCACGCCCAGAATTCAAACCCGAACGCCTTCCGGACCGCCATGCAGAATCTGCACTCAGCCCCAGGCGGTCTGAACTACGCCGAGGATGCGGACGGTATCTCGGCGTATTTCTATCCTTATTTCGCGTCCAACGTGTGGACGACCAGCGGCAATCCGGTCGCCAAGATCATGAACATCATCAACACGGGCGCCAATGTGACCGCTCCTTACGTGAAGATGAATCAGGCCTACCTCCGCTTCAGCAATGGCAATTGGTCGGAGTTCGGTACGCACTTCATGACGGACATCAGGGAGATGGCTTTGCAGCATGGCCTCAACCTGGCGAGCCCATCGACGTCGAACGTCAAGTTCGTTGTGATGGATGCTGACAATGGCAGCTCCGATTTCAGCCCGTTGGCGAGTTCCAATGTTCACCTGAACAAGAAAACTCATGCGAAAAACTTCCAGTTCGCGCTGACGATTGGCGGAACCCCGCATTACTACTCGCTCAGTGGTTCGACCAATGCGAAACACAACGACTTTATGCTCAAGGCGAACAACATGATCGTGATCCATGAAGTCGGTGCCGCGGCCAAGGAGGTTTATCTGGACTTCGGCGACATGTTCACCTACATGTTCAGCCAATAACGGATGCAGCCCGTCGTGCTGATCCGGGCGTTCCACAACGACTGAGGCCTCGCCATGAAAAAGCGGCGCCGAGGCGCCGCTTTTTTTTGGAGATGGCCGATCAGCTGAAGAACGACTTGGCCTTCTCGAACCAGCCCTTGTCGTTCGGGCTGTGCTTGTGGCCGCCTTTCTTGAACGACTCGTCGAGCTCCTTGAGCAGCTTGCGCTGGTGCTCGGTGAGCTTGATCGGCGTTTCCACCGCCACGTGGCAGTACAGGTCGCCGGGGTAGCTGCTGCGCACGCCCTTGACGCCCTTGCCGCGCAGGCGGAAGGTCTTGCCGCTCTGCGTGCCTTCGGGCAGGTCGATGGTGGCCTTGCCCGCCAGCGTGGGCACGTCGATCTCGCCACCCAGGGCGGCCACCGTCATGCTCACCGGCACCTGGCAGTGCAGGTCATCGCCCTCGCGCTCGAAGATGTCGTGCTTGCGCAGGCGCACTTCGATGTAGAGGTCGCCCGAGGGACCGCCGTTCTGGCCGGGTTCGCCGTTGCCGGTGCTGCGGATGCGCTGGCCGTCGTCGATGCCGGCGGGGATCTTGATCTCCAGCGTCTTCTGCTTCTTGATCTTCCCCTGGCCGTGGCAGGTGGTGCAGGGCTCGGGAATGATCTTGCCCTGGCCATGGCAGGTGGGGCAGGTCTGCTGCACGCTGAAGAAGCCCTGGCGCATCTGCACCGAGCCTTGGCCGTGGCAGGTGGTGCAGGTCTTCACGCTGGTGCCGGGCTTGGCGCCGGTGCCGCTGCAGGTCTCGCAGTTGTCCCACGAGGGAATGCGGATCTGCGTTTCCTTGCCGGCGGCGGCCTCTTCGAGCGAGATTTCCATCGCGTAGGAGAGGTCGGCACCGCGGTACACCTGGCGCCCGCCGCGCTGGCCGCCGCGCGCGCCACCGAAGATGTCGCCAAAGATGTCGCCGAACGCGTCGCCAAAACCGCCGAAGCCTTCGGCGCCACCCGCACCGCCGCGCATGTTGGGGTCCACGCCCGCGTGGCCGTACTGGTCGTAGGCCGCCTTCTTCTGCGGGTCCGACAGCATCTCGTAGGCCTCCTTGGCCTCCTTGAACTTCTCTTCGGCCGCCTTGGCCGCATCCCCCTGGTTGCGGTCGGGGTGGTGCTTCATCGCCAGCTTGCGATACGCCTTCTTGATCTCGTCGTCGCCGGCGTTCTTGGGCACGCCCAGCACTTCGTAAAAATCGCGTTTAGCCATGGTTTCTTGCGGTTCGTTTGGAGCACAAACGCCGCGTCAGGTTGCCCGGACGCGGCGAATGGGGTGGGAAGCGGGCCCCGATCAGCCCTTCTTCACTTCCTTGACTTCGGCATCGACCACGTCGTCGTCGTCCGGCTTGCTGCTGCCTTGCGGTGCGGCATCGGCGCCAGCACCACCCGCGGCGGCGGCGGCTTCGGCCTGCGACGCGGCGTACACCTTCTCGCCCAGCTTCTGGCTCGCGGCCATCAGGGCTTCGGTTTTGGCCTCGATGGCTTCCTTGTCCTCGCCCTTGGCGGCTTCTTCCACGTCCTTCAACGCGGCTTCGATGGCTTCCTTCTCGGCGCCTTCGAGCTTGTCGCCGTGTTCGCCCAGCGACTTCTTCACGCTGTGCACCATGGCTTCGGCCTGGTTGCGGGCCTGCACCAGCTCGACCTTCTTCTTGTCGTCGGCGGCGTTGAGCTCGGCGTCCTTCACCATCTGCTGGATCTCGTCTTCCGACAGGCCCGAGTTCGCCTTGATGGTGATCTTGTTTTCCTTGCCGGTGCCCTTGTCCTTGGCGCCCACGTGCAGGATGCCGTTGGCGTCGATGTCGAACGAGACCTCGATCTGCGGCATGCCGCGCGGCGCGCTCGGGATGCCTTCGAGGTTGAACTCACCCAGCAGCTTGTTGCCCGAGGCGATCTCGCGTTCGCCCTGGAACACCTTGATGGTCACGGCCGGCTGGTTGTCCTCGGCGGTCGAGAAGGTCTGCGCGAACTTGGTCGGGATCGTGGTGTTCTTCGTGATCATCTTGGTCATCACGCCACCCATGGTCTCGATGCCCAGGCTCAGCGGGGTCACGTCGAGCAGCAGCACGTCCTTGCGGTCGCCGGAGAGCACCTGGCCCTGGATGGCGGCACCCACGGCCACGGCTTCGTCGGGGTTCACGTCCTTGCGCGGTTCCTTGCCGAAGAATTCCTTCACCTTTTCCTGCACCTTGGGCATGCGGGTCATGCCGCCGACCAGGATCACGTCGTGGATGTCGGACACGCTGATGCCGGCGTCCTTGATGGCGGTGCGGCAGGGCGCGATGGTGCGCTCGATCAGCTCTTCCACCAGGGCTTCGAGCTTGGCGCGCGTGAGCTTGATGTTCAGGTGCTTGGGACCCGAGGCATCGGCCGTGATGTAGGGCAGGTTCAGGTCGGTCGCGGCCGAGCTGGAGAGCTCAATCTTGGCCTTCTCGGCGGCTTCCTTCAGGCGCTGCAGCGCGAGCACGTCCTTGGACAGGTCGACGCCTTGCTCTTTCTTGAACTCGCCAATGATGTAGTCGATGATGCGCTGGTCGAAGTCTTCACCGCCCAGGAAGGTGTCGCCGTTGGTGGAGAGCACCTCGAACTGTTTCTCGCCATCGACGTCGGCGATCTCGATGATGGACACGTCGAACGTGCCGCCACCCAGGTCGTACACGGCGATCTTGCGGTCGCCCTTTTCCTGCTTGTCCAGGCCGAAGGCCAGGGCCGCGGCGGTGGGCTCGTTGATGATGCGCTTGACGTCCAGACCGGCGATGCGGCCGGCGTCCTTGGTGGCCTGGCGCTGGGCGTCGTTGAAGTACGCGGGCACCGTGATCACGGCTTCCGTGACCGGCTCGCCCAGGTAGTCCTCGGCGGTCTTCTTCATCTTGCGCAGGATGTCGGCGCTGACCTGCTGGGCCGAGATCTGCTTGCCGCGCACTTCCACCCAGGCGTCGCCGTTGTCGGCGGCCACGATGGAGTAGGGCATGAGGTTGATGTCCTTCTGGACTTCCTTTTCGGTGAACTTGCGGCCGATCAGGCGCTTGATCGCGTGCAGCGTGTTCTTGGGGTTGGTGACGGCCTGGCGCTTGGCCGAGGCGCCCACCAGCACTTCGCCGTCTTCCTGGTAG
>QFCS01005413.1_pt1 | contig 19418 bp, 22 predicted proteins | sample 3576561 | NCBI WGS metagenome assembly QFCS01 | reverse complement strand
TGCTTTCAGATATTAGTTGTAATTCACTATTTTTGCCGCCCGAGAGCAATTCGAAAGAATTACTCTGGGCCTATAGCTCAGCTGGTTAGAGCACCTGACTCATAATCAGGGGGTCCCTGGTTCAAGCCCAGGTGGGCCCACCCTTTACTAGTAAGGCTTTCATCGATTTTGATGGAAGCCTTTTTTTGTGCTTGTGCAAACAATTTGCAAACATAACTGCTTGAAGGTGAAGATGGGGTAATATGGGGGCGGGTGGTTAACATCGGTTTATCTAAGGTAAGATATAGTGGGGGTAATAGATAATTTTGCCTGAGGCTTCGGAATTGGAACTGTGTTGGGGCCTGTCAATACAGATAATTTCTCACCAGTCACTTATAGTGAAGGACCTTGTTTTTTTGATTGCGACCGTGATTTCTTTTCTAAGAGTTTTTTGATTTGATCCTCTCTCTGGGTGTTCTGATTTATTCGGGTTTCAACCAGGTCGTGACTATACCTTTTCACTTCTTCATATACTTTCATCACACCTTCAACCGGCGACAGTGGATGCAGCATCTTTGGTTTTACGGATTTTTCAATGCCATCCGTATTACTGATTTCTGCCAAAATAACACGCGGATCTGCATAAGGGAATTTTTCCCGATGGAAGTTCATCAGATCACGAAATGAAAAGTGTTCTAACAATTTAGCCAGATCCACATAGTCTTTATATTCCTTCCGGGAGGTAATAGCATCCAGTTTAAATGCCGCAATATCTTCTAACCCTGCCATTTTAATATCTCCAACTTCAACAGCAGGCCTGATAAACTTTACACCCCAGTTATAAATATCAATTTTAAAGTGTTCGTCTTTATTTGGAGGATCATAAATATAGCTAAGTCCCGTAGGTTTTTCCGCCAATAACGTAACCTCACCCGGTAAATTATTTAATGCCTGTTTTACGCTATGTGTGTCAAAAGATCTCTCGGAAAAAAAGTCAAGATCATCGGACTTACGATGCCCTAGCTGCAATGCGAGTGCGGTACCTCCAACCAGATAAAACTCATTTAATTCGGGAACCTTGGTTAACGTTTGGAGAGTTTCAAAAAGACCATCAGAAATGGTTTCGCGGTGTAGCATACGCTTCAAATTTTTTCAACGGAATCGAGAGGAGGAGGTGAGCCAGAAACATGGCCTGTCGAGAAATATATCTGTTTGCTGTCATTACAGATGCACATACGTCAACGCCGTAATAAGCAATTGTATTTAAAATATCCTCCAGCTTTGCTCTTTCGAATATCCTGGAAACGATGGTGTCCTTATCTGTTTGCAAGTCCAACTGGCTTGCATCCGTATCCCAAAAGGCATACGGTGCGAGGTCTTTGGCTGAAATTGACTTGCTTTTCATAGTATAAAGGTACGGCTTTTTAGAGGCGAAACCTCAGCGGGTTTTGGGATTGGATCGAACCCCACCCTTTCTTTTTTCGCCCGCAAAAGAAGGGTGTAGTGTATCGGTGGGACGCCCTGAATTGACGTAAAATAAACTATCGACCTGACGACAAAAACGGCCGAGTACCGGGTTGTCAATTCTCTGTAAATACCGATATTTTGAAGCCTCCATTTCGGATACTGTCCAACATCTAAATGTATAACCCCAGCCCCAAGCCATTAATATAAAAATTACAAATCCTGTAAATATCAACCATGTTGACTTTTTGTATAGGAATTTGGTTTCATGTTCAACCGGTTTCGATTGAGAAATCAAGTCGCGTAGTGTTTCAACTGTAAGACTAAGTCGCTGGATTTCTTTTAAATCAATTTGTGAGGGTTTGTGAGAAGAGTTTTCAATACTAAGATCTACCATCTTTTTTCTCAATTCAATCTGTGCCTTGTCTGCATCCTTTGACATGGTTTGAAGTAACAAATCCTGCGCATCAAGCCGCTCCACAATAGTTTGTAATAGCAATTCTGACATATACCTGGGTTTGAATTATAGACCTATAGATTTTTTCTTTTTCTTCTTTCGTTTCATAAGTTCGTTTGGCATAAAATCCGGCGTGAATTCCGGCTTCATTAACTCGTAAAGAAGTTTAGTTGCCGGAGACAATTGTCCGTGCATTTCATTGCGTATCTGGGTACGAGTCGGGCGCACGGTTTTGATTGACTTTTGCTGTTTTTTCGATGCAAATAGTTTCTGAAGTTTCAGATAAGAAAAAGCCCGGTCAACCTCACTTCCTTTGAACTTGAATTCTCCCTTACTAAAACTGATTCCCTGAATTTCTTTTGTCTGGCCCATGTACTTATAAGTAACCATTATGCCCTGTTGCTGAAGCAGCTTTTCCAGCTCTTCAAAATTCTCGGAATGGGGTAATGAGTTATGAATGATTTCAAATATCTCGTAACGCATCGCATCATAGCCATGAAGTCGATCTAAATTAGTACTAACCAGGTCCTTTTGAATTGCCTGTTGTAACCCATATTTAATTGTGAGTTGCTGCGCAACTTTTTTGCCTCGTAACCCGATATAATTATCCTTTATAGTCTTACCATTATTGCTAACCCTGTTTATCACCAAATGCACATGTTGATGGTCCCTATCGTCATGTCTGACGATGGCGAATTGTGTTTCTAGTATTTGAAGATTGTGCATGTACTCCTTCGCTATAGTGGCCATCAGATCCGAAGAGATCTTTTCTCCCGGAGGCCATGACAGAATAATGTGTAACACCGTCGATTTAAGTCTCGGATTTTGTGATGCCTGAGCGATAAAATCCGCAGCCATTTTTGCGTGATCATATTCGCGTACCCCTGCACTTAAAATCACCTCCGAACCGCTTCTGTTTTGATAGAGGTAACGGCATAAACCGGCGAATGATTTTCCTGGTGAAATAACTTTACTGATCATCTGCGGAAGCGTTCTAATAACTGGTCAAAATCCACTCTTATTTTCTCGATTTCAAGCACTGCTGTTATTAACCTTTCTTTATGGGCTAACCTCACTATTTGATTTAGGTTATTAGCCATTCCCGCTAGCTTTCGCATGATCTCTTTTTCCTCCGAGCTAAACCTGCAAATAACAACACCTTCAACAGCCATTACCCTGATGTATTCTGTCAGCTTGTAATTGGATTTTGCCGCTTTGTTTTTAACAATGAAATATTCGGCTTTCGTAAACCGGACACCTGTCGCAGACTCACGTTTGATACCCTGTTTTGGTCTACCGCCTTTTCGCTTATTCTCAGAATTGACACCACTCATCTTACTATTTTTTCTTTTGCGACCAACGGGAGAAAAAGCAAGCGAACCGTTTTTGTGCAACAAAAACACCGCTTGCTACTACAATATTTATAGTCTCAAACGACTCGATTGCTTTACATGAACTTCCAGACGCTTTTCAATGAACCAATCATTTAGATCATTGAAATCCGTATAGTGCCGGCTTTCATCAACTACTTTTCCGGGATTACGCTTGATTATTTCTTGCGCGCATTTTCTGCCTGCCTTGTCATTGTCTAAATACAAATGGATGCGTTGGTGCTTTTCCTGAAGAAGCAGGCTGCGGGTGAAAAAAGAAAGGGAGTTCAGGATTAAAAAATTCGTTTGTTTTTGTGCCCGCGAATTATTCATGGTCTGCCAAGTGAGAAAATCGAAAAACCCCTCAAAGACTGCAATTGTGGTCGCCCGGTTGTTGAACCAACTGACATACTTAGGTGAGGTGCTTCCCTTGAAATATTGTGAACGAAGTTCAAAGCCACCGGCATTATTTTTAAACCCGATTGCACGGAATTTTTTTGAATCGTTTTCATACACAATTTCCTGGCAATATTTTGACGCAACTACAGGATCTATGTTTCGGAAATTTAGATAGTCAAGCAAGGATTGATTTTGGATCGGTGAAATGGCACCAATTACTACCAATTTATTTGGCTTATCCAGATCAAAACTTACAGGTTTCACAAAACCATTATTAAGGACCGCAATATGACCCGACGAAATCTGATCTAAAGCTGTCGAAAGATCACACTTGTAATAACGCATTGCAAAATCAGCTACAGTGCCGCCGATACCTTCGCCATGATCATACCAAAGATTGCGCACACGGTTTATTTTGAATGAGGCGTTTTTCTCGGATCGGAATGGCGACTTAAACCAATAGTCACTGGCCTGGATTTTATCTGGTGTATATCCAATGGATGCGAGAAGATCTACCAGATCAATTTGATTGACTTGCTGGCAGTTCATTCGCAATTCGTTTGGATGGTTATTCTTGGTTGGGTTTGCCGAATAAGTATTTCAATATCCGCTCGTGAGAAATAGCGACGGGATCGGATTTTGAAACTTTTGAGTTTATCCTGCCTAATCCACGCATATAATGTCGGCTTCGAAACACGAAAGATTTCACAGACTTCCGCCGCTTTTAACAAAGTCCTTTCCGGCATATCCTGATTGGATGGGCGTTCAATTTGCAAGGTGGCAAGTTTTGCATCCACAACTTCTGATATAACTACTTTGATCTGTTTCCAAAACTCCGATGGAGCTACGGGAAATAGCATAGGGGTATCCTGCATACATCACGATTTATCTGTTTCACAAAAGGTTAGCTGGTATATTGTCAAATTACAGGGAGAAGTACACGGGAGTTCCAAGTCAGCTCCATTTTTAGAGCGATTATAACAGATAGGAATGCGAAAGAAATAAAGATAAATGCCAGACGCGGCAAGAGAAGTAAGCCATTCTAGTTTTGTCATTTCCATTCTACACGTCATTTTCTATCACACAATCAATCGACATGTAAAGTTATATTGCTTTAGGAATACAAAATGTTACCTGCCTGAAATTTAGGCAAGTAACATTTGATGTCTTTAACATTCGTATGATAAAATTCGCTGCATGGCAGAGGTTGAGCGGTAAAAAAAAGTAAAGGGACGGAAAGTTGAGAAAAATAAGAGTAACTGACTTTACTTCTAAGGATCAACTTTGCAAATAAGATTTAACAATTGCCGTTGATGAGAGCGATATCGGCAACTGCAGGTCGCAGATAAAATAGCTGAACAAAATTTAATTTAAGGAACGATATTCATTCGGGGAGACACCAACTTTTTGTTTGAAAAATCGGGTAAAATGCTGCGGATATTTAAAGCCCATTTCCAGAGCTATTTGATTAACCGATTTATTGATATCAAATATCTTTTGCTTTGCGATGGTGATGATCTTGTTTTGGATAAACTCCTGCGCAGTTTTACCAGTTTCCTTTTTTATAAGATCGCCAAAATAGTTAGGGGATAGGTTTAGTTCTGTTGCGCAATAGGCAACGGATGGCAAACCGATTGATGAGGGTTTGTCTGAAGTGAAATAGTTACTGAGCAATGTTTCAAATCTCTCCAAAATACCTTTGTGGGCATTATCCCGAGTTATGAACTGGCGGTCATAAAATCTGGTGCAATAGTCAAGAAAAAGAATAATGTTGGCAATGATCAATTTCTTGCTATGCTTATCAATATTATTATCCAGTTCATAATCGATTTTCGCAAAGCATTCCATAACGATATTTCTTTCCCTTTCAGATAAATGAAGTGCTTCCCTGGTTTCATATCCGAAAAAGGAATACTCTTGTATGTGACGGCCAAGTGATGTTCCGGCAATCAGATCAGGGTGAAGAAGCAGTCCCCAACCTTTTGGCTGGTAGGCTTCTTCGCTGTACGCAGCCGTTAGAACCTGGCCTGGCCCCAGAAAAACAAGTGTTCCTTCCTGATAGTCGTAGGTGTTCTTTCCATAGGTCAGGTCGCCACATTTCACATCCTTTAAAAAGACGGTATAAAAACCAAATAGGGCCGTAAACCCGCCATGTCTTGGATCAGCTTTTGAAAAGTCTACAACGCTCACTAACGGATGTTTTGTCTCGTTTTTGTTGAAAGCATTGTATTTACTAATCGTATCAAAATCAATTATCTGTTCCATTTCCATTGGTTTTCTATCCAAACTTAGCCATATCTCCACTTTTATACGGCATAAACCCCCCAAACCTGTAATAATGGTAGAATAAACCGTAATCCATCTTCTAGTGGGCGCATTATGGGCAGGAACTTTGTACTGTAAGTAGTAAAAGACCTATGCAAAGAGTAATCTTAAATAACGGGGTGGAAATGCCGATTCTCGGATTCGGCGTGTTTCAGGTGAAGGATCTGGCGGAATGTGAGAGAAGTGTGATGGACGCTATTGAAATGGGCTATCGCTTAATCGATACGGCTCAGTCGTATGAAAACGAAGAAGCGGTTGGCAGCGCCATTAAAAAGAGTGGTGTAAAAAGAGAAGAGCTATTCATCACTACAAAATTGTGGATACAATCCAACGGCTATGATGGCACTAAAAGAGCGTTTGAAAAATCAATGGAAAGGCTACAGCTTGAATACCTCGATTTATATCTCATTCATCAACCATTTGGTGATGTTTATGGAGAGTGGCGGGCAATGCAGGATTTGTACAAAGCAGGAAGAATTCGTGCGATCGGCGTTAGCAATTTTTATCCGGACAGATTAACGGATCTGATCATCCACAATGAGATAGTTCCGTCAGTCAATCAAATTGAAACACATCCTTTCCATCAGCAAAATGACACACAACAATTTCTTGCTGAAAACAATGTTCAGATTGAATCGTGGGGGCCATTTGCAGAAGGCAAAAACAATCTGTTCCAAAATGAACTACTTACATCTATCGGTCGGAAATACAACAAGTCGATTGCGCAGGTTGTGGTTCGCTGGCTCACGCAAAGAGGCGTGGTTGCAATTCCTAAATCGGTTCGCAAAGAAAGAATGGCAGAGAACCTCAAGGTCTTTGATTTTGAATTGAGCAATGATGATATGGAAGCAATTAAAACACTCGACACGAATGAAAGCCTCTTTTTCGATCATCGCGATCCGAAGATGGTGAAATTGTTGGGAAAAAGAAAACTTAACGATTAGTTGAATTTAACAGGGAAACAAATGCAAAAAAGAATATTAGGAAAAAGCGGACTGGAAGTGTCGGCCCTTGGATTAGGTTGTATGGGATTGAGCTTTGGTTATGGACCAGCGACGGATAGAAAGAATGCGATACGATTACTACATGCTGCAGTTGAGAAGGGGATTAATTTTTTTGATACTGCAGAAGCATATGGTCCTTTCGTTAATGAAGAATTATTGGGTGAAGCACTGGGACCATATCGCGACAAAGTTGTGATCGCTACTAAGTTTGGTTTTAAAGAAGGTAAACCATCTTTAGGCACAGATAGCCGCCCAGAAAATATCCGGCTGGTAGCTGAAGCCTCTTTAAAAAGGTTACGTACTGAAACAATTGACCTTTTTTATCAACATAGAGTTGATCCCAATATTCCTATTGAAGACGTAGCGGGAACGGTAGCCGATTTGATCCGTGAAGGTAAAGTGAAACATTTCGGGCTCTCGGAAGCAGGAGTTCAAACCATCCGCGTGGCACACGCCACTCATCCTGTGGCAGCGTTGCAAAGTGAATATTCGCTTTGGTGGCGCGAACCGGAAAAAGAAATCCTTCCGGTATTGGAAGAACTCGGAATCGGGTTTGTGCCATTCAGTCCTTTGGGCAAAGGATTTTTGACGGGTGCTATCGACAAGAATACCGTGTTTGAAGAGACAGACTTCAGAAATACGGTCCCGCGCTTTTCTGAGAAAAACCGGGTAGCTAACCAATCATTGGTCAATCAAATAAATAGCATTGCTAATGTTATGGATGCTACACCAGCGCAAATTGCCTTAGCGTGGTTGCTGGCACAGAAGTCATGGATCGTTCCGATCCCAGGCACTACCAAATTACATCGCCTCAAAGAAAACAACAGTTCTGTAGAAATAAAACTGGATGAGAATGATCTCAAATCAATTGACGAGGCATTGACAAAAATCGAAGTGAAGGGGAACCGGTATTCAGATCAAGCTCAAAAAATGGTAAATCGATAACGATATTCTTTAACTCAAATTCCAAACTATGAAAAAAGTAATGATCGCTTTGTTCTTTTGTTTTGCTTCAGGGCAAATAGTATATGCACAGGCAAAGCTGCCTACTTCTTCCGCGACCGATGTTTCAAAGGAGGAGCAGGAAATACTCGACCTTTCCAAAAACAAATGGACTTGGATGGCAGATAAAAATGTGGATGCGTTAAATGAGTTGTTTGGAGAAAAATCCGTCTTCGTCCACATGGGAGGTAGTTGGGGTAAAATACAAGAATTGAGCACGATCAAAGCCGGTAGAATATGGTATAAGAAAGCTGAGATCTACAGCGCCTCCGTGAATTTCTTCGGAAATACTGCAATCCTGTTAAACGATATTGACCTGGTGGCAGCGGTTGGTGGAAATGAGGTTGTCAATGCTTTTATGGTAACAGAAGTGTACATTAAAGAAAACGGAAAATGGAAAATGGGATCACTCACCTTTTCTCATCTTTCGCGACCTGTGAAATTGAATAAATAAAATAAGTTACAAACTGTCATCATCATCAACGTATCATAGAATAATCATCATTAAATCTTACCTAAAAAATAGCCATGAGAAAAATCAACTTGCTCCTCGCTTTTGCATTAGTTTTTGCCACTCAAATATCTGCCCAGGAAAACACCACTTATACAAAAAACGGCGTATCCATTCCAGTTAGGACTACACCCTCTAATACACTTATCGAATTGATCAGTTCTGACAGCATTTTCAATTTTAATATTGCCGTTGCAACATTTCCCAAAGGCCAAAAATTGGCATGGCACTCTCATCCCGGCGGACAAATTTTGGTGATCACGGAAGGGGTTGGCTACTACCAAGAAAGAGGCAAACCCAAACAGGTAGTACGCAAAGGCGAAGTAATCAAATGTCTTCCAGGCGTAGAACATTGGCATGGAGCTTCTGCTGAAACCGGCGTAAGTTATATGGCAACCTACTCAACACAAAATGGAGTTACTATATGGTTACTGCCTGTAACTGATGCTGAATATAACAGCGAGGCCAAACTCTAATTTGCTACCTCATGAAATATTTTTTCGTTTCGCTGCTGATCATATTGTCAGGCTGCACTCAAGCTCAGAAGAGTTCTATTGATGAGATTTTAATTGTGTACTTGTCAAGAACCAATAACACAAAAGCAGTTGCAGAAATAATTCATAAACAGGTTGGGGGAAAATTAGTAGCACTTGAATTGGTAACTCCTTATCCTGAAAATTATCGTTCGACAGTTGCACAAGTTGTACGAGAAAATGAAACAGGATATTTACCACCTTTAAAGAACAGGATCGATAATATTGAAAACTATAAAACAATTTTTCTTGGCTTCCCTACTTGGGGCATGAAATTGCCACCACCCGTTAAAACCTTTCTTGCACAATATAAACTGAATAATAAGAAAGTAATTCTATTCAACACTAATGGAGGTTATGGTAAGGGAAGCAGTTTTGAAACTGTAAAAGAACTATGCGTTGGTTGTATTATGCCTGAAGGTTTTTCAACAACGGGTGGATTTGAAAACGAAGGAAGATTGCTCGAGATTAGAAATGAAAAAGCAATTGCTGTTAATAAGGATGTTATAAAATGGTTGCGAAAAATTAAAATGATCTTTTAACATAATAGAAAAATAAACCTCAACCCAAAATGCAATTATGAAAATACTAACCGCAAGCCTCACACTGCTTTTAACCTGCTCCATCTATGCCCAAGAAGGACCAGTGGTACGTACTAATTCAGGGTTGGTTCGTGGAGTTACTGAAACAGGTGTATCCAGTTTTAAAGGGATACCTTATGCAGCAGCACCTATTGGGGCATTCCGTTGGAGACCTCCCCAACCTGCAATCGCTTGGCAAGGCGAACGTGATGCCAGCAAATACTGTGCTGATTGTGTGCAGATGGGTTTTCCAAGAACGGATTCCCTATCTAAGACTTCATCCGAAGACTGTTTGTTTCTAAATATCTGGAAACCTGCGAATGCTCCGGTAAATGCTAAACTACCCGTAATGGTATGGATACACGGAGGTGCTTTTGTATTTGGTAGTGGCTCGCAAGGTGATTACAAAGGACTTCCATTCACTGAAAAAGGTGTGATTCTTGTAAGCATCAATTACAGGCTAGGTCGATTTGGATTTTTTGCTTTTCCTGCATTGAGCAAGGAACATCCTGATGAGTTCAAAGGAAATTACGGATACATGGACCAGATTGCCGCACTGAAATGGATACAGCAAAATATTTATGCATTCGGTGGGGATCCTAAAAACGTTACCATATTTGGCGAATCTGCAGGTGGTGTTTCCGTGCAGTCACTTCTTACCATTCCAAGTGCTCAGGGGTTGTTTCAAAAAGCAATCATTGAATCTGGTGGAGGTCGGGATGGGGTATTAACCGGCAGGCCCATCAACAAAGAAAACAGTGATTCATATTACCCTGTCTCTGCTGAAAAAACAGGAATAAATTTCGCTAAGAAACATGGTATTCACAGTGATGATGCAGCAGCATTGAGTCAACTGCGTAGCTTAAGTGCAGCAAAAATACTGGACGGTGGGCAGGAAACCGACAGTAATGGTGGCGTTCCAATTTATTCAGGGCCGATTCTTGATGGTAAATTGGTTATTGAAACAGCTCAAACAGCTTACAATAGTGGCAGGGCGCCAAAGGTTCCTATTATCATTGGATCAAACAGTGCGGAAGTTCCTGCGGGTTTTGTAAATGCGAACTCCAAAGAAGCATTGTTGAATTTATTCGGGACGATGAAGAATGAAGCCGGGTTGGTATACGATCCTGATGGTACTACTGAATTTCCAAAAATGTTGACGATGGTAAACACAGATAAAGTCTGGGCGGAACCCGCCCGCTTCACGGCCAGAGCCATAGCCGAAAAAGGTTCGCCTGCGTACATTTACTTGTTTTCTTATGTATCACCGTCCATGCAGCAAAGAATGCGTTATGGAGCAGCTCACGCCTCAGAAATTCCTTATGTATTTGATAATCTCAGGGCGCCCAATGGTGGTTCCGTTGATGCGAAAGATCAACAGGTAGCAGCGTTGATGAACGCGTACTGGGCAAATTTTGCAAAGACTGGCAACCCCAATGGCAAAGGGTTACCACATTGGCCAATGTTTAGTGAAAGAAAGAATGAATTGCTTGAGATTCAATCTGATGGTGTAGCTGTTGGAAAACCGGATCCTAAAAAAGCTAGATTGGATCTTATTGAAAAAGCTGTTACAAGTGGTAACCTGAAGTAAATAAATAATTATGAAAAAGATACTGGTATTATTTGTAGTCTTTATAGCTACAAATTCGTTCTCACAAACGCTCAATAAAAAGCAACGAAGTGTCGTTACAATTTCTGCATTTACGGCAAATGGAGACCATGCATCTTTAAAAATCTCACTAACTGAAGGGTTAGATGCGGGGCTTAGTATCAATGAAATCAAGGAGATTCTTTACCAACTGTACGCTTATACTGGCTTTCCCCGTAGTCTGAGTGCGATTAATACATTTCAATCATTAGTTAGGGAACGGATACAAAAAGGGATAAAGGATAATGAAGGAAACTTGGCAACCCCTATCACCACCGGTAAAACAAAATATGAGCTGGGTACGGAAAATTTAAACCGTTTAACTGGATCTACTATGGCTGCTGGTGGTCAATTCGCACCAACTATTGAACAGTTTCTGAAAGAACATCTTTTTGCAGATATATTCGGAAGAGATAATCTTGACTGGAAAACGAGAGAACTTGTTACCATATCAGCTTTGGCATCCATCGGTAATGCGGAGGGTCAATTACGGTCTCATTTTAGTGTAGGTATGCGCAACGGTTTAACTATTGCACAATTGCAGGAAACAGTTTCTATCATTTCTGAAAAAGTAGGGAAGGTAGAAGGCGACAGTGCCTTGTCTGTGCTTCAGAGAGTCTTGGGAACAATTACAAGTCCAACCATTCTTAATCAATCTGCACCTAACATGACAGGAAACGTATCGGTAAAAATAATGGCATCTGGAGATAGCGCATTAAATGTATCTGTGGCTAGTGTGAGCTTTGAAGCCGGGGCTCGATCGTATTGGCACTCCCACGAAACAGGTCAGATACTAATTGTCACGCAAGGAACTGGATATTATCAAGAAAAGGGCAAACCGTCCAGGCTCATCAGAACCGGTGAAACAATTAAATGCCCGGCAAATGTTGCTCACTGGCATGGTGCAAGTTCAACAACAGCAATGACGCACACTTCTATTACAAGTCGTAACGGGCGAGTGAACTGGATGCAGCCTGTGACTGAAGAAGAATATAAGACCGCTGGGCAATAACGGACCGATTGTCCTGCAACATGAAGCCCACATAAATAGTTAAGGCATTTTGATAAATATAAACAGATGATACAGGACAGCTTTGGTCGAATACACAATTATCTTCGTATTTCTTTGACAGATAATTGCAACCTGCGTTGTTTTTATTGTATGCCGAATGAAAAATATGATTTTGCGCCAGTTGCACGTTTAATGCAACCAGCGGAAGTTGAAACAATTGCAAAAGTTTTTATTGAAGCAGGTGTTACAAAGATCAGGCTGACTGGTGGCGAACCATTGGTGAGAAAAGATGCGCCTGATATTATCCGCAGATTAAGCCAGTTTTCTGTTAAGCTTGCCGTTACAACTAACGGTATTCGTATTGACGAAATGCTCCCTGACATTCTTAATGCAAATTTTTCGCATATCAATATCAGTCTTGATACATTGAAAGAGGAGAAGTTCAAGCAAATTACCCATCGTGATTATTTCAGACGGGTTCGTTCCAATATTGATCTTCTTTTATCACATAATATTTTGACAAAGATCAATGTGGTAGTGATGAAGGGCTTAAACGATAATGAGATTCTGGATTTTATTGAATGGACAAAAGATACCCCTATCCAAATCCGATTTATTGAGTTCATGCCATTCAGCGGTAACCGCTGGACAAGCAACCAGGTGTTTACCTTGCATGATATCCTTTCAGCAATTTCAAGTAAGTATTCCTTTGCGCCAATACATGGTGAAAAAAACGATACAGCAAAATATTATCAACCTGAAGGACACAAAGGATCATTTGCAGTAATTAGTACAATGACTGCTCCCTTCTGCGACACTTGTAACAGGATGCGATTAACGGCGGATGGTAAACTCAAGAATTGTCTTTTTTCAAAATCAGAAACCGACTTGTTAACGCCGCTCAGAAACGGTGATGAAATATTGCCTTTGATTCATTCAAATATTATGAAGAAAGCAAAAGAACTTGGCGGACAGTTTTCTGGTAATTTTGAACAGATTGATACTTCGCTTATCGAAAATAAGAGTATGATAACCATTGGGGGATAGGAATACGCGGCTCATGTAATTCGGTCTTTTACATCCTATCAATTCACTCTTTGAATGAGTATTTTACTTAGTTCTTTTACAAATCTCCGTCCTGTAGCACGATCGGTTGGCGTGACTAACACAATCCCGTCTTTGCTTTCTGTGGCTGGTTTGCCATCTTTTTCTAACGCGATCATCACCTTATCGCCGGTTGAGCTATTGAATATTTCATTCCAGGAGAAAGCTACTTTGTAATTATCAGCAGCTATGCATACGATATAATATTCACTCAACAGTTTTGGAGACTTAGCATCGAATTCTACGCTCTCTAAAACGTCTTTTAAAAGCACGCCTTTAATCTTGCGAGTGACTCCATGCAGTACCATTGTGTGACTAAAAATCTGAAGACTGTCTACCTGCACCAAAGGAAGATTCTTCAATTGATCAAACGATAGTACTTTCTCTGCCTTTACCCGACCTTTGATTGAAATGATGTTTTTACCCTCTTGGGCATGGGCTGTAACGGAGAAAAAAACAAATAGGATCACAAAATTTCTTATCATAATTCATGCTTTAGTAAATAAAAATTTGTAAGCCGCGAGTATAAATACCATAGACAATATATTTCCAGGATGCTTTGTTGAATTTAAGTGCCCCATAATAAGCACCGAGCAGTCCTCCTGCAAATGGACCGATTACCACGATCAGCATTTGGCTGGTAAAAACGACCCTTTGCGTCAATTGTCCAAGAAGTCCGGACGAAGCAAAAGGTAAAATATGTTTGGATAAAGGGTCTACGATCTTAGAACTGTTACTCTCGAAAGACCAAGATAACACATAGCATTCAACCACTCTCATATCCATATTACAGATTAACTACCAATTTTACTGATTCTATCCGGTTCTGGAAAAATCTGAATAGAAGGAAGTAACTTTAATGCACACCATACTGATTAACTAGTCAATAAAGTTTACCACATGGAAAACATTGAGAATAAGCAGAGCCGGCGGGCATTTATGAAATCTTCCACACTTGCAGGAGGTGGTCTTTTTTTAAGTTTTACCTGGCTTTCTGGATTCGGCTCCGCTGTATCTGTCGGCGAAGTTCCATCAGGAGACTGGTTTGAGTTAACTGGGTATATAAAAATTACTCCGGATAATATCATAAAGATCATTAATCCAAATCCCGAGTTTGGTCAAAATGTGATGACTTCATTGCCGATGATCGTTGCAGAAGAACTGGATGCTGATTGGCAGAAAGTAGTGGTTGAAATGGGGCCTCATGATAATGTAAAATTAGGTCCACAATTTACCGGAGGAAGCAATTCTATGCGCATGTACTGGAGGCCATTACGTGAAGCTGGTGCCGCCGCACGTCAGATGTTAAGAGAAGCAGCAGCGCAAACTTGGGGGGTACCTGTAGATGAAGTAACAACGAAGGCGAGTATGCTTCTTCATGAAAAATCAGGCAAGTCCGGATCTTATGGGCAATTTTCTTCAAAAGCTGCTACAATACCAGTTCCTAAAGGCATGAAACTAAAAGAGGTAAAGAGTTTCAATGTCGTGAGAAACTCCAAGAAAAATGTTGAAGGAGAAAAAATTATTTCTGGCAAACCCTTATTCGGACTGGATTACAAATACGAAGGGATGCTGATCGCTATGATAGAACATCCGCCCGCATTTGGAATGAAACTGAAAGATTTTGATGCGACAGAAACCTTGAAAATGCCAGGTATTAAAGACGTATTTAGACAAACACTGTATGAGGATGGTTTTGAACAAGGTGGATTTGATACTCGCAGTTTCAATGAGCTGCTTGTAGTAGTAGGCAAAACCACCTGGGAAGTTATGAATGCACGCAAAAAGTTAAAAGTGACTTGGGAGCCTATTGGAGATACACTTAAAAATACAACGGGTGGCAGAAATGGAAAAACTGAAATAACTGTTCCCGGAGAGCTTGAGACCACCACAAAACAACTCGAAAAATTCAAGGAGTATGCTGCGAAGCCAGCTCAACAACTAAGGAGGGATGGAGATCCTGAAACGGCTTTTAAGAATGCAGCTCAGGTTATTGAGCGGACATATAATGCCCCGTTTCTGGCACACAACTGCATGGAACCAATGAACTTCTTTGCTCATGTTATGGATGACAAGGCGATTGTAGCCGGTCCGTTGCAAGCGCCCGGTTGGTCTGAACCAACACTCGCCAAACTGATAAATCTCCCCGCCGACAAAATAGAAATCCAAATGACCCGCATGGGTGGGGGGTTTGGTTTAAGGGCTTATGGACATTACATCTATGAAGCAGCTCTGATCTCAAAAAGAATAAAGGCACCGGTTAAACTTGTATATACTCGTGAAGATGATATGACTTATGGTATCTATCGACCTACATACACTACTACTTACCGCGCAGCATTGGATGCTAATAAAAATCTGATTGCTCTCCATGTAAAAGGTGGGGGTATCCCAGAGCATGCTATTCACGCGAATCGTTTTCCGGCAGGCACCATTGATAATTACCTGGCTGAAGGTTGGCGAATTCCTTCCAATATTACTACTGGTGCGTTTCGTGCACCGGGTTCGAATTTTGCTGCTGCTTCAGAACAAATGTTTCTGGATGAACTTGCTGAAGCAATGGGCAAAGATCCGATCGATTTTAGGCTTGAACTTTTAAAGAGGGCAAAGGAAAATCCAGTTGGTAGAAATAATGAATACAACGCCGACCGCTATATGAGTGTTCTACAATTGGTTAAAGAAAAATCTGGATGGAACAACTCGGAGAATAAAAAGTACAGTCGTGGAGTAGCGGCCTATTTTTGCCATAATTCTTACGTAGCGCATGTGGTAGATATGGTTATGAGAGATGGTCAGCCTTATGTTGAACGAGTGACCAGTGCGGCCGATTGTGGCATTGTAATTAATCCGGATGCTGCCATAAATATGATAGAAGGTGCTGTGGTGGATGGTATTGGAAATGCTTTTTATGGCGGGTTAACAATGGTGAACGGTGAGGTTCAACAAAAGAACTTCCACCAGTATCGCATGATCAGAATTAATGAAGCGCCAAAAAAGATCGATGTCCATTTTGTTCAGAATGAAATAGATCCTACCGGACTTGGTGAACCTCCTTTTCCGCCGGTGTTTGGTTCAGTAGCCAGTGCTATGTACAAGCTAACAGGGAAGCGTTTTTATAACTTTCCGCTCATTAAAGAATTCAATAGCCTTAATAAAGCATAAACTGTTTCATTTATGATCACTTTAAATATCAATAAAAAAACTTACAATATCGATGTAGATCCTAATACTCCGCTCTTGTGGGTGCTCAGAGAACATATCAATCTTGTAGGAACAAAATTTGGTTGTGGGGTTGCTCAATGTGGTGCGTGTGTAGTACATCTGAATGGAGAAGCGGTTCGTTCCTGTGTTACCAAAGTAAGCCGCGCAGTTGGACAAAAAGTTGTAACCATTGAAGGTTTATCAGAGAATGAAAATCATCCTTTACAGAAAGCCTGGCTGGAAAATGACGTTTCTCAGTGTGGTTATTGCCAAGCTGGTCAAATTATGTCAGCAGCCGTTCTTTTAAGAGAGAATAAAAATCCCACAGAGCAGGATATAGACAATGCATTGGCTGGCAATATCTGTAGATGTGGTACTTATTTAAGAATAAGGGATGCTATTCTTCTTGCAGCTGAAATGCAGCGAAAAGAAAAGAAGTAAATACGGGCATTATCTAACAGTAAACTCATTTGATTATGAAATCCTTTTTTAAGAAGCATAGTTACATTTTACCGAGAAGAATGCTGATGGTAATGTTTGTAATCATTATTGTCATTGGTGTTGCGAACTCCGCTTTCATGGCTACTAGTAATGCTAAAAATCTGGAATTGCAGCAGAAAAAAGCTTTAGACAGCGTTGCCTCCGTAAAAGCTTTTGCAGATGTTTATAGTGTTCTCATGAGTCCTCGTTGTATGAACTGCCATCCGGCAGGGGATGTGCCGCTACAGGGAGATGACAGTCATCCTCACGCAATGTCTCCAAAGCGGGGTAAAGACGGTCGTGGGATTTATGCTATGAAATGTGGCAATTGTCATCAACCTGAAAACACACCAGGATTGCACATGCCTCCTGGAAATCCTAAATGGGCTTTACCTCCATCAGATATGAAAATGGTGTTTGAAGGAAAGAAACCGCGCGAGTTAGCATTACAGATTATGGATTACAATCGTAACGGGCATCTGAACAAAGCACAGCTGATTGAACATGCAAGAGATACACTCGTTAAAGCAGCTTGGAATATGGGCGAAGGCCGTAAACCACCACCACTCACTTATAAGGAATTTGTAAAGGCGTGGGATACATGGATAGAAAAAGGTGGATATGCACCTAAACAATAAAAAAATAAAAAACGGGTCAATTTAGACCCGCTTTTTATTGGCTGACAATTTTCTAGATCTGGCAGATTACTTTTATTTAGCTGCTGTCCCATTTGACTTTAGAACCATAAACCCTAAAAGGGATTCGCTGTATTTTTTCTTCATATCGTCTTCGAAACTATCAAGATAGTGTGCGGTAGTCTGAACTGAATTGTGGCCGAGTGATTCGGAAATAAATTCAATGCTTGCACCTGAGCGCTTTAGTACCGTAGAAAAGGAATGCCTGGCGGTGTAAGTCGTTAATGGTTTTTCAAACTTCAGTTCATTCGCTATACTTTTCAATCCTTTATTGATCCGCCAAATCAGATCTTTGATTCTTTCACGTTCCTGCTGCGAACTCAATCCATCGTTAAGCACCGGAAAAATATAGTTTTCCTTTACTTTATTCCAATTACCCCACTTCTTCATCATCAATTTCATTTCATCATTTATTGAAATGCTAATGACTTTTGGATTACTACGCATTGCACGGCTAGTTTTTGCTCTTTCAAAATGTATAAAATCACCGGAAATGTGTTTGTATTTTAAACGAGCTATATCCGTCATATTTATCCCATTAGCGAAATAGCTAAAGAACCAATATGCTTTTGCTTTTTCTTCCAGAGGGGTCTTAGGTTCATAATAAAATATTTTACCTATATCAGCGAGCGTCAACGCTTTTTTAACATTCCTGCCAGTTGGTACAGTGTATTTTCGTTTAGAAAAGGGATAGTATTCTTTAGAAATTAGGTTTCGTTCAATGGCCTCATTGAAAATGGCCCGCAGAGAACGAGTATAGATTCCAACAGTAGTTATTGAATTTCCCTGCTCTAACATCCATTCCTCGAACTTGTACAGAAAGGCTGCATCAATATCCTCAAATCGCAACCTAGGTTTAAACTTCAGCAGTTTGCGTAAACTTAGTTTATAGCTTTCTGCCGTCCCTATGCGGCTCTCTCGATTAAACCGGTCTATGACCTCATTGAAGATGGTTTCTACAAAAGAACCGTCGTAAGATTTTTGAAGGAAACGGCGTTCAAAAACTGGAAAGTTAAAAGGTTTGATCTCCTTTAAAAGATATGTTGCTTTCGCTTCGGCTTCAAAAAGAGCATCCTTTTTTGCCTGCAGCTCCATCGGTACGCGTTTCATGAAGATTCGTTTAAATTCTTCTTCAGTTAGACTAACGCCGGTTTCGTAATATTTTGACCGACGATCACAGGTAATACGGACTTTAACTGGGTAAGTTCCAGTTACTTTAATGCGCCTGGTATCGTGAAATAATTTTATTGTAATCATGACCCCCTGATTTTAGGTTACGGGTTTTGTGAATAGAAACGGGTAAAATTTGCAAACAAAATGGGCCTAATTTGGTGGTCTTCCGCAAGGAAATAAGCTGAAAAGTGTGCAAACAATTTGCAAACAAAAGTACATTAAGGCCGTTTTCGACCAGTAACGATGGTGTGCTAAAAAATCGCTAAAACTCTTACCAGTAAAGGGTTTTGGTGAATTTAGGTAAAGTTGAGTAACGCTGCGAAAAGGGTAAAAATCGCCCTCATAATCAGGGGGTCCCTGGTTCAAGCCCAGGTGGGCCCACAAAGCGAAGACATTCATCTTCGCTTTTTTTGTGTCAGGCGAGTTCGCCGTGTAAATTATTGGCTCGCCTCTGTGTAACTTTTGGAAAGTTTCGGAACT
>QFCS01002107.1_pt1 | contig 19474 bp, 15 predicted proteins | sample 3576561 | NCBI WGS metagenome assembly QFCS01 | reverse complement strand
GTCGAGGGTCCAGGTGATGTACTGGTCGGTGCCGGCCATCTTCCAGGCGAGCGCGTAGCCGCTGCCTGAGGCCTCGGCGCCGATCGGCGTCCAGCCGCCGAACTGTCCCGGCGTCACCGGGGCGCCCCGGTAGTGAAGGGTGTGGCCGTCGATGCCGTAGGTGTCGGCGACCTGAGCGAGCGTTGTCGCGCCGGCGCCCTCGATGACGGTCGTGCTGGGTCCGATCGTGCCGTCTCGGTTGAGGTCCTGGCCGAAGAAGGTCTCCTGCGCCTGCAGCCTGCCACTGGAGCCGGAAAGCACGGGGCCCATGGAAACGAGGTCGCCGCTGCCGTCGAGAGTCCAGATGATGTACTCGTTGGCGTAGGCCTTCTCCCAGGCGACCTGATAGCCGCCCGCCGTGGCCTCTCCTGCGGTCGGCACCCAGCCCATGTAGCGACCCGGCCCTATGGCGGTGCCGTCGACCTTCAGGGTCTGCCCGTCGATCTGATAGACATCGGCGGCCTGGCTCAGCGTCGTGCTGCCGACACCCTCGATCACCGACGTCACGGGGCCGAGGGCACCGTCATCGTTGAGATCCTGGGCGAAGAAGGCTTCCTGGGACTGCAGCGCAAAGGAGCTGCCCGAGAGCACGCTGCTCATCGAGAGGCGTGCGCCGCCGCCGTCGAGGGTCCAGATGATGTATTGGTAGCCGAGTGCCGGTCCGCCGGACTTCCAGGCGACCTGATAGCCGTCGTCCGTGGCTTCGCCCGCGATCGGCATCCAGTCGCCGAACTGCCCCCTTTTCACGGCGACGCCATCGACCGTCAGGATCTGCCCGTCGATCTGGTAGGCGTTGGCTATTGCGCCCAGCGTAGTGTCGCCGTCGGTCTCGATCGCCCAAGACCGAGGTCCGATCGTGCTGTCGCCGTTGAGGTCCTGGGCGAAAATCGTCTCCTTGGTCTCCAGCTCCAGCTCGTCCAGTTGGAGCACGTCTCCCATCGAGACCAGGTTCCCCCCGCTATCGAGGGTCCAGATGATGTACTCATCGGGCGTCCAGTAGTTCAGTCCGCCGGTCTTCTTCCACGCGACCTGGTATCCGTCGCCGACCGCTTCGGCGCCGATCGGCGTCCAGCCGCCGAACTGTCCCGGCGCCACCGGGGCACCCTGGTAGTACAGCGGCACGCCAGGCGATCCGCCGACTGGCTGAAGCGAATAGGAAACGCCGTTCGTGAGCAGTTCCGTCGCGCCGGTGTCCTCGATGATGCCAATAATATGCACGTTGTATGGCGTCAACGAGCCTGCCCCGACAACGGTTACCGTGCTTCCGGTGACTGTGTCCCCGTAGTCGGAGATCTGCAGCGTCCCACTGTATGCATAGTAGCCGTCGTCGAACATACGTACCACGCCGGCTCGAGACCGGTCTCCAACGCTCGCCACCCCCATGGCGACGTCGGACGCACGCCATGCAACCGATGATAGCCTATCGGGCGCAACGAAGGCGCGAAAGCGATTTCTGCCCAGCAACCACTAAACGCATGGTGGGCGCATATTGTGCGCGCTTGACGGGACCGACGATGCAGCGCCGGTCGACGGCCCGGACGGTCAGCTCGCGCGGTTGTACTTGCCGATGACGAGGTGGGCCTTCTGCCATTCCTTGCGCGCGAGGGCGTAGGTCTTGGGCGGATTGTATTGCCGGACGGTCCAGCTCTGCTCGTTGACCCGCACCAGCCGCTTCACGAGCGCGAAGCGCGTACCGTCGCTGGTCTCGCGCAGGAACAGGCAGTCGTCGCCAGGCGACACGCTCGACGCCGGATTGACCAGCAGCAGGTTGCCGCGCTCGTAGGCCGGCTCCATCGACTCGCCCGACACGAAGCAACCGTAGGCGTCGCGCACCCCGTCGAGCCGCGCGTCGCGCGGGATCCATGCGACCGGATCGCCCGACAGGATCATCGCGCCCTCGCTGCCGCCCTGCGCCGAGGCGAAGACCTCGAGGGGCGGACGGCCGCCGGTGGCCGCCGCGTTCGCCATCTGGCGACGGTCGGCCTCCATCATCTCGAGCTGCTCCTCGTCCTCGGGCGTCACGCCCTCGTACTTGTCGCCGCGATCGCTCTGCAGCCACTTCACCGAGACGCCCAGCGCCTGCGCCAGCTGCACGATCGACTTCGGCGAGGTCTCGCCCCGCCGCTCGATCTGCGCGATGCCGCCCTGCGTGATCTGGTAGCCCGCGCGCGTCACGCGACGGGCCAGTTCAGCCTGCGACCAGCCCTTGGCCTCGCGCTCGCCCTTTACTCGTTCGCCCAATGTAGACATGCAGCCATTATAACCATTTTTTTAACACCTTGGTTATTGACAAAATAACGACGGTGTAGTCATGTCAGTGACATGAGTAATATGGCGTGTCCAGCGGAAACCATCCGCCAGAGCCCCGGAAAGACGCGAATCACAACAGCCGTCTGGCGCAGTCGCACTCGCGTTGTCGGAGGCGTGCGATGACAGACGACAACTGCCGTGCTCTGTCCGAGATCGAGGCCGAGATCGCCAGCCTGCGTCACCGGCTGGGCACCCTGCGGGCCGAGCGCCGCGCCCGGCGGCGGCGTCGGACCGACCGCGGCCATCGCCGGTGGACCGCGGAAGAAGAGGCGCCGATCCGTGCCGACTGGCTGGCCGGCCTGCCGCTCGCGGCGATCGAGGCGCGGCACGGGTTGACGCGCGGCCAGCTCCTGGGGCTGTCCTACCGGCGGGACTGGCCGGCGCGGCTGGCGCTGCGGGCCGCTGCGCGCCGGAGCGGGACATGACGCAGACTCCGGACGCCGAAGCGCCCATGCCGTCGTCACCAACGCCGTCGTCACCAACGCCGTCGTCGCCAGCGCCACCGCCGCTCGTGCCGGCCGAGGTCGACCTGCGCGACTTCGCCTTCATGCCGCTGGACGTCAACCGGCTGCTGCGCTCGCGCACCTGGCTGGCGGCGCGCAAGCGTCCGGAACTCGCCTTCTACCTGGTCAATCTCTGGATCGGCGCCTGGCACGAGGTGCCGGCCGGCTCGCTGCCCGACGATCCGGACATGCTGGCCGAGATCGCGCGCTGTCCGATGCAGCGCTGGCGCCGCCTGCGCGAGGACCTGCTGCGCGGCTGGGTGCGCTGCGCCGACGGCCGGCTCTACCACCCGGTCGTGGCCGAAAAGGCGCATGAGGCGTGGGCGCGCAAGCGCATCCAGCGCGAACGCTCGCGCAAGGGCAACGCCGTCCGCTGGGGATCGCGCCGGGAATCCCCGGAGGATCCCCAGGGACAGGGAGAGGGACAGGGACAGCGACAGGGACAGGGAGAGAGACAGGGACAGAGATCCGCAGAGTCGACGGCGGCGGCGGGCGACGCCGCGCCGGATGAACGGGCGCTCGTCGACGGGGCTCTGGTCGACCGGGCCTTCGCCGCGTGGTGCGAGGCGGCGCGGCGCGAGGGCTGGCCCGAGCCGATGTTCCTGAACGGCCCGCGGCGCATGGCGCTGTCAGCGCGGCTGGCCGAATGCGGCGGCCTCGACGGGTGGCGGGCGGCGCTCGACGCCTGCGCGGCTGCGGACTTCCTGCGCCGCCGCGACGGCGGCTTCCAGCGCTGGTTCGACCTCGACTGGCTGCTGCAACCCGACAAGTTCACCCGTCTCATGGAGGGCCGTTATGCCGAACGTCATCGTTCCACCGAAGCCCGCACGGCCGAAGGCTGCGCCGGCGCGGCCGCCGACGCCGGCGGACTCGCCGCGACGCTTGCCGCGCTCGGTGGAGCGGGCTCTGGCGGATAGCGCGCCGGACCATCCCGACATCGCCTGGCCGCTGCCGGCCGAGCTGCCGCCGGCCGCCGACCTCGAGCGCGCGCTGGCGATCCTGCAGGACGAGGGCCGCACCAGCGAAGCGCACGTGGCCACCTGTTTCGCGCGCATGGTGATGGCCTTCGAGCCCAACACGAAGCTGACGGCCGAGCAGACGCGGCTGCGGCTGGCGGTGTGGCTGGAGGCCAACGGCGATCTCGGCGACGCGCTGTGGTCGGCGGCGACGCTGGAGGCGATCCGCAGCGCGACCTGGATGCCGCGGCCGGCGGAGTTCCGCAAGCTCGTGCAGGACCGGCTCGACGAGCGCGCGCGGCGGGTGCGGCGCTGCCGCGCCATGATCGAGGCCCGGCGCACGGCCGGCCGGCCGCAACCCTTCCAGCGCGAGCCCTTCCGGCGCGAGCCCGAGCCGGTGCGCGTGCGCACCTCGCGCGACGTCTTCCGCCGGCTGGGCAATATCGTGCGCGCCGCGCATTACGAGCGGCGGCTGGCCGAGCTCGAACGGCGGCCGCCCGAGAACTGGGCGAAGGAGGAAGCCACGCCGGAGGCCGGCCGGTGAGGGGCGCCAAGCATGCTGCCGCGCAACGCTGGGACGCGCGCTGCGGCGCCATCCTGCAACGCCTCGCCGGCAGCCACTACGACCACGAGATCGCGGCGCGGATCGAGGCGGAGACCGGCCATCGATTCGCGCCGCGCACCGTCGCCGCCTACCGCCGCGCCGGGCAGTTCCCGCCTTGCCGCCGCAACGACTGGACGATGCCGCTGAAGAGGGCGCGGGGAGAGCGAGTACGCGCGCCGCGGGAATCGTGGCAGAATGGCGAGACGCCAGACGAACCCGGCCAGGAGGAGCCCGGCCAGGAGGAGCCCGGCCAGGAGAAGCCCGGCCAGAGGGACCGCGCATGTCAGGGAAAGCCGTCATCCTCGCCGTCGCCGTCGCCGCCTGGTTCGTCGCCTCGCTCGCTGCCTTCGTGATCGTCGCCCTCTTCGACTTCCTCGGCGTGGGGCTGATCGGCGCCCTGATCGCCTTCGTCGCCACCCAGTTCGAGCTGGAGTCCGGCGGCGGCGCCGGCGGTGCCTACGGCGCCAGCATGATCCAGCACCAGCTCGAGGCGGATCGGCAGATGTCGCCGGAGCAGCGCGCCGCCGGACGCCACGAGCAGTCGCTCGCCGTGCAGTCGACGCGGTTCTTCCGGCACTTCGGCATCGCGCTGGCGGTCATCGGCTTCGGCGGCTTCGCCTACCGCTACCTTTGAACGATCGGAGGGTCCCCATGACGCAGCGGCTGACGAACACGTTCCCGGCGATCCTGCTGGCCATCGCGATGCTGCTCTGCGCGCGCCTCGCCACGGCGCAGCAGACCACACTGCCCTGGCCGACCCGCGGCTGGGCGATGTCGTCGCCCGAGGAGCAGGGCATGAGCTCCGAGCGGCTCGCCCGGCTGGTCGAGTTCGGCGGCCGCAACGACATGGACAGCGTGCTGGTGACGCGCCACGGCCGGATCGTGCTGGAGGCGGCCTACGCGCCATTCCGCGCCGGGCTGAAGCACCGCGTCAACTCGGTGACCAAGGCCGTCGTCAGCACCCTGGTCGGCATGGCGCTGGCCGACGGCCTGCTCGACGGCACCGACCGGCGGGTCGTGGATTTATTCCCCGACCGCACCATCGCCAACCTCGACGAGGCCAAGAAGGCGATCACGGTCCGGCACCTGCTCGACATGACCTCCGGCCTCGACTGGACCGAGGGCTTGAACGATGGCTTCGAATCCTACGTCGCCATGACGCGCAGCCCCGACTGGCAGCAGTTCGTCCTCGACCGGCCGATGGCGTCGGCGCCGGGCACGCGCTTCTACTACAGCAGCGGCAACAGCCATCTGCTGTCGGCTATCCTGAGCCGGGTCACGGGCAAGAGCGCGCACGACTATGCGCGGCAGAAGCTGTTCGGGCCGCTCGGCATCGACGACGTGCTGTGGCAGGCCGATCCGCAGGGCGTCTCGGGCGGCGGCACCGGCCTCTACCTGCAGCCGCGCGACATGGCGAAGATCGGCTATCTCTGGCTGCGCGGCGGCCGGTGGGAGGGCCGGCAGATCCTGCCGGCGGCGTGGATCGAGGGCGTGCGCGCCGCCGACGTCGACATGCGCGAACGCTGGGCGCGCGACATGCGCTACGGCCGCCAGTTCTGGGTGCTGCCGCTGCGCGACGCCTTCCTCGCGGTCGGCTATCACCGCCAGCTCATCGTGGTCATGCCCGGGCTCGACATCGTGGCGGTGGTGACCGGCTCGTCGCGCTTTGCCAGCCTGAACGGCGTGGCCACGTCGCCGCACTACGGCTTCGAGACGCTGCTCGGCTACCTTGCCCGTGCGGTGATCTCCGATAGCGCCGTCGCGGCCGAGCCGGCAGCATCGGCGGAGCTCGTCGAGCAGGTGAGGGTCGCCGCCCTCGACTCGCCGTCACCGGCCAGTCCCATGCCGCCGATCGCGCAGGCCATCTCGGGCAAGCGGTGGCGGTTCGACGCCAATCCGATACGCCTCAAGTCCCTCACCCTGACGCTCGACGGCCCGCAGCCATCCTACGAGTACGAGCTCGCCGACGCTCCACCCGGCGCTGCCCCCGATGCTCTGGCGGGCCGGTTCGGTGGACCGATCGGTTTCGACGGCCGCTTCGCCGTGGGCGGACGTCGGCCCTGGGGACCGAGCGCCGCGCGTGGCGCCTGGACGGCCGACGATGGCAGCCTCGTTCTCCAGGTCCAGACGCTGGGCAACGACGACCTGGTGCGGGCGACCTTCGTGTTCGCGGACAAGACCGTCGATGTGAGCCTCGAGGGGGCGGGCGGGTTCCGGGCGAAGATGCAGGGCCGCCTGGAGGACTGAGACGGCCCCGGTCAGTGCTCGCGGACGCGCCCGGCATGCCGCCGCGGCGGGGCGCCGTAGCGCCGCGTGAAGGCGGTGATGAAGTTGCTGACGTGGTTGTAGCCGACGCGGAACGCGATCTCCTTCAGCGACGCCCGTGGCGACTGCAGCGCGATCTCGGCCTGGGCCAGCCGCTCGTTGCGCAGCAACTCGAAAGCCGTGGCGCCGAACAGCAGGCGGAATCCCGCGTTCAACCTTTTCTCGTTGAGGTCGACGGCCAGCGCCAGCTCCTCGAGGGTTGGGGCCCGGCGCATGTCGGTGAGCAGAAGCCGCCGCGCCTCGTGCAGCGCGTCGCGTTCACGGAGGCTGAGCGCGATCTTCCGCCGCGACCGGCGTTGCCGGGCCGCGGCATCGGCCTGGATCGCGAGGAGCTGGATCACTGCTCCTTCCATCATCAGGATGCGCAGCGGTCCGTTCAGGTTGGCGCCGAACAGGCTGCGGGCAAGGTGGCGCATCGAACGATCGGTCGGCACGGCGAGAACGCGGCTGCGATCGCAATCACCGTCGACCAGCCCCTCCAGCACCGGTGGGATCTCGCCATCGAACAGGCGGACGACGCGATCGACCGTGAGGCTGTAGCCTGCCGAGTGGAATGTCGTGCCCGCCTTGAAGTCGAAGGCGGCGGTCTCGGCGCCGCGGCGCGACGGCCGGAACATCAGCGCCCGATCGGCGGACGGCTGCGTCCGCACGCCGTCCAGGAAGTCGAGCTCGGCGCGGCCCGAGATCGTCACCTGTCCGCCCATCCAGCGTTGGGGATTCTCGGAATTCATCTCGAGGGTGACGTCCTGGCGGGCCGCCGCCTCGAACAGGAAGACGCGCAGGCCGGGACCGAGCTGGAGCCGTTCGATGGACGAGCGCCAGCGTTCGTCGTCCACCATGTTGCGCTGCCCCGTGCGCAGCGCCCAGTCGTCCATGGCCTCGCGCAACAACCATTCCACGTTGGACAAGCGTGCCTCCCGCCACCGCCACTTCCGCGTCGCCACTCCCGCGTCACCATGGCAACGGCCATGTGACCGTTCCGCATAGCATTTGACCGGGGTGCATAGTCTGCGGCGCGTTGTTTCACCGCGGCCGCATGGGCGCGGCGGCCTGGCCGCGGCAGCATGCCGTCGGTGCCATGTGCGCCGGCGTGCATAGCAATTTCCCGACGCGCATAGCGCGCGACCGACAACAATCCCGAAGCGATCGCCTAGGGTGGACGCGTCGCTGGACGGAGTGCCCGTCTGCGGCGACGCGCGCTGCGCAAATGACTCGGTGGGGCAAGTGACTCGGCGGAGCAAGGGACCCGGCGGAGGGAGTTGATGAGGAGACGTGCGTCGCCGTTCGCGCGATGGCTGACGGCGGGCCTGTTGCTGACGACGTGTCTGTCCGCCGGATGTCTGTCCACGATGCGCGCAGCGGCTCAGACCTGGAACGGGGCGACAGGCGACTACGGGACGGCATCGAACTGGAGTCCCGCCACGGTTCCCACGGGGGCGAGCACGACGGCGACGTTCGCAGATACCGGCGCCACGAGCCTTTCGCTTTCCTCGGACATGACGATCGGCACGTTCCAGTTCGACAGCAACGCGCAAGCCTACACGATCGAGGTCAACGGGCAGACGCTACAGTTCTCGGGAGACGGCATCGTCAACGATTCGGCGGCGACCCAGACCATCCGCGCGACGACTTCCGGCGGGAGCATCCAGTTCCGGAACACTTCCAGCGCCGGCAACGCCACGATCGATGTGGCCGGACCGAACCTGATCTTCGCCCAGAGCGCCACGGCGGGCACCGCCACCATCAACGTCAGCGGTTACTCGTTCCTGAACTTCAATGATTCGTCGACGTTGCAGAATGCCACAGTCAGCGTCGCCGCCGGCTCGGTGCTGCGGTTCATCGGCACGTCGAGCGGCGGCCAGGCCAGCGTTACTTTGAACGGCGGGTCGATCACGTTCATGAGCTATACCGGTTCCGGCACGATGCTGGGGTCGCTCGCCGGCACCGGCTACGTCTACCTGACGGACCTCCTCAACGACCAGAACAAGTCGCTGACGATCGGCGGGAACAACCAGTCGACCACGTTCAGCGGTGTGTTGACCGGCGACGGCTCGATCGTCAAGGAGGGCACCGGCACCCTCACGCTGAGCGGCGACAGCAACTTCAGCGGCGGCACGACCGTCACGGCCGGTACCCTGGGGGTCGGCCACGACCGCGCCCTCGGCACCGGCGCTCTGTCCCTGTCGGCGGGAACCACCTTGCAGGCTGCGGCCTCGGCGACGCTGGGCAATGCCGTGACGCTGAACGGCGCCACCACGGTCGACACGCAGACCAACACGCTGACGCTGAACGGCGCCGTCGATGGTACGGGCGGGTTGACCAAGTCCGGCACGGGCACGCTCGTGCTCGGCGGCGCGAACAGCTACAGCGGTGGCACGACGGTCAACGGCGGCACGCTGTCGATCGCGGCGGAGAACAACCTCGGCGCCACGAGCGGTGGCCTGGCGCTGAACGGCGCCACGCTGCGGACGACCGCGAGCTTCGCGACGACGCGTGCGATCACCATCGGCGGCGGCACCACGATCAGCACCGACAGCGGCACGACGCTGACCCAGAACGGCGCCATCGGCGGCGGCGGCGGCCTGACGAAGTCCGGCAGCGGCACCCTGGTGCTCGGAACCGCCAACAGCTACGGGGGCGGCACGAGCATCATCGGCGGCACGGTTTCGATTTCGGCCAACGACAACCTCGGGCAGACGACGGGCGGCGTGAGCCTGAACGGAGGCACGCTGCAGACGACGGCAAGCCTGGCGACCTCGCGGACGATGACGCTCCAGTCAGGGGGCGGCACCCTCGACGTGGCGACCGGCACGACCCTGACGATGGCCGGCAACGTCATCGGTAGCGGCGGACTCACCAAGACCGGCAGCGGCGTGCTGACGCTGTCGGGGTCGAACACCTACGGCGGCGCCACGACCGTCTCCCAGGGAACGCTGGCGGCCGGCGCGGCCAACAGCTTCTCGTCGGTCAGTGCAATGAACGTGGCAGGCGGCACCGTGTCGCTTCTGACCTTCAGCCAGACGATCGGCTCTCTGGCCGGCGCCTCGGGCACGGTGCAGAATGGCGGCGCGACAGCCGCGACGCTGACCGCCGGCGGCAACAATACCTCGACCCTGTTCGGCGGCGTCCTCCAGGATGGTGGCACGGGTACACTCGCCCTCGCCAAGACGGGCAGCGGGACACTGACGCTGAGCGGGACCAACACCTATTCCGGTGGAACGACGGTGTCCGGCGGTACGCTGCAGGGTACGACCAACAGCCTTCAGGGCGACATCGTCAACAACGCCCAGGTGACGTTCAGCCAGACCTCGACCGGCACCTACGCCGGCAGCATGTCGGGCACGGGCGCCCTGACCAAGAGCGGCACCGGCGCGGTGATCCTGAGCGGCACCAACAGCTACACGGGCGGCACGACGGTGTCGGGCGGCGTGCTGCAGGGCACGACGGCGAGCCTGCAGGGGAGCATCGTCAACAACGCCGCGGTGACATTCAACCAAGCGGGCAGCGGCACCTATGCCGGCGCGATGTCGGGCAGCGGTGCGGTGACGGTCAGCGGCGGCGGCACGGTCACGTTCTCGGGCACCAACAGCTACACGGGCGGCACGACGGTGTCAGGCGGCGTGCTGCAGGGCAATACGACGAGCCTTCAGGGCAGCATCGTCAATAATGCGTCAGTGGTGTTCGACCAGGTGGGCATCGGCACGTATGCCGGCAGCATGTCGGGCACGGGCAGCCTGACCAAGAGCGGCGCCGGCACGGTGATCCTGGGCGGCACCAACAGCTACACGGGCGGCACGACGGTGTCGGGCGGCGTGCTGCAGGGCACGACGGCGAGCCTGCAGGGCAGCATCGTCAACAATGCGTCAGTGGTGTTCGACCAGGTGGGCAATGGCACCTATGGCGGCAGCATGTCGGGCACGGGCGCCCTGACCAAGAGCGGCGCCGGCACGGTGATCCTGGGCGGCACCAACAGCTACACGGGCGGCACGACGGTGTCGGGCGGCGTGCTGCAGGGCACGACGGCGAGCCTGCAGGGCGCGATCGTCAACAACGCGTCGGTGGTCTTCGACCAGGTGGGCAATGGCGCCTATGCCGGCGCGATGTCCGGCACCGGTGCTCTCGAGGTGCGGTCCGGCGGCGTCATCCTGACGGGCACCAACAGCTACACCGGCGGCACGGCGGTGTCGGGCAGCGGCATCCTGCAGGGCAATACGACGAGCCTGCAGGGGAACATCCTGAACGATGCGCAGGTGATCTTCGATCAGGGCACGACCGGCACCTATGCCGGCAGCATGTCCGGCTCCGGCAGCCTCACCAAGGCTGGTGATGGTACGCTGATCCTGAGCGGGACGAACAGCTACGCGGGCGGGACGACGGTGGCGGCGGGCGTGCTGCAGGGCAATGCCGCGAGCCTGCAAGGCAGCATCGTCAACAATACGGCGGTCGTGTTCGACGAGACGGGCGCCGGCACCTATAGCGGCAACATGTCGGGGACGGGCATGCTCGCCAAGACTGGGACAGGCCAGCTGATCCTGTCCGGCACCAACAGCTACACGGGCGGCACGCTGGTATCCGGTGGTGTCCTGCAGGGTACGACGGAGAGCCTGCAGGGGAACATCGTCAACAATGCCCAGGTGACGATCCAACAGGCGACAAATGGCACCTACGCCGGGAACATGTCGGGCACCGGCAGCCTCCTGGTGAACGGTCCGGGCAGGGTGGTCCTGACCGGCCTGAACAGCTACACGGGGGGCACGACGGTCGCGGCCGTCGGCGGCACGCTGCAGGGCAACTCGGCGAGCCTGCAGGGCAACATCCTGAACAACGCGTCGGTGGTGTTCGAGCAGACCGGCACGGGCACCTATGCCGGCGCGATGTCGGGCTCTGGCAGCCTGACTGTGCAGGGTGGCGGCACGCTGATGCTTGCCGGCGCCAATACCTACACGGGCGGCACGACGGTGAATGCCGGCATGCTGGTGGTGAACGGCAGCCTGGCGAGCACGGTGACGCTGAACAGCGGCGGCAGGCTGGGCGGCAGCGGCAGCATCGGCGGGCTGGCATCGAACGGCGGTGTGCTGGCGCCCGGCAACTCGATCGGCACGCTGACGGTCACCGGCAGCTTCGCGCAGAACGGCGGCACCTACGTCGTCGAAGCCAACGCCGCAGGCCAGAGCGACCGGGTGAACGTGGCCGGCGCGGCGACCATCACTGGCGCGACGGTGCAGGTGATGGCCGCCGCCGGCAGCTATGCGCGCAACACCACCTACACGATCCTCAGCGCCAGCGGCGGCGTCAGCGGCGCGTATGCCAGCGTCACCAGCGACCTCGCCTTCCTGACGCCGTCGCTGAGCTACGATGCCGGCAACGTCTATCTGCTGCTGGCCCTAAGCGAGAGCGCCTTCGCGTCGGGCGCGCGCAGCGGCAACCAGCAGGCGGTCGGGGCGGCGCTCGACGCCGCCAACGCCGGCGCGACCGGCGATTTCAACACAGTGCTGAATGCGCTGGCCGGGCTGAGCACGCAGCAGGGTCCGTGGGCTCTGAACCAGATCAGCGGCCAGCCCATCGCCAACTTCGGCACGGCCAACGTAGCGGCCAGCATGCTGTTCATGAACGCGGTGGGTCAGCAGATGGCCCAGGCACGGGAGGGCGCGCGCGGCGGCGCGGCGGGCAGTGGTCAGCGCGTTGCACTGGCGCCCCTTTCGTTCGATGGGGCTTGCGAGGTCGAGGCCTGTGACGGAACGAGTCCGCTCAGCGCCTGGATGAGCGCCATCGGCGGCCTGGGCAGCGTTCAGGGCAACGGCAATGCCAGCACCTTCACCTACAACCTGGGCGGCGCGGCCGCCGGTATCGATTATCGCGTGACGCCGAATCTGCTGGCCGGCATCGGCGTGGGCTATACCAGCGGCACGCAGTGGACCGACAGCTTCAGCGGCAAGGGCTGGAGCAACGCCGTCAGCGTCACGGCCTACGGCAGCTTCACCTGGGGCGGCCTCTATGCCGATGCCCTGGCGGGCTACGCCTATGCCAGCAACCAGGTGCAGCGGCAGATCACGATTCCCGGCCTGCAGCCGCGCACGGCCTCGGGCAGCACCGGCGCCAACCAGTTCCTCGGGCAGGCCGAGATCGGCTACGGGCTGGGCGTGTGGCCGGCGGCGCAGGCGACAGTGACGCCGTTCGCGCGGGTGCAGGTCGCGACGGTGAACCAGGCCGGCTTCTCGGAGTGGGGCGCGGCCTCCTTGAGCCTGAACGTGGCGCAGCAGACGACGAGCTCGGTGCGCACGACGTTCGGAGCGGAGCTGGCCGGGGCGGTGCCAATGGGCACCGACCGCAAGCTGGATCTGGCCCTGCGGCTGGGCTGGCTGCACGAGTATGCCGACACGGCGCGGCCGATGACGGCGTCGTTCGCCGGCGCCCCGTCCAACGCCTTCACGATCTACGGCGCCACGCCGGTGCGCGACAGTGCGGCGATCGGCTTCTCCGCCGGCACCCGCGTCGCCGACAACGCCTCGATCTTCGTGCGCTACGACGGCGAACTCGCCGCCGGCACCGACAACCACACCCTCAACGCCGGGCTGCGGTTGAGCTGGTAGCGTTCATCCGTCGCCTGGGCATGACGTGTCGCCGTCTTTCGGACCGTGCCGGCGGCTGCCCGGCGATTCGAACGACGCGCAAGCCGCGCTCTCGACTCTCTTCGTGTCGATCGTTGACTTGGCGATGTAGGTCTCCGTTTCTATCCCTGGGTGAGCACGACACCCGCTTCTCCCTCCGATACCGGCGGCGCTGACGCCTACCGCCCCGAATATGCCGAGCAGGCGCGCAAGCTCTGCCTGCTGCTGGGCGCCTGCGACGACGAGCTGGCGCGCTTCTTCGGCGTCGTTCCGGCCGTGCTGCAGGGCTGGCTGCGCGACCGCCGCGACTTCGCGATGGCGGTGCGCAACGGCAAGGCGCTGGCCGATGCCGAGGTCGCCGACCGCCTGCACCGCCGCGCCACCGGCTACAGCCACGACGCGGTCAAGATCTTCAGCCACCAGGGACACGCCGTCGAAGTCCCCTATGTCGAGCACTATCCGCCCGACACCGCCGCCGCGGTCTTCTGGCTGAAGAGCCGTCAGCCCGAGCGCTGGCGCGATCGGGGGAATGACGCGGCGGCGTCCGCCCCGGTCACCGACGACGACCTGCTGGCGCGCCTCGACGCGGCCGGCGAGCGGGCGCGCCATGGCCGCGGCTGAATCGCCCCTGCCGACGTCGCAGCTGCGGCTGCGGCTGCACGAGGAGATCGGCGGGCTACGCTTCGACCCGCTGGGCTACGTGATGTACGCCTTCCCGTGGGGCGTGCCGGGCACGCCGCTGGCCGGCGAGCGCGGCCCTGACCCGTGGCAGCGCGACATCCTCGAACGGCTGGGCGCCGGGCTGGTCACGATGGCGGAGGCGGTGCGCATCGCCGTCGCCTCGGGCCACGGCGTCGGCAAGTCGGCGCTGGTGTCGTGGATCGTGCTGTGGGCGCTGTCCACGGTGCGCGACACGCGCGGCATCGTCAGCGCCAACACCGAAGGCCAGCTCCGCACCAAGACCTGGCCCGAGCTCGCCAAGTGGTACGGGCTCGCGCTCAACCGCGACTGGTTCTCCTACTCGGCGACCTCGATCGCCTCGACGCTGCCCGGCCACGAGAAGACCTGGCGGGTCGACGCCATCACCTGGTCGCAGAACAACACCGAGGCGATCGCCGGCCTGCACAACAAGGGCCGTCGCGCCTTCGCCGTGCTCGACGAGGCCTCGTCGATCCCCGAGCCGGTGTGGGAGACGATCGAAGGCGCGCTGACCGACGCCGGCACCGAGCTGTTCTGGTGCGTGTTCGGCAATCCCACGCGCAACGCCGGGCGCTTCCGCGAATGCTTCCCCGGAGGCCGCTTCGCCCATCGCTGGCACAACGTGCAGGTCGACAGCCGCACCGTGTCGATGACTAACAAGGCGCAGATCGCCGAGTGGGTGAAGGACTACGGCGAGGACAGCGACTTCATCCGCGTGCGCGTGCGTGGCGTCTTCCCGCGCGCTGGCGACCTGCAGTTCATCGATGGCGAACGCGTCGCCGCGGCCATCGCGCGGCCGCTGGTGGCGGGCATGGAGGCGCCGCTGGTGCTGGGCGTCGACATCGCCCGTCACGGCAGCGACAAGACCGTGATGCGCTTCCGCCAGGGGCTCGACGCGCGCTCGATCCCCGCGGTGAAGTTCCGCATCCCCGACCTCATGCAGGTCGCGAGCCGCGTCATGGAGCAGGTCGAGCGGCACCGGCCCGACGCGGTGTTCGTCGACGCCACCGGCATCGGCTGGGGCGTGCACGACCGGCTGGCCCAGCTCGGCTGCCGCGGCCTGGTCGCCGTCGATTTCGGCGGCAGGGCCGACCGCACCGACGGCGGCGACGCGCGCGCCCGCTACGCCAACAAGCGCACCGAGATGTGGGGCTTCCTGCGCGACTGGCTGCGCGTCGGCTGCCTGCCCGACGATCGCGGCCTGGCCGCCGACCTCACCGGCGTCGAGTACGGCTACGACGCCGCCGACGCGCTGCTGCTGGAGCGCAAGGAGGAGATGCGCCGCCGCGGACTGGCCTCGCCCGACGATGCCGATGCGCTGGCGCTCACCTTCGCCTGGCCGGTCGCGGTGCGCGATCCGGGCGAGGAGCGGCGCCTCGAGGAGCGTCTGGACGCGCTGCGCCGGAGGGTGCTGTGAGCGACTGCCCCGCCGCCGGCGACGCCCGCGACGACGTCCGCGACGACACCCAAGGGCGCCGCCCGCGCTGGGACCACCGCTGCACCGAGATCGTGACGCGCCATGCCGCCGGCCTCGGCAATGCCGAGCTCGCCGCCCTGATCGAAGCCGAGACCGGGCTGCGCTTCCAGTCCAAGACGGTGAGCGAGCACCGCGCCGCCCTCGGCATCCGCGCGCCTCAGCCCAACGCCTGGACCGCCGCGCTGCGGCGCTGGCGGCCGTGGGGGTGACGTAGAGGGGCATGGCCGTTCAGGCAATTGCCCGAAGTGTCCCGACGCGATCGAGGATCGCCGCAGAGACGGGAAACACGATACCCGGCGGATTGAAGCCGCGTTCGGCGAGCACGTGATGGACGACGGAGCGATGAAGCCGCCGATCGACCTCGACGAGCTGCCCCGGCTGCAGCGCATCGTCGTCGGCGACGCCCGCTTCGTGCGCAGGTCGGCATCCGGTTCAAAGAACGAAATCCATTAATAGATCTTATAGAGCTACATGGTCTATTTATGTATCTATACAAGGCTGTTCATGGCACCCAAGAACGGTCCATGAATAGGTCATAAAATGTCATAATGATCTATTTATGGATCAACCATGCCGAAGCCCGCCAGCCGCCCCCTGTCCCACTACAGCCGCGATGCCACGCGCCTGCTGGGGCAGCTCATCCGCCGCGCCCGCATCGAGCGCAGGCTGACGGTCGCCCAGCTCGCCGAACGGGCCGGCCTGTCGCGCGGCCTGCTGCAGCGGATCGAGCGGGGCGATCCGGGCTGCGCCATCGGCGCCGTGTTCGAAGCGGCCGCCATCGTCGGCGTGCGCCTGTTCGATGCCGACCAGGCGACGCTCGATCGGGCGGTCGCGGCCAACGCGGCGACTCTCGCGCTCCTGCCCAAGGCCGTCCGCGCGAGCCGGACCGAGGTGAAGGATGACTTCTGATGCCGGCCCGAAGGAAGCCTTCGTCTGGATCTGGCTTCCGGGGGCGGTCGCGCCCGTTGTCGCCGGCCGCCTCGTCGCCATAGACGGTAGTCTCCAGTTCAACTACGGCCGCAGCTATCTCGCCCGCAAGAACGCCATCGCGATCTACGAGCCGGAGCTCCCGCTGCGGCCGGGGGCGCTGCCGCTGCTCGGCGGCCTGTCGATGCCAGGCTGCCTGCGCGACGCTGCGCCGGATGCCTGGGGACGGCGCGTCATCATCAATCGGCTGTCGGGTGCCAAAGGGAAGGGAATCGACACCGCCGATCTCGATGAGCTGTCGTACCTGCTGGAGTCCGGCTCGGACCGCGCCGGTGCGCTCGACTTCCAGCAGTCGGCGACCCGCTACGTTCCGCGTGAGGCCGCGCAAGCCTCGCTGGCCGACCTGCTGAACGCCGCCGCGCTCGTCGAGCAGGGCGTGCCGCTCGCGCCCGATGTCGGGGCAGCGCTGTTGCACGGCAGTTCGATCGGCGGTGCGCGCCCCAAGGCGATGATCTCGGCGGGCGATCGCAAGCATATCGCGAAGTTCTCCTCGCAGGCCGACATCTACAGCGTGGTCAAGGCCGAGTTCGTCGCCATGCGGCTGGCTGCCCGTGTCGGCATCGACGCGGCATCGGTCTCGTTGCAGCGGGTCGGCGGCAAGGACGTGCTGCTGGTCGAGCGCTTCGACCGGCAGAGGGTGAAGCGCGGCTGGACACGCCGGCCGATGGTCTCGGCGCTCACGCTGCTGGGGCTCGACGAGATGATGGCGCGCTATGCCAGTTACGAGGACCTGGCCACGATGGTGCGCCATCGCTTCGTGCGGCCGAAGGAGACGCTGCGCGAGCTGTTCGCGCGCATGCTCTTCAACGTCCTGTGCGGCAACACCGACGACCATGCGCGCAACCATGCGGCGTTCTGGGACGGCCATGCACTCGCGCTGACGCCGGCCTACGACGTCTGCCCGCAGGCCCGCTCGGGCGGCGAGGCGAGCCAGGCGATGCTGATCCACGGCGAGCAGCGCCACAGCCGCATCGCCACCTGCCTGGAGGCTGCGCCGTCGTTCCTGCTGTCGGCGCGCGAGGCGGTCGACGAGGCGCGCCGCCAGATCACGGTGGTGCGCGACCAGTGGGCGGCGACCTGCGCCGAAGCCGGCCTGTCCGAGGTCGATCGCGGGCTGCTGTGGCGGCGGCAGTTCCTCAATCCCTTCGCCTTCGAGGGCGCGCCGCCCTCGCTCGCCGAGCTGGTTGATGAAGGAGCGGTGAACCACCGGATCTGACGATGTCTCCCGTTCTGCAGGAGTCCATGGTGGCGTCCAATTATTATCGACATATTATCAGTTATTAATTGATAATATGTCTGTTGCAGTATGGATATGACGCGATGCTGTTAAGCGCGGCCGACACTACGTTGCCACGAGGGAATTGCGGGCGATCCGGGAGACGCATCGTCTTCCGAGGAAGGAAGATGATCCCTTTGCCGAAGATCCGACAATCCAGGCTTCCTTGCCGCTTTGACGTTTCTCGACGGTGTTCGTTGCGACGGCGCAACCTTCGTCTCGATCGCTCACTTCCCGCACCCGACGACTCTTCCGTGCCGTCCGCTTGACTATGTCACCGGAAGTTGTGGCTTATCCCTGCCGACACTCATTCGAGAGTTCGGCACGTGGCTTACGACGAAACCTCCAGGCGGACCTCTGAACGGCTCGACGACGACGAGCTGATCGCCATCCTGCGCCGCGAGGAGCAGGCCAGCGCGAACTACTGGGACTCGGCGCTCGGCGAACGCTACGACGAGGCGCTAAGCTACTACGACCGCGCGCCCTGCGGCGACGAGCAGGTGTGCGGCGAGGACAAGGCGTTGCGTGTTGGTCTCTGTCAGCTAAGCTAAGCCAGGCTGTAGGAGTTGGCCTGCGCGTAGTCGACGTCGTAGCCGAGGTCGCGCAGGGCGGCGATCGTCAGGATGCTGAGCGGGTTGAAGCCGGCGTCGATGTAGCCGGTCATCAGCTCGTTGCCGAAGACGCTTTCGGACCAATGTACGCCTGCGGTGCCCTCGCCACCCGAGGCCTCGAGCGGGACGTAGCTGGCGGAGGCGTTTCCGCTCAGCTGCCGGTAGGCTTCGAGGGCGTACTGACCGACATAGCCGAACGAGTTCGTGAGGCCCAGCAGGCTCCACAGCGAGCCCAGCCCCAGCACGTGGCCGATCTCGTGGATGATGACGGAAACCAGTTGGCCGCTGTCGCGCATCGCCTGGAGATCGGCGGCGTCGATCACCATGACGCCGTGGGACGGTAGGGAGGAATCGTCGCGCAGAGCGTCCCAATCGGCTCCCGCCAGGATGCCACCGGCGCCGTCTATGTCGATGATGGTCACGTCGATCCGCAGGTCGTCGATCATTCCGTAGCTATCGCTGAAAACGGGCGGAAGCTCGGACGTGATGATGTTCTCCCAGCGCGTGGCGGCAAGGTCGAAGTAGGGGAGATAGGCAGCGTCGCCGCCGAAGTGGATGTCGATGTCGAAGTAGCCGCCCGAGGGCTGGCCGATGGTGCCGTCGCCGTTGAAGTCCTGGATGAAGGAGGTCTCCAGCGACTGCAGGACGCGGCTGCTGCCGGAAAGCACGTCGCCCATGGAAGCGAGATTGCCGGTCCCGTCGAGCGTCCAAGTGATGTACTGGTCGGTGGCGGAGTGACGCCAGGCGAGCTGGTAGCCCCCCGCCATGGCCTCGACCCCGATGGGTATCCAGCCCGAGAACTGACTGGCGATCACGATGGCGCCCGAATACTTCAGGACCTGCCCGTCGAACCAGTAGGTGTTGGCGACCTGGCTCAACGTCATGGCGCCGGCGGATTCGATCACCGTCGTGACGGGACCGATGGTCCCGTCGCCGTTGAGGTCCTGGTCGAAGAAGGTCTCCTGCGACTGCAGACCATAGGTGTTGCCGGCCAGCGCGCCGCTCATGGAGACGAGATTGCCGGTCCCGTCGAGCGTCCAGGTGATGTACTGGTCGATGGCGGTGTGGCGCCAGGCGAG
>QFCS01001224.1_pt1 | contig 19495 bp, 20 predicted proteins | sample 3576561 | NCBI WGS metagenome assembly QFCS01 | reverse complement strand
GTGCTGCGCCTGGAGTGGGCGGTGCTCTGCTACGTCGCGGTCGAGCCGTTCGGGGACCTGGTGTCGACGGTGCACCCCGCGGCGGTCAAGGCCGTCGGCGCGCTGCTGTTCGGCGCCTGGGTGCTGCGCCGGCTCCTGGACCACCGGCCGGTCGCGCTGCGGCACCCGGGCGCGATCGCCGCCGGCGTGCTGGGCCTGGTCGTCGTGGCCTCCCTCGTGGCGGCCGGTGCGTCCGGCGGGCCCGGGGTCGCGGTCCGCTACCTGTCGTACATCGGCGTGCTGCTGGTCCTGGTCGACACGGTCCGCGCCGCCGGGTCCGAGCGGCCCGCGCTGGTGCGCCGGATCGCGACGGTCTACGTCGCCTCCTGCGCGGCGGCCGCCGTCGTCGGGCTGGTGACCTTCCTCGTCGAGGGCGGTCGCGCCGCCGGCCCGCTGGAGGACCCCAACGACTTCGCGTTCTTCCTCGTCTCGGCCTGGCCTCTGGCGCTCTGGCTGGCCCGGACTCCCGGCTGGACGGGCCGCCTGCACGGCGTGGCGGCGGTGCTCCTGGTCGTCACCACGTTCGCGACCTTCTCGCGCGGTGCGCTGCTCGCGCTGGTGGTGATGGCCGTCGTGGCCCTGTGCGTCGGCCTGCTGCGGGCCCGGGTGCTCGTCGCCGGCGTGGCCCTGGTCGGGGTCGCTCTCGCGGTCGTGTGGGTCGCGAACCCGGAGGTCGTCGACCGCAGTCTCGCCGAGAAGGAGCACGTGGCGGCGTCCAACGTGGAGTCCCGCTTCACCACGTGGACCATGGCCGCCGCGATGACCGCGGAGCGTCCCGTCCTCGGACAGGGGCCCGGCGGCTTCGGCAGCCAGGCCGAGCGGTTCGTGCCGGCCGGCGCGGTCAACGTGCACGAGTCGGTCGCCCACCAGATGTATCTCGACGTGGCCGCCGAGCTCGGTCTCCTCGGCATCGGCGTGTTCCTCGTCGTGCTCGCCAACGGCGTCCTCGGTGCCTCCCGCGGCCGGCGGGCCGGCTCCGGCGGCGAGCGGGGGGCTGCCGCCGCGGTGCTGGTCGGCCTGGTCGGCGCCCTCGTGGCGGCCTGCTTCCTCAGCGAGCAGTACTACCTCCCGGTCTGGCCCCTCGCGGGCCTCGGGATCGCGCCCGACCCTCCCCAGCGACGCACGGAAGGCGGTGCCCCGTCATGAGGGTCCTCCAGCTCGTCACCCAGGCTCGGGGCGGCCCGGTCGACCACGCGGTCGACGTCGCCGTCGAGCTCGTCCGCCGCGGACACGAGAGCCACCTCGCCGGCCCCGCCGGCCCGTACGCCGCCGCGGCCGCCGCGGCCGGGGTCCGGATCCACGCCGCCGACGTGCGCGGCAAGGCCGACCTGGCCGGTGCCCGTGCCGTCGCCCGCGTGGTCGCAGAGGTCCGCCCCGACGTCCTCCACCTGCAGGACCGGCGTGCCGGTCTCGTGGGACGTCTCGTCGCGTGGCGCTCGTCGGTCCCGGCGGTCTACACCCTGCACGGCGTACCGGACCCGTTGGCGCCGCTGGTGCCGGGCAACGCGGTGATCGCCCCGGCCCGGACCCGCGACCGGCTGGACAACCTGGTGCTGGAGCGGCTGCTGGCCCGCACCCCGGGCTCCGTCGTCGTGACGCCCTGCGAGGCGCTGGCCCGCTACGCCCGCGACCACGTGGGTGTCCCCGCCGAGCGGGGGGGGGGGGGCCACAACGGTGTCGGGCGGGAATGGGCCGACGCCGCCGCGACCGGTACGGCGTCGCGCGAGCCCGCGCCGCGTGCGGTGACGGCGGTGTGGCTCGGTGTCATGCAGCCGGTCAAGCGGGTGCCGGCGCTGGTCCGGGCCGCGGCGTCGGTCCCCGGCCTTCGTCTGGAGCTGGTCGGCGACGGCCCGCAGCGCGCCGACGTCGTGGCCGCGGTGGCGTCCGCGGGCAGCGGCCGCCGGGTGCGCTTCCACGGCCTCCCCGCCCACCCGGTGCCCGCCGTGCGCGGCGCCGACCTGCTGGTGCTGCCCTCGGCGGCCGAGGCGTGCCCGATGGCGCTGCTGCAGGCGATGGCGCTCGGGCTCCCGGTCGTCGCGTCCCGCGCCGGCGGCATCCCCGAGGTCGTCCGCGACGGCGTCGACGGGCTGCTGGTCGACACCGGCGACGACGACCAGCTCGCGGCCGCGCTGCGCCGGCTCACCGAGGATCCCGCCCTGCGCCGCCGGCTGGGGGCGAGCGCCCGCGCGCGGGTGGCGGAGCGGTTCACCGTCGAGACCTGCGTGGCCGGCCTGGTCGACGTCTACGAAGGAGTGCTCCGGTGAGGTTGCTGACCGTCATCCCCGACATGGCCGCGGGCGGCGCGCAGGTCGTCGCCGCCACGCTCTCCGCGGCCGCTGCGGCACACGGCCACGACGTACGGCTGGCGAGCGGACCGGGGTTCCGCGTCGCCGAGCTGGCCGACCGAGGAGTGGCGCACCTGCCGGTGCCCCTCGACAGCCGTGACCCGCGCGACCTGGCCCGCACCGTGCTGCTGCTGCGCGCCGCGGCACGGACCGCGCGTCCCGACCTGGTGCACGCCCACAATCCGAAGGCCGCACTGGCGGCGCGGGTCGCGCTCGGCCGCTCGGTGCCGGTGGTGACGACCCTGCACGGTGTCCCGGCGCGCGAGCTGGGCAGCACGGCGCGGATCCTGCGCCGGGCCAGCGACCGCGTGGTCGCGGTGTCGCCGTACGTCGCGGCCCAGCTGGAGGTCTACGGCTACCCGGGCGACCGGATCGACGTGGTGGAGAACGCTGTGGAGACGCCGGCGGCCCACGACCGCGAGGCGGCCCGCGCCGAGCTCGGCATCGCCCCCGGCGCGCTGGTGGCGGTGTGCCCGGCGCGCCTGGTCGACCAGAAGCGGCACGACCTGCTCGTCGAGGCCTGGGCCCGGCTCGCGCCCGACGCCGTGCTGCTGGTCGCCGGCGACGGCCCGAACCGCGCCGCCATCGAGGACCGGGTGCGCCGCCTCGGACTGGAGACCGGCGTGCGCCTACTCGGCGAGCGCTCCGACGTACCCCGGCTGCTCGCCGCCGCGGACCTGCTGGTGCTGTCGACGGACTGGGAGGGCCTGCCGATCAGCATCCTCGAGGCGATGGCGGTGGGGCTGCCCGTCGTGGTCTCCCGCGTCGGCGGCGTCGTCGAGACGCTCGGGAACGCGGTGCGTCTGGTCGAGCCCGGATCGGTCGACGCCCTGGCCGAGGCGCTGTCGTCCCTGGCCGCGGACGCGGGGGAGCGGGCCGCGCTCGGCGAGCGGGCGCGCCGCCTGGTGGCGGACCGCTTCGGTCCGCAGCGCATGCTCGACGCACATCGCGACATCTACGCGCGCCTGCTCCCGGCACCTGCTCTCGTGGGGAGCGGCGCATGAGCACCTGGCAGAACCGCCGCCGGTCGAGCTGGCCGCTGTACGCCGGCATCGTCCTGGTCGCCGTCTCGATACTCAGCGGCCTGCTGCAGCTCTACGGCCTGCCCGGGGGCGACGACGACGTCGTCCCGCCGCCGTCGGGGCCGTCGGCCACGGCGACCGGCGAGCCCGGCAGCGACGTGCCGGAGGAGGCCGAGCCGACGGGCGACGAGCCGCCGGCCGATCCTGCCGAGCTGTCGCCGGAGGTCGTCTCCTTCGGCCGCACCGGCACGCTGCTGGCCGTCGTGGTCCGCAACGTGTCGGGCCAGTACCTGCGCAGTGCGCGGGTCCAGATCCTCGCCCGCGCCGCCGACGGCCGCGCCGTGCGTACGACGTTCGGCTCGGCGGGCTCGACGTGCTGCACCCTGCTCGGCCTGCCCGACGGCGGCGAGTACGGCGTGTGGGCGAATGTCGCCGCCGACGCGCCGGAGATCGACAGCGTCGAGGTCCGGGTGGTCGCGGCCCAGGTGGGCCGGCACGGCGACCCGGTCCCGACCATCGCCGCGGCGGGGGCCTCCCTCGAGCGGCTGGCCGAGGAGACGGTGGTGACCGCGACCCTGACCGCCCACGGTCCCGTCGACGGGTACGTCGCGGGCCAGGCCTTCCTCGCCGACCGCAACGGCCGCCTGGTGGCGGTCATCTCGGGCCGCTTCTGGTGCTTCGAGGACGGCGTCACCCGCACCGTGCGGATGCAGCTGCCGCATGCCGTTCCGCGCGGCACCCGCGTCGCGCGCGTCCTCGCCTACCCGGTGCCGTCCGGGGTCCGCGCCCATCTTCCGTCCGCCTGCTCCTGAGCCCTGTTCCGAAACACGGAGAGAACACCCATGACCGCCTCGCTCTCGCTCCCCTCGGAGCAGAACCTGCCCGCCGCCCCCGGCGCGGGTCCCTCCGGACCGCCGAACGGCCTGCGCGCCCTGCTGGCGCTGCTGTGGCGCCGTCGTGTCGTGGTGGGCTTCGTGCTCGTCCTCATGACCGCGACGGTCTCGACGGGTCTCGCCCTCGCCGAGCGGCAGTACACCGCCACGGCGCGGATCGCGGCGACGCCCCCGTCGGACCAGTCGACGTCGCCGGCGAGCTACACCGACCTGCTCGGCACGGTCGCGGACATCGCGGAGTCCACGCCGCTCCTCGAGGAGGTCAGCCGTGAGCTCCAGGGGGCGCGCAGTGTCGCGCGGCTGCGCGAGGAGGTGAGCGGTGCCGTCGTCGACGGGACCGTGATCATCCAGGTCTCGGTCTCCGACCCCGATCCGGAGATGGCGGCCGCGATCGCGAACGCCGTCGTGGCGGAGCTTCCGGGGCGCGATCCCAGCAACGGCGCGTTCGACTTCAACGTCACCGAGCCGGCGGCCGTGCCGGACTCGTTCAGCTCACCCGACATCCCGTTGACGGCCCTGGCGGGTCTCGGACTGTCGGTGCTGCTGGCCGTCGCGGCGGCGGCGGTCGCCGACCGCGCGTTCCGCACGGTCATGGCCGCGGGCGAGCTCGGCGAGGTGTCCGACACGGCGGTCCTCGGCGTGGTGCCGCGGCCGACGGAGCCGGCGGGCCTGCCCGCCACCGACCCGGCCGCCGAGGAGTTCCAGGCGCTGCGCGCGCTGCGGATCGCCATCGAGTTCGCCGGCGCCCAGGACCCCACCCGGGTGCTGGTGGTCGCCGCGGCCAGCGGCGAGGACCCGTGGGCCGGGTGGCTGGAGGTCAACGTCGCCGCGGCGCTGGCCGAGGTCGGGCACCGGGTGCTCGTCGTCGACGCCGAGCGCGACCGCACCGACCTGCACCCGGCCCTCGCCGCCCCCGGCGACCCCGGCCTGTACGACGTGCTCGCCGGCACGAGCACCCTCGCCGAGGCCACCCGCCGCGGCCCCGCCGAGCGGGTGGACGTGCTGCCGCTCGGCAACGCGCACCTCGCGGCCCCGAGCCTGCTGGAGATGCGCTTCCGCGGCCTGCTGGAGGACACCGAGGAGGACTACGACGTGGTGATCGTCCACTCGGCTCCCGTGTCGGGCTCGGAGGACGCCCGGATCATGGCGATCCACGGCGCACTCCTGCTCACCGTCCCCGCGGGCCGGGTGCACCCGCGGCACGTGCAGCGCGCGGCCGAGCACCTCCGCTCCATCCGCCTGCGGGTGATCGGCAGCGTCCTGACCGGTGTCCGCCCGACCCGCGCCGCGCGCCGGCAGCGGCGGGACTGAGGGGGCGGTCGTGGACATCCTGATCACCGGCGGTGCCGGCTTCATCGGCAGCACCGTGGCGTCGGCGGCCATCGAGGCGGGCCACCGGCCCGTCCTTCTGGACGACCTGTCGACGGGCCGCCGCGAGTTCGCCGCGGGACGCACGCTCTACGAGGGCGACATCGCCGACACGGCGCTGGTGCACCGCATCCTCGACGAGAACCCGGGGATCTCGGCGGTCGTGCACTGCGCGGCGCGGATCGTGGTCCCCGAGTCGGTCGCGCAGCCGGGCGCCTACTACCGCACGAATGTCGTCGGGACGCTCGACCTGGTGGAGACGCTGCTCGCGCGCGGCGTGCGCGACGTGGTGTTCAGCAGCTCGGCCTCGATCTACGAGCCGGACGCGGACTTCACCGTCGACGAGCAGTCGGCTCTCGGGCCGCAGAGCCCGTACGCGCGCACCAAGGCGATGGTCGAGTCGATCCTGGGCGACCTGGCGGGGGCGAGCGAGCTCAGGGCCCTGTCGCTGCGGTACTTCAACCCGATCGGCTCGGATCCGTCGTACCGGACGGGACTGCAGCTGCGCACCCCGAGCCATGCCCTGGGCCGGTTGATCGAGGCACGGGAGACGGGGGTGCCGTTCACGATCACCGGCACGGACTACCCGACGCCCGACGGCACGGGGATCCGCGACTACGTGCACGTGTGGGATCTGGCGCGCGCCCACGTGGCGGCGCTGGAGCGCTTCGAGACCGCTCTGGACGGGGCGTCCCACGCGGTCCTCAACCTGGGCACGGGCCGGGGCACGACCGTGCGCGAGTTGGTGGCGGCGTTCGAGGACGTCACGGGGGAGCGGCTGCCGGTGATCGACGCGCCGCGTCGTCCCGGCGACTCGGTGGGCGCCTACACGCGCAGCGACCGGGCGGCGCGGCTCCTCGGCTGGACCACCGCGTACGACGTGCGCGACGGCATCGCGCACACGCTGGAGTGGTTCGCGCGGCGCGGGGCGGTGCTGCCGGACCTGGCGCCCGACCGCGCGGCCTGAGCGTCAGGCGCGGCGCCCGGCGCGCAACAGCAGGGCGGCGACGACGGACTCGACGACGACGAAGGCGGGCGTGACCCGTGTCGTGCCGGGCTCGACGGCGGCCGACAGCGCCCGTCCGGCGGCCATGCCGGCGGTGAGGACGCCGACGGTGGCGGCGCTGCGGGGACGTGCGGCGAGGGTCGCGGCGAGGGCGAGCGGCAGGCCGCCGTACACGGCGCGGACCTCGGTGCGCGCGTCCGGGGTGGTCGCGGTCCCGCCGAAGACGGCGGGGATCCGCTCGGGGCGGGCGAGGGCGGCGACGCCGAGGGCGGTGTAGGAGGCGGCTCCGGCTGCGGTGAGGCGGTCCATGGACCGATCCTGCCCGGTACGGCGTCCGGGGGCGATGACCCGGGAGGTGATGTCCGCTGTGCGGCGGCCGGCTCCTCAGTCGTTCGGTACGGCGTAGGCCAGTGCCTCGCCGAAGGCGCAGGTGGTGAGGGCGTCGAGACCGGCGTCCTCCCCCACGTGGTCGACGGCCCGGATGGAGAGCATGACGTTGATGAGCATGCCGTGGGCGACGAAGTCGCGGACCTCCTCGTCGGGCCAGCCGGTGCGCCGGACGGTCGCGAAGATCTCGCCCATCCGGGCGCGGCCGTGGGCGGCGATCTCCTCGGTTCCGCCGGCGGAGAAGCCGTGCATCATCACCTGGAGCAGGTCGCGGTCGGAGAGCAGCTCGGCGTAGGCCATCCCGAGCCGGTCGCGGTCCTCGTCGCTGGCGGGGTCGAAGGGCCGTTCGGCCAGGACCTCCTCGAAGGCGTCGCGGATGCGGCCGACGGCGCGGTCGAAGACCTCGAGGAAGAGCGCGAGCTTCGTGCCGAACATGCGCACGACGTAGGGCTGGGAGACGCCGGCGGCCCGCGCGACGGTGTCGGTGCTGGTGCCGTGGTAGCCACCCTGGGCGAAGGCGGGCGTGGCGGCGTCGAGGATCTGCCGGCGGCGCTGCTCGGCGGGCATCCGGGTCGTCGGTGCGGTCACGGTTGACAGGTTATCACTCGATTACTTAACGTGGCTCGAGCCTAAGTAATCATTCGATGCCTACAAACCTCGCAGGAGTCGTCATGTCCGTCCTCGCCCCACCGCAGGACTCGCCCGAAGCCCTCCCCGAGGGCCGCCCGCGCGCGGGTCGTCGCCGAGCACCGGTCTGGCTCATCGTCCTGGCCGCGTCCTTCCCGATGTTCCTGGCCACGCTCGACAACCTCGTGATGACCACGGCGCTCCCCGTCGTCCAGGCCGACCTCGACGCGACCGTCGGGGAGCTGTCGTGGTTCCTCAACGCCTACACGCTCACCTTCGCCAGCCTGATGCTGCCGGCCGCCACACTCGGTGACCGGATCGGCCGGCGCACGGTGATGATCGCCGGGATCACCGTGTTCACCCTCGCCTCGATCGCCTCGGCGCTCAGCACCTCGGCGGAGGCCCTCATCCTCGCCCGCGGCGTCCAGGGCGTCGGCGCCGCCGCGATCATGCCGCTCTCGCTCACCCTGCTCGCCTCCGCCGTCCCACCCGCGATGCGCGGCGCCGCGATCGGCATCTGGGGCGGGGTCTCCGGCCTCGGCGTCGCGCTCGGCCCCGTCGTCGGCGGGGCGGTCGTCGAGGGCGTGAACTGGCAGGCCATCTTCTGGCTCAACGTCCCGGTCGCGCTCGTCGCCGTGCCGCTGCTCCTCCTCGCGGTCCCCGAGTCGCGCGGCACCTGGCAGCGCCTCGACCTGCTGGGCACCGGCCTGCTCGGCGGCGCCGTGGCCCTCGGCATCTGGGGGATCGTGCACGGCAACGACGACGGCTGGACCGCCCCCGGCGTCCTGCTCCCGATCGTCGCCGCCGTCGTGATGGTGCCCGCCTACGTGCTCTGGGCGCGAGGTCGCGCCTGGGCCTCGCTCCCGCTCCGGCTGTTCTCCTCCCGCGGCTTCACCGTCGCCAACGTCGTGGGACTCACCTTCACCCTCGGCATGTTCGGCGCGGTCTTCCTGCTCTCCCAGCACCTCCAGGTGGTCCAGGGCTACTCGCCGCTCGGCGCCGGCCTGCGGACCCTGCCGTGGACCGCGGCACCCATGGTCGTCGCGCCGATCGCGGGGGCGCTCGTCGGCCGCGTCGGGGTGCGGGCGCTGCTCGTCACGGGCCTGGCCCTGCAGACCGCCTCGCTGGTCTGGTTCGCGATCCTGACGGAGTCGAGCGCGACGTACGGCTCCTATGTGCCGGCGCTGGCCATGGCCGGGATCGGCATGGGGCTCACCTTCGCGCCCAGCGCCACCGCCGTGCTCGACGGGCTCCCGGAGGCCGACTTCGCCATCGCCAGCTCGGCGAACTCGACCATCCGCGAGTTCGGCGTCGCCCTCGGCGTCGCGGTCCTCGTCGCGGTCTTCCTCGGCAACGGGGGCTCCGTGACACCCGGCGGGTACGACGGCGCGGTGGGTCCCGCACTGCTCACCGGTGCCGGCGCGGTGGCGGTCGCCCTGGTCGCGGCGCTCTTCGCGCCCGGCCGGCCCCGCCGCTGAGCGGTCGCGCGGGTCGCGCGACACGCCGAGGGCGCCCGGGGTTTCCTCCGGGCGCCCGCTAGGCCAGGGTAGGAGAGTGACTTCCGGGACGCCCCAGCACTCGACGCGTGGACCCATCGACGCCGAGCGGCTCGCCGCCGCCTCCGAGCGCTCGCCCGACCTGACCTTCGAGCTGCTGGACGAGGCGCCCTCCACGAACGCCGTCGCCGCCGAGCGGGCCCGGGCGGGCGCCCACGAGGGGCTGGTCGTCGTCGCCGACCACCAGGTCGCCGGTCGCGGCCGCCTGGACCGGGTGTGGCAGACGCCGCCCGGCACCGCCGTGACGTTCTCGCTCGTGCTGCGCCCGACCGCACCGGCGGCATCGTGGCCGTGGCTGCCGCTGCTGGTCGGTCACAACGTCGCCAAGGCGATCACGGCGCTCGGGTACGACGCCCGCGTCAAGTGGCCCAACGACGTGCTGCTCGCCGACGACCGCAAGCTCGTCGGCATCCTCGTCGAGCGGGTCGAGACCCCCACCGGTCCGGCCGCGGTCGTCGGCGTCGGCATCAACGTCGCCACCACGGCCGACGAGCTGCCCGTCGTGACCGCCACCAGCCTCGAGGTCGCCCGTCCCGGCGCCCCCGACCGGACCAGCGTGCTGCTGGCGGTCACCGCCGCGCTCCGCGAGGGCTACGACATCTGGCAGACCGGCGGTGAGCAGGCCACCGCCCGGCTCGCCCAGTCCTACCGGTCGCACTGCGCGACGCTCGGGCGCGACGTACGGGTGGAGCTGCCGGGCGGCGGCGACCTCACGGGCCGCGCGGTCGACATCGACGACGACGGCCGCCTGGTGGTCCGCACGGCCACCGGCGAGCAGCGGGTCGGGGCGGGGGACGTCATCCACGTCCGGCCCGCGCCGACCGAATGACGACGGACGCGCACCACCGAGTCCGCCGGAGTGGGATGATCCCCCCGTGGCCATCTCCAAGAAGCTGCTCAACCCGGGCGAGAGCCTGATCGTCAGCACCCGTCAGCACCCCAAGGCGCTGTTCGGGCCGATCCTCGCGCTCGTCCTCCTGCTCGCCGTCGGGGTGTTCGTCCAGGTCCAGCTCGGCGCCGACTCCGGGTTCCGCCAGATCCTCACCTACATCGTGTGGGCGCTCGTCGCGATCGGCGTGGTGTGGTTCGTGATCCGGCCGTTCCTGGTCTGGCTGACCACCGTGCACGCCTTCACCGACCGCCGGCTGATCACCCGCAACGGCATCCTGACTCGCCGTGGCCACGACATCCCGCTGGCCCGGGTCAGCGACATCTCCATCGAGATCCACCTGCTGGACCGGCCCTTCGGGTGCGGCAGCCTGCTGATCGCGGACGCGTCCACGTTCGGCATGGTGCGTCTCAACGACATCCCGCACGTCGAGGCCACGCAGCGCCGGCTCAACGAGCTGCTCCACGACCTCCACCGCGGACCGAGCGAGCGCCGGGACGAAGGTGTCTGACCCAGCTCCCGAACGGCCCCCCCTCGGCGCCGACCCCGAGCTCACCGCGGCCGACGTCGCCGAGCAGGCTGGCCTGCCGCTGGAGAAGGCCCGCCGGCTCTGGCGCACCCTCGGCTTCGCCGAGCACGGGGACGAGCGTGCCTACACCCGCGCCGACGTCGACGCGCTGCGGATGGTCACCGGCATCGTCGGCGAGGGGATCATCGACTTCGACATCGCCCTGAACGTCGCCCGCGGCGTCGGCCTGACGATGGCCCGGCTCGCCGACTGGGAGGTCGGCGAGCTCGTCCAGCACGTCGACGAGGCGTATCTGGAGCAGGGCGGGGCCGAGGACGGCGACCCGAGCGCGTGGGTGGTGGAGCGCTTCGGCGACCAGTTCGAGGAGCTCCTCGTCTACGCGTGGCGTCGCCACCTCGCCGCCGCCGTCGCGCGGATGCAGTCGGTGCGCGCGATCGACTCCGACCCGCACACCACCGACCTCAGCGTCGGGTTCGCCGACATCGTCGGGTTCACCGCGCTGTCCAACGAGGTCTCGCGCGAGCGCATCGGGGAGCTCGTCGAGATCTTCGAGGCCCGCTGCGGCGACGTGATCGCCCGCGAGCAGGGCCGGCTCATCAAGTCGATGGGCGACGCGGTGCTCTTCGTCAACGACGACCCGATGGCCGCGTTCGCCACGGCCGAGGGGATCATCAACGTGATCGGCCGCGACCCGCGGATGCCCGACGTCCGCGTCGGACTGGCCAGCGGCGGCGTGGTCCTGCGGCTCGGCGACGTGTTCGGCCCCCCGGTCAACCTCGCCGCCCGCCTCACCCAGGTCGCCCGGCGCAACCGGATCATCGTCGACCACGCCACCGCCGACCTGCTGCCCTCCGACCAGATCGAGTCCCGCCCCCTGCCGGCGCGCCCGGTGCGCGGCTTCGGCGTCGTCGAGCCGGTGGCGGTCAGGCGCGCCTGACCTGCGAGGACGTAGGCAAAATTCTTCGCGTTCCGCCTCCGGGGAGGCGGGCGCGTCCTTACCTTGACCCTTGTGATCGAGGTGCAGGACGTCCGGGTCGATCCCACGGCCCGGCGTGCATGGCGGGGGGACCGCGAGATCCTGTTGTCCCGTAAGGAGTTCGACCTGGTGCTGGCGCTGATCTCCCGCGCCGGCTCCGTGGTCAGCCGTGAGGAGCTCATGCGGGACGTCTGGGGTGTGACGTTCTGGACGTCGTCGAAGACGATCGACGTCCACCTGGGCTGGGTACGCCGAAAACTCGGGGACGACACACGGCAGCCGCATCTCATCACCACGATCCGCGGGCAGGGCCTGCGCTTCGAGCTCGGTGTCGGCGCCGACCTCACCGGCACGGTCTAGCCCACCGGCGACCGGGTGCTGGGCGAGCGCGCCGCCGGCCCGGCGGTTGCGTAGGGTTTCGCCGTGTCCTCGACCGAGCCCGCCGCCGCCGTCCCTGCTCCCGCCGCGCAGCCGGCGCCGAGGATCGCGGTCGTCGGCGGTGGTCAGCTCGCGCGGATGATGGCGCAGCCGGCGATCGCGCTCGGCGTACCGCTGCGGCTGCTGGCCGAGGCCGAGGGCGTGTCGGCCGCCCAGGTGGTCCCGGACCAGATGGTGGGCGACTACCGCGACCTCGCCACGCTGCGCGCGGTCACGGCCGGCTGCTCGGTGGTCACCTTCGACCACGAGCACGTGCCGACCGAGCATCTGCGGGCCCTGGCCGCCGACGGCGTCGTCGCGCACCCCGGACCGGAGGCCCTCGTGCACGCCCAGGACAAGGTGGTGATGCGGGAGGCGATGGCGCGCCTCGACGCCCCGCAGCCGCGCTGGGCCGTGGTGTCCTCCGCCGCCGACGTCGAGGAGTTCGGCCTGCCGTGCGTCCTCAAGGTCGCTCGCGGCGGGTACGACGGCAAGGGGGTCTGGATCGTCCGGACGCCCGACGACGCGGCCGAGCCGCTGGCGGCCGCCGAACGCGCCGGCGTACGGCTGCTGGCCGAGGAGCTGGTGGACTTCCGCCGCGAGCTGTCGGCGCTGGTCGCGCGGGCCCCGAGCGGCCAGGCCGCGGCGTACCCGGTGGTGGCGACGCTGCAGGTCGACGGCGTGTGCCGGGAGGTGATCGCGCCGGCGCCCGACCTGGATCCCGCGGTCGCCGCCGGCGCCCAGGAGCTGGCCCTGCGCATCGCCGGGGAGCTCGGGGTGACCGGCATCCTGGCCGTCGAGCTCTTCGAGGCCGTCGACGCCGAGGGACGTACCCGCGTGCTCATCAACGAGCTCGCGATGCGCCCGCACAACACCGGGCACTGGACGCAGGACGGGGCGGTCACCAGCCAGTTCGAGAACCATCTGCGGGCGGCGCTCGACCTGCCGCTGGGCTCCCCGGAGCCCCGCGCCCGCTGGACGGTGATGGTCAACATCCTGGGCGGCGACGACCCGGAGGTGGGCCGGCTCTACGACGGCTACCCGCACGCGCTGGCCCGTGACCCGCGGCTGCGGGTGCACCTGTACGGCAAGGACCTGCGGCCGGGCCGCAAGGTCGGCCACGTCAACGTGTTCGGCGACGACCTCGACGACTGTCTCGAGCGGGGCCGGCACGCCGCGGCCTGGTTCCGCGGCGACCTCGGCAACGAGAGCGAGTAGCCCACGGCCTAGGCTCGCGCCCATGACTGCGCGTGTGGGCATCGTGATGGGCTCGGACTCCGACTGGCCGGTGATGCAGGCGGCGGCCGACGCCCTGGAGGAGTTCGGCATCGCCTTCGAGGCCGATGTCGTCTCCGCCCACCGGATGCCGGAGGAGATGATCGCCTACGGCCAGCAGGCGGCCGGGCGCGGCCTCTCGGTGATCATCGCGGGCGCCGGCGGCGCCGCGCACCTGCCGGGCATGCTCGCCGCGGTCACGCCGTTGCCGGTGATCGGCGTCCCGGTGCCGCTGAAGTACCTCGACGGCATGGACTCGCTGCTGTCCATCGTCCAGATGCCGGCCGGCGTGCCGGTCGCCACGGTCGCCATCGGCGGTGCGCGCAACGCGGGCCTGCTCGCCGTACGGATCCTGGGGGCGGGCGACCCGGCGCTCCAGGAGCGGATGACGTCCTTCCAGGCCGGGCTGAAGGCGGCGGCCGAGGCGAAGGGGGCGGTGGTCCGCGAGCGCTCCGGAGCGGCGCCCGCCGCCGGCTGATCGTGCCGGGCGTGCCGGGCGTGCTGGCACGGGTCCCGCGCCCGGGGCGTCTCGTCGGGATCGACGTGGCGCGCACCGTGGCGCTGCTCGGGATGGTCGCGACGCACGTGCTCGACGGGCGCGACGCGTCGGGCGACCTCACCGTCGTGCAGGAGCTCGCCGGCGGTCGCGCGTCGGCCCTGTTCGCGGTGCTCGCGGGCGTGAGCATGGCCCTGCTGAGCGGGGGTGCGGACCCGGTCCGCGGCCGCGACGCCGTCCGTACGACGCTCGGGCTGGTCGCACGAGCGCTGCTGGTGCTCGGGATCGGCCTTGCCCTCGGAGGGGTGGAGACCGGCCTGGCGATCATCCTGGCCTACTACGGCGTGCTGTTCCTGCTGGGGCTGCCGTTCCTGCGGCTGCGGGCGCTGCCGCTGGCGGTGCTGGCGCTGGGCTGGGCGGTGGCGGCGCCGGTGGTCTCGCACCTGGTGCGGCCCGAGCTGCCGCCGCGGGACTGGTCGAGCCCGGACTTCGGGGGGATGACGGATCCGGGACCGCTGCTCGCTGATCTGCTGTTCACCGGCTACTACCCGGCGGTGCCGTGGCTGGCCTACCTGCTGGCGGGGATGGCGGTGGGGCGCCTCGACCTGCGGGGGCGGCGGGTGCCGACGCGGCTGCTGGGCGGGGGCGTGGTGCTGGCGGTGGCGGCGACGGCGATGTCCCGGGTGTGCACGTCCTTCCCGGACGTGCGGCGGGCGATCGAGCCGTCACGGCCCACGACCCACGACGAGCTGCTGCGGACGCTCGCGGGCAGCCAGCACGGGTCGACGCCGACGGGCGGGGCGTGGGAGTGGCTGCTGGTGGTCTCGCCGCACTCGGCGACGCCGTTCGACCTGCTGGCCACGACGGGCAGCGCGCTGGCGGTGCTGGGCGTCGCGTTGCTGCTGGTCGACGTCGCGCCGCGGCCGGGCCGGGTGGCGCTGGCGCTGGTCGGCGGCGCGGGGGCGATCCCGCTGACCCTGTACACGCTCCACGTGCTGATGCGCAGCCCGCGGGTGTGGCCCGCGGACGTGCCCGGCAGCTTCGGCTGGCACGTCCTGGTGCTGCTGGGGCTGGGCGCGCTGTTCGCGCTCGCCGGGCGCAGGGGACCGCTGGAGTGGGCGGTCGGCCGGCCGGGCCGAGCGCTGCGCGCGAGCGAGGCGTGAGTCGAGGAGGGCGGCGTCAGGGGCGCTTGCGCCACTCGATGGCGGGGCAGGTGTCCATGACCATCGCGACGCCGGCGGCGCGGGTGCGCTCGAAGGCGGCCTGGTCGACGACCCCGAGCTGGAACCACACGCCCTTGGCGCCGATCGCGACGGCCTCGTCGGCGAAGCGCCCGGCGTCCTCGGAGCGCCGGAACACGTCGACCACGTCGACCGGGAAGGGGACGTCGGCCAGCGAGGCGTAGCCCTGCTCGCCCAGGACGACCGGGGCGGACGGGTGGATCGGGACGATCCTCTTGCCGCGTGACTGCAGCAGCTCGGCGATCCGGTACGCCGTGCGCTCGGGGTTGCCGGACAGGCCCACGATCGCCCAGGTGGTGTCCTCGTCGAGCATCGTGTCGATGGCGGCGGGGTCGAGGTGCGCGGGAGTCGTCATGGGGACTCAAGGCCCGCGGCGTCGCGGTTCTTCCCGAGGGCGTCGCGCACCTCCCGCAGCACCTGCTCGACGTCGCGGTCGCCGCCGGTGATGACGACGGTGGGCGGCCCGGCTGCGGGCGAGGGTCCGTGCAGCAGGGGGAGGGCCACGGTGAGGGCACGCTCGAGGATCTCCTCGGTGGCGGCCCGGTCCTCGATCTCGCCGCGCAGCCAGCGGCGCAGGACGTGGTTGTGGGCGATCACGACCGACGAGGCGACCAGCTCGGCGCGCAGCGGCCCGTCGGGCTCGCGGTCGAGCCAGCGGTGGATGTGCTGGGCGAAGAGGCGCAGATAGCGCTGCACGCTGGCGATCTCGCGGTCGCGGATCGCGGGGACGGTGCTGGCGAGCCGGTAGCGGGCCCGCGCCGTGGCGCCCTCGGTGAGGTAGTGGTCGAGCACGATCCCGGTCGCCTCGCGCAGCGCCACCTCCTGGCCGCCGGAGGACGCGGTCGCCAGCCGGCCGCCGACACGTCCGAGCAGCGCCTCGTGATCGGGCAGGACGACGTCCTCCTTGCCCCGGAAGTGGCGGAAGAAGGTGCTGCGTCCCGCCCCGGCGCGTGCGGCGATGTCGTCCACCGTCGTGGCGTCGTACCCCTGGGCCTCGAAGAGCTCGAAGGCGGCGGCGACGAGGCGGTCGCGGGCGGTGGCACTCACGCGGGCCAGGCTAACTCGACGGGACCCAGTTCCGCGAGTATGATACTGAGTACCGAACCGATGGGACCGAGGACCCCGCACCCGACGGCGTCCCCACCGATGCGAGGAGCACGTCGTGAGCGACCACCCGATGTACGCGCTGTCCGAGGAGCACCAGGCCATCCGCGAGGCCGTGCGTGCCGTGTGCGACGCCAAGGTCGCGCCGTACGCCGCCGAGGTCGACGAGGAGGCCCGCTACCCGCGCGAGGCCGCCGAGGCCCTCCAGGCCGCCGACTTCCACGCCCCCCACGTCCCGGAGGAGTACGGCGGCGCCGGCGCCGACGCGCTCGCCACGGTGCTGGTGATCGAGGAGATCGCCCGCGCCGACGTCTCCGCCTCGCTCATCCCCGCCGTCAACAAGCTGGGCTCCCTGCCCCTGATGATCGGCGGCGGCGAGGACATCAAGAAGCGCTACCTGAGCCGGCTCGCGGAGGGCGAGGGCTTCTCCTACTGCCTCTCCGAGCCCGACGCCGGCTCGGACGCGGCCAACCAGAAGACCCGGTCGGTGCGCGACGGCGACGACTGGGTGCTCAACGGCACCAAGCGCTGGATCTCCAACGCGGGGGAGTCGGAGTTCTACACCGTTCTCGCCACCACCGACCCCGACGCCCGCTCCCGCGGCATCTCCGCCTTCGTCGTGGAGAAGTCCGACGCCGGCGTGTCCTTCGGCGCGCCCGAGAAGAAGCTCGGCATCAAGGGCAGCCCCACCCGCGAGGTCTACTTCGACAACGTCCGCATCCCCGGCGACCGGATCATCGGCGAGGAGGGCAAGGGCTTCGAGTACGCCATGAAGACCCTCGACCACACCCGCGTCACCATCGCCGCCCAGGCCGTCGGCGTCGCCCAGGGCGCCCTCGACTACGCGCTGGGCTACGCGAAGGAGCGCCAGCAGTTCGGCAAGGCCATCGCCGACTTCCAGGGCCTGCAGTTCCTGCTGGCCGACATGGGCATGAAGGTCGAGGCCGCGCGCCAGCTGACCTACGCCGCCGCCGGCCGCTCCGAGCGGGGCGACGACGACCTCACCTTCTTCGGTGCCGCGGCCAAGTGCTTCGCCTCGGACGTCGCGATGGAGGTCACCACCAACGCCGTGCAGGTGCTCGGCGGCTACGGCTACACCCGCGACTACCCGGTCGAGCGGATGATGCGCGACGCCAAGATCACCCAGATCTACGAGGGCACCAACCAGGTGCAGCGGATCGTGATGGCACGTCAGCTCCTCGCCGGGGTGCAGTCCGAGCTCTGAGCGGGTGTCTCCCGGGCACGGGGGTGGCGGTCAGGTGAAGGTGACGTCCCAGGTCGCGTAGTCGTTGAGGATCTCGCGGCCCCACAGCTGGTCGCGCTCGCTCCTGGACAGCGTGGCCTCGTCGCAGACCTCGGACCACGAGCGGCGGATGGTGTCCACCACGTGGCCGACGATGTCCCTGCCCTCGGTGCGGGTCAGGGTGAACCGCGGCGCCGCGTCGATCGCGATCCGGAACTGGCTGGTGCGGTCCTCGCCGTGGATCGCGATCGCGTGGGTGGCCTGCGTCGAGCTCCTTCGCTGCGGTGCCACGTCGTACGCCGGTGTCAGGCGCAGGCGGTCGCCGTCCCAGAAGGCCGCGTGATTGCGCAGATGATCGTCGGTGTTGGAGATCGCGATGTTGAGGACCATCCGGGTGTACAGCTCGCGCAGGTGCCGGCCGGGATCGGCCCACCCGGCGTGGCGGATGGACTGAGCCAGATCGGCGTACGAGGAGTACCGGGACTCCTCCTCCCGCAGGCCCAGGATGGTCAGCGCCGACACCATCAGCCGCCGCCCGCCGTCGGGGGTGCGGTCGAACCGCTCCACCAGCAGGACGTCCTTGCCGCTGGCGCGCACCACCTCGACCGGTGCGACGCTGAGGCCGAGACGGGCGGCCAGCAGCATCCCGACGGCCTCGGACTTCACCACCGGCCGGTCGTCGGAGGTGGAGGCGAACTTCGCGACCAGCGTCCGGTCCCCGTCGGTCAGGAGCGCCTTCGGCCGAGCGCCGCCGATGGACGTGCCGTGGTCCGCCGCGGCCTCGAGGTCCGGGGGCAGCGTCCTGCCGGCGTCGATCCGCTCGGCCGCCTCGACGAGCTCCTCGAGCGTCGCCTCCTGTCCGCGGGGGACGTAGTCGGTCGATGAGGTCTGGAAGTCGAGCGCGCCGATGCGGTCGCTGGTGGAGTTCAGCAGGTAGGTGAGCTCGTTGAGGTCGGTGTCGGGATGCCCCGCCACGCGAGCGTTCACGATCCGTCGTCCCCACGCATCCGGAGCGGCGTCGCGCAGGGCGCCGGCCAGGTGCAGTGCGGAACGGCTCGTCGGAGCCGGCCACCCGGCCCACGCGGTGGCGGGGTCGTCGCCGGGCCCCTGCCGGGCGGTGCGTCGGGTGACGAAGCCGGGCCGGGTCGGGTCGAACGTCCCTTCTGTCAACGGCAGTTCGGGGGCGAAGAGGGAGATCGCGTCGGGGCGCTCGCGGTAGGAGCGGGCGTAGGTGAACCCGATGACGGCGTCGCCGCCGAGCCTGCCGCCCGTCGCCGCGATCGCGCCCACGACCACCGGGGCGGTGGCGCCTGGGAGCCACCCCCAGACGAACGCCCTGCCCTGGGTGTCCGACACGAGTCCGGAGCCGTCGCCGTCCCGCCACCGCGCACGTGCCGGGGCCGGGTCAGAAGTCGTCATCGATCTCCGCCCTCGGCGAGCGGACACTCGCGGGGAGCAGGGCGAGGCGCGCCCGGGTCACCTCGGCGACGCGCCCCAGGTCGTCGCGGTCGACGCCGAAGAGCGGCACGCCGCACAGGACGGCCGCCTCGAACACGGTGCCGATCGCGACGGTCGGCCGGCCGTTCTCGATGTGGGAGATCACCGCGGCGCCCACCCCGACCCGCTGTGCGAGCTCGGCGGCGCTCCAGCCGAGTCCTCGACGCGCCGCGGCGATCTGCGCTCCGAGCGCCGTCACGGCGGCCTTGGTGGCGGGCAGGTGACTCCGGGTCCGCTTCGGCACCAGGGCTCCTCTCATCGGGGCATCGATAAATCGTACATGAAGGCGTTCCCATACGATTTATCGTATCTTTTCATGCTGGATCGACAGCGTTGACATCGGCCTGCCGGGCCTCGTCGTCGCGACGAGGAGCGACGTTGTGAGGAACCTGTGAAAAATCTCGGCATCTCCTGGATCAGAACGCCTCATCCACCGCACTGGTAGGACATGCAGCGCCATCACCGCACCCCCCGACGGACCGGACCGCCCCCTCGGCCCACCGCCGAACCGACCGGGGAGGGGGCGGCGTGAGCGCGCTGTTCGGCGAGCAGGTCACGGGGGACGTGCTGCTCGCGGTGTCCGAT
>QFCS01001020.1_pt1 | contig 19519 bp, 20 predicted proteins | sample 3576561 | NCBI WGS metagenome assembly QFCS01 | reverse complement strand
TTGTGGAAGTACACAATCTTCAAAAAATCTAAAATTTTTGGCACGACGTGCTTTAGAACAAGAAAAATTATTTAAAGAATTTGGAATCACCTATTTTGAAGATACTGAAGAGGAGATTAAAGAATTAAAAATAAAAAGAGAAGAAGAACAGAGAGCGTTTGATGAAAAAATAAAAGAAATCGATAAAAAAATAAAAGAAATCGATAAAAAAATAAAAGAAATCGATAAAAAAATAAAATGAAACAAGAAAATAATAACTAACAATGACTAATACTTTTACCAAACAAGAAAAAATAAAATTCAAACATATCGACTACGCCGGCATCGTGTTCTATCCCCGGTTTTTGGAAATGCTCAATGATTTAGTGGAAGATTGGTTTGAAGAAGCACTCGACAGACCGTTTTCAAAAATGCACGAAACGAATGGTATTCCCACAGTAGATTTAAAAATACAATTCAAAAATCCGGCCCGGTTGGGTGAAGTCTTAACCAAAAAATTATGGGTAAAAAACCTTGGTTTTGCTTCGGTATTGTGCGGATTTCAATTCGTGAATGAAAAAGAAGTAACCGTTTTAGAAGGTGAAGTAACGCTTGTCAACGTAAAAATCGCCGAAGACCGTGAGCACATCAAAGCTGAAGGTTTTTCGGAGGAAATGAAGAATAAAATTATGAATTACAAATTATGAATTACGATCTCAACTTCGTTCTAATCATTCATAATTCGTAATTCCAAATTCGTAATTAAATAACTATGAACTTTCCAAAATTCAAAGCTGCCGCCGTTCAAACATCCCCCGTTTTTTTAAACGTAGAAAAAACAATTGAAAAAGCGATTTCTTTCATCAAAGAAGCCCGTTCAAACGGAGCTCAATTAATTGCTTTTCCGGAAGTGTTTGTGGCCGGATATCCGTATTGGAATTGGATTATGACACCCGTTCAAGGCAGTAAATGGTACGAACAATTATATAAAAATTCAGTCGCTGTTACGGATGAGTCGATGAAGCCGTTATTCCAAGCAGCAAAAAATTTTAATATGCACGTTGTCATCGGAATTAACGAACGAGGCGATAGTTATGGCGAAATTTATAATACCAATCTTATCATTGATAACACCGGAACATTAATCGGAAAACACCAAAAGTTAGTCCCGACCTGGGCAGAAAAACTTACGTGGACCAGTGGCGATGGTTCATCGTTAAAAGTCTATAAAACTGAAATCGGTCCCATCGGAACATTAGCTTGTGGCGAAAATACAAACACGTTGGCTCGCTTTACGTTATTATCGCAAGGTGAATTGATTCACATAGCCAATTATATTTCACTTCCTGTTGCACCGCCCGATTACAACATGGCGGAAGCGATTAAAATCCGTGCCGCTGCTCATTCGTTTGAAGGAAAATTGTTTACCATCGTTTCGTGTTCAACAATTTCCAAAGAAATTATGGATATTTTAAAACCGGATGTTTCGAATATTGAAGAGTTATTAACCCGAAAAAGTTCGGCATTTTCAGGAATAATTGGTCCAAACGGAGCTGTTGTGGGTGAACCTTTGATTGATGACGAAGGAATTGTATATGCCGACATCGATCTGGAAAAATGTATTCAACCAAAACAAATGCACGATATTTTGGGACATTACAACCGATTTGATATCTTTGATTTACGGGTAAATACTGCTCCAACGAGAAAAGTCACGTTTATAGATAATCATGAGGAGTTTAATAAGAAATAACATTTAACGTTTCTACACCTGACAGGTTTTTGAAACCTGTCAGGTGTAGACAAATTTTAAATAAACAATGGACGCAAAACATTCAGACGACGTTTACGGAAGAGCAAGAGTACAGGATTCCGACGAACTAAAAACTTACTATAAAGAATTAGAAAATTTGGGAGCCGGTGCTTTATGGACCGTAGCCAACGATATTGAGCCCTGGGAACCCCGGGCCAACTCTGTTCCGATGTTGTGGAAGTATGATGATTTGCGGGCATTGGTACTTAAATCATCCGAACTCGTTACGCCTGAACAAGCCGGACGCCGTGTGGTGTATCTGGTTAATGATAAACGCAAAGATGTGGCCGCTGCCGTAGGATGGCTATACACCGGAATACAGGTTACCCGTCCGGGTGAGTTTACGTCTGCTCATCGTCATCGTGCTTCTGCCCTACGTTTTATTATGGAAGGAGAAAAAGGATATACGGTAGTAGATGGAAACAAGATTATGCTGGAGGTGAATGATTTTGTGATTACTCCTAACTCTACCTGGCATGAGCACGGTGTGGAAGAAGGAGGCAAAACCTGCATTTGGCAGGACGGACTCGATATTCCGCTTGTGAATGCCTTAGAGGCCAATGATTATGCCGTTTTGGAGGGTAAGCAGGAATTAACAGCTCCTTTAAATTATTCTCCCGTTGCCTATGGTTGTGCCGGATTAATTCCTGCCGATAAAGTATGGGACAAACCGTATTCTCCCCTTTTTAAATATTCCTGGTCAAATGTCTATCCGGCTTTGTTAGAGGCAGAAAAGGTCAGTGAAATTAATCCGTTTGACGGTGTTTTCATGAAGTACTCCAACCCGCTTACAGGCGGACATGTCATGCAGACCATGGGGGCATCCATGCAATTACTGCCTGCCGGTTTTAAAGGCAAATCCCACAAACATACCGGCTCCTTTGTCTATCAATGTGCCAAAGGCAAAGGCTATTCCATCATCAACGGACAACGTTTTGACTGGACAGCACGTGATATCTTCTGCGTTCCCTCCTGGGCCTGGCACGAACATCATAACCTTTCTGAATCTGAAGATGCGTGTTTATTTGCATTTAATGACTTACCGGTCATTGAAAAATTGGGATTGTATCAAGAAAAAGAATATTCAGAAAACAATGGTTTTCAATTTTATAATTAAATTTAATCAAATGATAAGATTAACTGTATCACTAGTATTTTTATTTGTATCAAGTATAATATTTTCCCAAAAATTAGCCTTTGATCAGGGCAAAATCAATCAAAAGAATTACTACGAAGAAATCAGTTTTGAATTGGTTAATGATAAGATCATTCTTCCTGTAGTTATTAACAATAAAACGTTTAAATTTTTATTAGATACTGGTGCTCCAAACGTAATTTCAAAAAGAGTTTTAGAGGAAATTAATGTTCAAAACAGTAAAAAAATAAACGTTTCCGATGCCAATAATCAAAGTGATGAAATGGAAATGGTTGCCATCGAATCAATGAAATTAGGAAATCTTTCTTTTGAAAACAATGTGGCTTTGGTGAGTGATTTGGATAACCATTTTATTTTAAAGTGTTTTAAAATGGATGGTTTTATTGGTAGTAATTTATTGCGTAATTCTGTGATAAAAATTAGTTTAAAGGATAAAAAAATCATTATTACAAATGATATAAAAAGTCTTCAAACAAAAGCGAAGCCTACTAAATTGAAATTATTTGGTGAACAAAAATCGCCTTATGTAAAAATTAATTTTTCAAAAGATGATAAAAGGGATGTTACTGAAGAAGTATTAATTGATACCGGAATGGATGGTTTTTATGAAATGTCAAACAGGGCTTTTACTATTCTTTCTAAAGAAAATGTATGGGAAGAATTATCAAGAAGTACCGGTTCAAGTAGCATCGGACTTTTCGGGACAGCTCCGTTGAAAGAACAAGTTTTACTCAGAGCTCCTTTTTTAAAAGTAAACAACACTACTTTTGAAAATTTGATTACCAATACAACCGATGATAATAATTCCAGATTGGGATTAGATTTATTAAAACATGGTGATATTATCATCGACTTCAAAAAGAAAAAATTCTATTTTGAGGCAAATGAAACAATCATTTTAGATAAAAAAGCCCCTATTTACAGTGCAACCATTATTGACAACAAATATGCTGTCGGTTTTGTTTGGGATGTTTCCTTTCGGGATAAATTAAGTTATGGAGACGAAATCATCCGGGTGGACTCGTTTGTTATTGAAAAAATGGATTTTTGTGAAGTGGTTAAAATCAAAAACTTCCGAAAAGACAACCAGACATATGAATTAGAAGTAAAACCCAAAAACGAATCAGAGACCAAGACAATACTGATACAGTAAAGACGTTGCACTGCAACGTCTCGTCTCGTTGTGATGCAACGTTTTACGTTGTGATGTCAACGTTTCTTACGTTGCTACGCAACGTTTTAATTATATTAACCAGGTAGAGACGTTGCAGTGCAACGTCTCTACCGCAAACCGCAAAAAACGGAAAATGAAATTACTGACCTACAAAACCAAAAACACCGAACCCCGATTGGGTTTTTTACACAACAACCTGATCATCGATATGGAAGATTTTGGCGAAATATCCAATTTCCCATTACCTATAGATATGCTGGACCTGATTGACCTGGGATTTGAAATTATTGAAGAAATTACTGAAATGATCAAAGAAACCCGTGAAATCGACTTTGAACAAATCGGTTATATATTTGATGAAGTAGAAATCCTGGCACCCATCCAGCGTCCACGTAAAAACATCATCGGAATTGGTTTAAATTATACCGAACACGTGGCAGAAAGTGCGAGAACACTTGACACAACAGGAAAATTACCGCAAAAGCCCATCATTTTTTCAAAACCACCAACAGCTGTTACCGGTCCAAATACCGAAATTTTATTAAACCCGAAATTAACCCAACAATTGGATTGGGAAGTAGAATTAGCTGTCGTTATTGGCGAATACGGAAAATATGTGCCGAAAGAAAATGCCTTGGATTATGTTTTCGGATATACAGTAATTAACGATATTTCCGCCCGTGACTGTCGCCGTGAAGGACAATGGATTGTTTCCAAAGGACAAGATACATTTGCCCCAATGGGACCGTATTTGGTTACGAAAGATGAAATTCCAAATCCGCACAATTTGAATTTGTCATTAAAATTAAATGGCGTTGAAAAACAAAATTCCAACACCAAATTCATGTTGTTCAATATCAATGAGCTGATTGAAGATTTAAGTACCGTATTTACCTTAGAACCCGGCGATATCATTGCTACCGGAACACCGGCCGGCGTTGGAGCCGGTCGTACTCCGCAGGAATGGATGTGGGATGGCGATGTGGTAGAAGCTACTGTGGAAGGCATTGGAACGATAATTAATAAAGTAAAAGAAATTTAAACTTAGAACACAGATTTAAGAAATTATAATAATTTTAAAAATTTCTTAAATCTGTGTTTAAAAAACAATTACAAAAGCAACTAAAGATTTTTAAAATTTTCAGATTTTTTCAATCTGTGTTCAAAAAAATTATATTGAAATGAAATATAGAATAGGTCAAATCGTCCCCTCCTCCAACATCACCATGGAAACCGAAATTCCGGCTGTTTTCAGAGCAAGGGAAACCATTTTACCGGAACGTTTTACTTTTCATTCCAGTCGAATGCGGATGAAAAAAGTAACGAAAGAAGAACTGGAAGCCATGGATGCCATGAGTATCAAATGTGCTCAGGAATTATCCGATGCTCATGTAGATGTGATGGGCTATGCCTGTTTAGTGGCTATTATGAGCATGGGTCGAGGTTATCATTGCGTTTCTGAAGTGAATTTGCATCAGGAAACTGTCGCCAACGACTTCCCTACTCCAATTGTGACTTCAGCCGGAGCATTGATTAATGGTTTGAAGGTTTTAGGTGCCAGACAAATATCTATTATTACACCTTATATGCGTCCGCTCACGGATAGGGTTGTAGATTACATTGAACACCAGGGCATCAAAGTAAAAGAAAGCATTGCGTTGGAAATTCCGGATAATTTGGAAGTAGCGGCTCAAAATCCATTAAATCTAATAGAAATATACAAGCAATTGGATTTGACAGATGTTGATGTTTTGGTTGTTTCAGCTTGTGTGCAGATGCCTTCGTTGGAAGCGATTGATTTGATTCAGGCTGAATGCGGTATTCCGGTAACTTCGGCCGCGGTTTGTACGACGTATGAAATGATGAAAAAGTTAGGAATTGAGGCTAAATCAAGTATTGGTGGTGAATTGTTGAGTGGGAAGTATTGACAAAATTTATCAAATACAAAATTAAATTTGCTTTATTTCTCTTGATGGGAATTATTATGTTGAGATGTTTCGGAATATATTTTGCATTATGTATTCCTATTTTGACCATAGTATTTATAACAATTGTGAAAATCAAAAAACACAATTAAACTTATTTTTATTTATTCAGCACAATTTTAGCTGTCTCTGCGGCAATGCCAATGTTAACGATAGCACCGCTATTAAATTTTAAAAAATCAGATTCAATTCCGTCGCTAAAAATAATTCCCCCTGTTGGCATTAAGGATTCAATGGTTAAATGATTTTGTCCTTTAATAATTCCGGTCGTAATTCCGGTTTGGGTGCGAATACTTTGAAAAGGTTCTCGAACAGCAAATAAAAGTTCATTATCCTTTAGTTTGGGCCTTTTTGGTTTAAGATTTTTTTCAAACATTCCTGCTACACCATACGCCATATTAAAAACGGAACTCAACCAACCTGTTGAACCTGCTGGTGTGGAAACAATTAGTCCGCTTGATGAATGTTCTTCGCTTAATTTATTGAAAGCAATTTTATAGCGAGCAGAAACATGCGAAGAAGCTCCAATAAATAAATCATTAAAAGCCAAAAGCCGTTGTCCGTCATTCAACTTTGCTTCTGCAAATCGCATAGTTTTTGATTGATATTGTTTCGAAATAACTTGTTCAACACCAACCAAAAAATCAGAAGTATCAAACGGTAATAACACACCATCATACCGTTCTTTATCAGGATTTACGGCTATAATCGGACATCCTTTAGAATATTTTGCTGTATTAGCTACCAAACCATCTTGACCAATAACAATAATCAAATTATTTTCAGAAAATAAAAACGAAGGAAGATATAATCGTTCAATGGTTTTATTTTTTACAACTTTTGAAAGCTGCGTTTGCAATTCAACTAACGCATGATGAAACGTTTCATGTTCACGAACATAGTCATCAAAATTGCCACCAAGACTTTCTATGTAAAATTTAGCTTGAGCTTTTGTATTAAATCGTTCAATTAAAGCTTCAAGTCGGGTTTTATTCTTGACAATTATAGCGTATTCGATATTCATTTTTTATTCTCTCGCTTATCGCTTAAAATAGAATCTAAAAGATCCGGACTAATATTCAAATTACCGATTTTGTCTGCATTTTCGGCAAGTTGTCTGAAAGCGAGTGAAATATTAAACTTAGGATCCGGGTTATTGTTCAGTGCTGTCAGAATCTTCCAATCGATATCTTTATAAGGTTTCAAAGTCGTTTCAGTCACATAGCCTTGTGTTTCTGCTTCTTTTTTATCGTTGGCCGTTTGTTGTTCAATCAACAGTTTCCGTTGATTTTCAACAGCAATATCAGCTTCCAGTTTCATTTCACGAAGTTTTCGGTCATTATCAGCTTTTTGCACATCCGATTCCATTTTCTTTTCCGCAATTTGTTTTTGTTTCTCTTCTACCGCTATTTCTGTATTCAATTCCGATTCCTTGATTCGTCTTTCCTGTTCTACCGCAAAATTTCTTCGTTCATAAATGGCCTGATCAGCTTCCTGTTGGAGTTTTTCACGGGTTTCTGTTTCTAGTGCACGTGCCATTTCCGGTGTGGCCTGGATTGCCAAAATGTTTGCTCCTAAAATTTCGATGCCCAGCATATTGATGGCTGACGAGTTTTTTAGTCCTTCCAATATTTTATCTTCAATGGCTTTGGCGGAACGAATGGCATCTTTTAATTTGATTTCGTGAATATAAGATGAAGTGGCTGTTTGTGCTTCGTTAATGATACGTTGGTTGAGCTTTTCAATATCATTTTTTTTATATTGGCCATTGTCAGTAACTGTAAAATCGAGTACGTCGGCTAATGTTTTCGGGTTGCTAATTTTATAACTGATTTGCCCTTGAATGGTGACGGTCTGATAATCATTGGTTGACTCATTGAAAATAAAGGGTAAATCATTACTCCCCATCGGTATGGCCACAATAGAGCTGTTGGGAGCAAAATAGAAAAAAGAAAGACCTCTTCCTTCTTTCGAAATTTTTCCATTTGAAAAGTGAAGAACATAGGTCATCGAGTCAAATTTGATGTGTTTTATACCGAACATAAGTTTTGTTTTTTTACGATAATCAAAACTATATAAATAATAGCAGTAATCAAAAAAAGATTACACCATAAAAGTAAAAAACCACTCAAATCGAGTGGCTTATTCATTTTTCAAACACCAATTCAAAATCTTTGCAATATTCTTAGCGTCATCCACTCCTCTGTGGTGAGTTCCTTCTAGTGGGAGATTCAATAATTCCAAAGCACCGTTCATGCCTACTTTTTTCTGCATGCCTCGTACTTCGCTAAAGAGTTCTTTCACGTTGATGTGATGGCTTCCCATTGGATAAGCGACATTTCGCCAACTGCATTGTTTTTTGAGCATATTCAAATCATACTGACCATAACTCGCCCACGTGTATTGATCGGGTTGATAATCATTTTGAAGTTGCTCTATTGCTTCCTCAAAACGTATACCCTCCTTGTCCAATAGTTCTTGTGTAATGGTCGTTAATTCTGTGCAAAACGGACTTACTACCGAGCGTTCGGGCTTAATTAATAGTCCTTTGTTTTTGGAAATCATTCCGGTATTTGTATCTAATTCGCAAATACCGATTTCTATAATTTCATTCACTTGTCCTTTCGGAATTTCTCCGTTCCAACAAGTGGCTTCTAAATCGATCACGATTATTTTTTCTGTTGTTTTCATTTTGTTTTATAAGGCTCAAAGCCTTCGTGTTTATTAATTATTATTTGTGAATTCAATGCTGAATTCAATACTGAATTTTTAATTCAAAACTTCATTTTGCTTTTAATTACAACTCATAGCAAAAGCAAAAATTTTGATAATCAATATAGCTATTTTCAAAAATTCCAAAAAATCTGTGTTATCATTATTATCTTCCATTTCTTCAAGGTTTTTAATGAAACCCTGAAAAAATGCTTCAGGGTTTCGGTTATTTTACAAAAATGTCTTTTAATTGTCCAATGATGTTTCCGCTACCGGATACGGTGATTTCACCAATTTTATCGGCAATTTTCTCCACATATTCCATCTCTTTCAACTTCCATAACATTTCATTATCCTCCATTAATTTGGCGGTGTTCAACAAGCTCCTCATGGCCGCTGTTTCTTCTCTTCGCATAATGCTGTTGGCCTGGGCTTTCTTTTCTGCCACCAACACCTGGTTCATGATTTCTTTCATATCACCGGGCAAGATGACATCTCTAATTCCGGCATCAATGATTTTTAATCCTAATGCATCACTTTTCAAGACGGTTTGCTCCAAAATATCTTTTGCCATACTGTCTTTTCTGCTCAATAATTCATCTAATGTAAAACTTCCCACAAAGGCTCTCAATGCCAACTGCATCATAACATACAATTGTTTTTCAAAATCTTTGTTTTCAATCAAAGCTTTCATACTATTCACCACTTGATAGCTCACAAAAAAGTTAATTCTCAAGGCTGCTTTGTCTTTGGTTAACAATTCCTGTCCGGAAATTTCCATTTGTTGCATTCTGATATCTGCGGTTTTTACCTCAACAGAAATTGCGTTATTCCAGAAATAATAGCTTCCTGCTTGTAACTCTTTTACAAAAGCTCCGTTTACAAATAATAAACCTTTTTCATAGTTCATCACTTGAAATCGTTTGGTGTATGCTCTTAATTTTTGGTTTTCCAATAAGGCAACCGCAATTTGTTCTGTGATATACACTTTTGATAAATCTACTTTGGTAAAGGTGTTTTCTTTATATCCTTTCCAAAAAGCATATCTTCCGGTGGTCAAGACTTCATTAAAAATACCGTTTACAAAGTACAAGGCAATTTCATTATCGGCCACTTCAACAATTTCTAACAAAGAAGCTAAGGTTTCATTTTGCAACAATAACGTTAATTCGATTGGTGCTACGAAAGATTGTTTCATTTCATACAACATAATTTCTCTATTACCCAAAATCCAGAATTCACCTTCTTGCAACACTTTTTCTAATTTTCTGTTTTTAAATACCAAACCCACTTGGTAGGCATTAATTGTAATTTTTCTAATCATTTTATTTCGTTTTTTGTTTGTTTATTTTTAAAAAACCATTGGTCTTCATTCTCAAAAAAAAGGACGGAATAAAGGAGGTTTGCGTAAGTATTTGATTGGTTTCTATCTTATTTTCTAAAAGAAATTACTTCTTTCAGGCAAAGCAAAAAGCAAAAAAACAGTTGCGAAAACGTCGTCTTCATTCAGGTCTTTTTTGGAGTGTCATGTGTTTACGAATAAACCCATCACCAACAAAGACCAACAGTTTTACTTTTTCATTCTTTTGGTGAGTGAATGAAACTCGGTGAACAGTTTTCAAGACTGCTGGTTGACAACCGCTGTCAAACGCAATTAATAGTTGCGTGTAGGATTCGAACCTATGTATCCAAAACTAATGCTCTAACCAACTGAGCTATCCGCCAAGGCAGAATGGGAATCGAACCCATGACACTTAGTGCAAATGATTTTTTGGCAAACCACTGAAACCTCCAACTCAAGTTGCACAGTACAACATCATTCGCCAAAGCGAAACGAATACTGCAATGGTGCTATACAGAAACACGCAACAGGACCTGGTTAGTATTATAAAATTCTAAAATCTTCAATCGTTATTCTTAATTCGTTAATCATTATTCGTTAATCGTTAATCACAAACAAAGATTTCAAAACCACTACGCAATTATTATGCGTAGAATAAAATTTATAATAAGCCCATCGTTATTTGATGCTCTTTATCTCTGGCGTCAATGGCTCCAAACGGACTTCCTATAAAATAGCCAATGTTCTTAAATCCGTTCTCTTCGGTGATCAATGATTCTTTTTGGGTGACCGCCCCGGTATATTTTGAACCATAGTTACCTGTAATTTGCTTGGTGGCCGGATCAACATCGCCCCATTTTGGCGTTTTGCCGTTGTAAATCGGTTCTACAAAATAGATGATACCGGTAATCCTCGATTTCATTATAAACCTTCCGGTTTCATCAGTGTTGGTTAAAAACCTTTTTAAAATGTCTGGTCTCATCATACTACTATTTAAAATTAAACATCAACTTGTGGAACAGATTTGAATCGAACAAATACCTTTAGTTCTTCAGACTAACGTGCAACACCATGTACACCACTATTCCAAATTTGTACTCTGTAAGGGAATCGAACCCTTATTTCTCGGTAGAAAGCCGAGTGAACTAACCGTTATTCTAACAGAGCTTAGGGTGTTTTCGGGAATCGAACCCTGTTTTGCTGAACCACAATCAGCTGTTTTACCAAATAAACTAAAAACACCATCTGCGGAGAGCAAAGGAATCGAACCTTCACCACACGAATGTGAATCTGATTAGCAGTCAGACGCAACGAACCAATAGTTGACCTACTCTCCTATTTTGCGGCTCATACGGGATTACTCAGTTTACTATTTTGCCTTGGGATTTCGTGAATGCTAAAGCATTTCGAACCCGTTTCTTCCGAGAGACAGTCGGATAGGTTAGCCAGTAACCACAATGAGCCTGTTCCTTTCTACAGAACTATTTGCGATTCTAGAGGGATTTGAACCTTCAACCTTTGGGTTAACAGCCCACTGCTCTACCGTTGAGCTACAGAATCATTTTTTTTTATAAAAATTCGCCTAAATTCGCGTTTGGCGAAGACAATCCGTCCCGAAACTTATCGGAATCCGCGTTCTGTTTTTTCGCCACGGATTATACTGATTTATACTGATTTTTACTGATTGCATTTTTCTAATTTTTTAAATCTGTGTTCAAAAATCAATCACAACCTGTTTTATCTTCAATTGATTAATTTTTCCAATTATCAAAAAAACTCATTTTTCATTTTAAATCATAAAAAAAGCACCTCATCAAAGGTGCTTCGTATCATCATCATGGAACACTATTATCCCAACTGCCTACACTTTTGCACCCGCATATTGTTAAATCCGAACTCAATACTCGGATTACGATCATTTTTACTATTTATATTTTCTGAATAACGCATATTCTATTTTTTTAATTACTTAACTATTTCCATCTCCCATCTCCCATCTCCCATCACCCAACTCCCATCTCAAAATTCCTCTGCAAAGATAAAGTCAAAAAAAACAAACTTCCAAACAAAATTTAAATTTATTTCATTGATTATTAAGTGATTATACTTAAATACAAACAATAAAATCCCTGTCCGTAAAGCTACAGATCTGTTGAAATCGTCAAATGACTGTCTCTCATTTGGTTACTTTTCAAGGTTATGATTCAATCATTTGGTTAGTTGTGAAACATTTTTTAAACTTTTTTTCATTTTTTTCATTTTCAATTGGTTTTAAAACAAAAAAACGTCCTTTTTGCAAAGGACGTTTTGGGTATAGTGAGCTGATTTCAGCTAAAAATCAATTTGTTTTTTCATCAAAATACGACCAACGTCCATATAGTTACCCGGTTTTTGCCCGAATAAACGATCACTTTCTATCGAAAGGATGTAATTTTTGTGTTGGTTTGTATTGCTCATGACGGGGCAAATGTAAGTAAAAAAGTTAATATTATCAGGTCAAAATTCATAAGTTTTCAGCTTGATTATCCGGGTAATGCTTTTTCTCTTTTTGTCTGACCTGTATTTTAAGCCGAAACAGTCTATTGCTACACTTCCTCTCCAAACGTGAGTAAATTGCCGTCCGGATCCAGCAATGAAAATTCACGTTGTCCCCAGGGTTTATTTTCTAATAGTCCATTGGGATGAATCCGCACTTTGTGATCGAGCAGGGTTTGGTAAAAGTCGTCGATGCGGCTGACACGGATATATACCTGCCCATAATTCTGTTCGGGTTTCAGGTCCGCAAACAGAAAAAAATGCAGTTGAACCTTGTCTTTTTCCACCATCAGGTAACCGGGATAATCTGTGGTTCCAAAAACCTTGAATCCCAACCTGTCCACATAATAAGCAAGGGTCGCCGGTTTGTTCCGCATGGGTAATTTGGGGTGAACTGTGGTGAGCATGGTTATGATTCTGAATTGTATGACCGAATGTATAAAAAATTCTGTCATTTCCTTTGGTTCAGTGAATACTATTTTTACTTACTTTTGTCATTATTTGATTTTTACAAAATGAGTGAAATTTCTATTCAGGCGTTTTATAAAGAAATGTTTCATGACCAGTGTCCGTTGTCTGATTCGTTTTTAAGTGACCGGAACCATAATATCGGGCATTTTAACGTGTTCAATATTGCCGACATGTACGGGGTCTGCAAAACGGGCAAACCTACCATGCCGTATAACCGGAGAACTTATTACAAGATCAGTCTGATCAACGGGAACAACACGGTGGAATTTGCAGACAAGGTGGTGGAGATCAAACAGCGGGGTGTGTTGTTTGCTTCGCCCAGGGTTCCCTACCGTTACACACCGTTAGACAATGACCAATCCGGTTATTTTTGCGTGTTTACGGCAGACTTTATGCAACAGTCGGCCAGCGGATTACTGCTGGACAGTCTTCCTCTTTTTACGGCAAAAAGTGATTTTGTGTACCAGATCAACGAGCAGCAATATGCCGAAATAGAAGCTGTTTTCCTGAAGATGAGCCGTGAGCTGGCTTCGGATTACCAGCATAAATATGAACTGTTGCGTCATTTTGTGGTTGAACTGATTTTGACCGGGCAAAAACTGCTTCCGGCGGAGAGTGCCAGCTACAGCCATACGGCCGGTTCCCGGATTTCTACCTTGTTTATCGAACTGCTTGAACGGCAGTTCCCGATTGAAGCTCCTCATCAGATCTTAAAACTGAAAACGGCCAAAGAATATGCCGAAAGCCTGAACATTCACGTAAACCACCTGAACAAAGTACTGAAAGAGACCACCGGAAAAACAACGACAGAAATCGTGTCTGCCCGGATTGCCCAGGAGGCCAGGATTTTGTTAAAGCAAACGGATTGGACGGTCTCTGAAATTGCGTTCGGACTCGGTTTTGACGAAGTGGCTCACTTTTCTAATTTCTTTAAAAAGCATGTCAGCGTTTCGCCGTTGCACTTCCGGGACAATTAATTATTTGATTTTTGCAACTATCGCTTTGAATTTTACAAAGGTTGTATCGTAAAAACCCCGCAACTTTGTACTGTAATTAAATTCTATAAAAATGACAGATTCAGTAAACAAAGTTGCCCTGGTAACGGGCGGCAGCCGTGGTCTCGGGAGGGACATGGCGTTACAGTTGGCCCATAAGGGGTTTGATGTGGTACTCACCTACCAGACCAAAAGCGAGGCTGCCCGGGCGGTGGTGGCGGAAATTATCGGCACGGGTAAGAAAGCAAAAGCCCTGCCCCTGGATGTGGCAGATGCCCATGGGTTTGATGCCTTTGCCGCGACTTTAAAAGACGTGTTACAGGAAGAATTCAATACCGACAAACTTGCCGCATTAGTGAACAATGCGGGGGTGGGCGTTTATGCCTCTTTTGCCGAAACAACTTTCGAGCAATTTGACAGTATGGTCAATATTCATTTAAAAGGGCCTTATTTTCTGACCCAAAAATTATTACCGCTGATAGCCGATGGCGGTAGCATTGTCAACATCTCTTCCGGATTAGCCCGGTTCAGCTATCAGGGTTATGCGGCTTATGCGGTGATGAAAGCGGCAATCGATTCGTTAACCCGCTACCAGGCCCAGGAATTGGGTGCCCGTCGGATCCGGGTAAACTCGGTAGCTCCCGGTGCGATTGAAACGGATTTTGGCGGCGGAGCTGTGCGGGACAATAAGGACCTTAACCAGCTGATTGCTTCTTCTACGGCTCTGGGTCGTGTGGGGTTACCCGATGACATTGGCAGTGTGGTGGCGTTTTTAAGCAGTGACGATGCCAAGTGGGTGAATGCCCAGCGGATTGAGGTGGCCGGCGGGGTTCATATTTAAGATATGTATTAAAAAAGCCGGTTTAGCTAGTCATGGTCAGAATTTCTTCCGACCATGACTACCGGTTTAGCCGGCTTTTTTTTCTTATGCTGTTGGTATAATTTTTTATTTAAAAAGAAAAAATAAATCAATTAGTGGAGCATCAATGCCTGTTATCAAGGTTTTCCTTTTTGAATAGGTCTGGGTTTCCATGGTTCAACATGAACATCTTTTTCTACTGCTATTTGGGTGTAATTAGCAACAATATCGAGGTACATTTTATAAAAAGTATCACTGGTAACGACTGTATCGATGTTGAGCTGAAATTCTCCGTTTAATGCTTTTTCATCGGAAGTAAAATAAATCAAATGGTTTCCGTTTTGGCCTTGTTGAATTTTGTACTTCGCTCCTATTTTATGTTTGCCTTTTTCAATAATCAAGGAGTCCCTGCTAATTTTTACCAAGTATTTAGATTTAAAAATCTCCAACGAATGAGAATATGCGATATCCTTTTTTGTTTCCATTAACGATTTGCCGTCTAACACGATTTTGTTGGGAGACCAGCTCCCGTCAATGCTGATACTTTTTGGTGTAAAGAATGCCAGGTAAATGATTAAGGCGATTATTGCTAAAAAGAAAATATTTTTGAGCTGTTTCAATGGAATTTCAGAAAAAGAGTTGTTTAATTAACTTTTATAAAATTGCTCTGTGATGTAAAAAACGGTGTCGATAAAAAATAAATTATCTTTCGAAGTTAATACATTTTCATCGTGCAAATCTTCGAGAATAATTCCCAATTCAGGATGGTAATAATCGTTACTTCTTGTATTTTCAAAACCATTTGAAGCTAAAAAAAGTTTTACATTTTCTAAATCTGTTTCATTATCTGATTCCACAAATTTTTGTTCAACAACTGCATACAAAACCTCTTCTTGTTCATAAAATCCAATTAATTGATAAGCCGTATCGGGAAAAAAGAAGTTGTTGAGTAACAAATTATTAAAATAATCTGTCCAAGTTTGGTAATAAATACTGTCATTGAGCTTAATTACCTTATGTTTATTATAAAGATAAACTTTTTGTTCTGCCCCGGATGAAACAAAAGCATTTATGTTTAAGACTGTAATCCAAAAACTATTTTTGGAGCAAAATTGTCTTATGAGCGTTGCTTCTTCACTTTTGATTTGCTTGCTTGACTCAAACGTAGTGCTTGAGCTCTTGCCTTTTTTAAGGTAACGGGCGATTGTTTGGATAGTATCTCCATGCCTAACCGGGCTCTTTCCTGAAAGGATATTTTGTAGTTCATGTTTCATGGAATTTTAGCAAATATAACTAATTTAAGTGAATTGCGGTTCATTTTGAAAACCATGACCTGCTACAAAAATGTTTCCTGACTTTTCAGAATATGACTGTTTCATATAACCGGCATGTCATGTTTGCAAACATCCGTCAACACCTGCAATCAAAATAAGGCAAATGCCGTATGGTTTCCATTTTTTTCCTTTCGCAATTTTGTACCATCAGGTATTGTACTTATTCGGGCAAACTGAACATGCGGTTTGAAAACCGTATCGCATTACCAAAAATGAAAATTCACCTTAAAATCAACAGAATATGAACAAAAGAACTACGCTAAACCGATTTATACCCAACACCTTGTTTTTTCAACTGCTCATTTTAGCGTTACTGTGTTTAAAGCCTAGTGCAGGGAGAAGCCAGGAAGCAGTTGCCCATTGGAAAGTCATCGACCTCACGCCGGGCGTATCGGTTAACCTGCCCAACATGATTGCCATGACCTATGGCAACAATACCTATGCCGCCATTGCTTATGCCGGCGGACAGAAAAAATTATTCACTTCTGCCGATGGAGAAAACTGGACAGAAAGCACTTTTGCCTTACCCGTCCCCAATGCCTTTCCCGATGACATCGTATTCATGGATGAAAAGTTTAAACTGGTTACTAATGGTACCGTGTACACTTCTACCGACCTGGAAACATGGGAATTTGAATCGGTTCACTTAGTCTTTGCCGCCCGAAACCTTAAAAAAGTAAACAATCTTTATTTTCAGGGTGGCGAAGGAAAATTTGCCACTTCTGCCGATGGACTTACCTGGACAAATCCTATGAGCAATGGCGATTACCTGGATCTGGCCTACGGAAACGCGATCTATGTATTAGTGGGAAGACAAGCGGCAAAAGGTATTTTATATACTTCTACGGACGGAATTACCTGGGAAAACGTAATTGAAGTAGCCGACAACCTTGACATGTTTTATTCGGTTGATTTTTATGACGGAACCTTTATTTTAGCCGGCAATAACGGCATCATCGGGAAATCAACCAACGGCATAGACTGGTCATTCAGTACGCCGATGGGTTCTCCTAACTCTTTTTTCAGTATTCGTCATATTCTCAACCATTGGGTGGTGAGTGCTTTCAACAAAGTCTATTATTCGGAAGATGGTGAAACCTGGACACAAGGCACCATTACCGGTGGCAGCATCAGTAATTTAAAAAGAGTGGAATCGTACAACGGCATTGGCTTTATTCCCGGCAGCAACGGCAGAATCATTAAAACAGATGAGGATGCGTTAAGTGTGATCAAACAGGATGATCCGGCCAATCTGTTCACGCTGTTCCCCAATCCGGCCACAACACACTTTACGGTAAGCACCACGCAACACCTCGTGACAGCAAAAGCACAATTAAACTTGTACAACAATTTGGGGCAGTTAGTGCAGCAAGTGGTGTTGAATCCGACTCAAACGACGGTAGAAGTGCAACAGCTGCCTGCCGGTATGTATCATTATCAGATCAGTAGCGGTGGTCGAATGGTAAAAACGGGGAAGTTGGTAAAAAAATAATTTACTCCAACCGCCAATTTTCCAACACCAATGTCACGATGGCATGAGGCCACATTTCAAAATTCATCAGTTTGGGACGAATGGGAAGAATACTGGTTTCCCGCCATTCTTGACCCAAAGGCGTAAACATTAAGGCATCATATTGCAAGACCTGATCGAAAGGATTTTTGACGGTTAATGTCGTGTTGATTTTTTTCCTGTCCTCTGCGGATTGCGAAAAATCAATCGCTATGGTTTTCTCCGGATGGGTATTGGTTTCTACGACCTTCATGGCGATAATTTTACCCTCTTCTACTTCGCACTCCACCAACAGTTTTTCGCCACAATAGAGTTGCAAAATATTTTCCTTCACAAAATAAGGACTTTCCGGTACGGCTGCTTCGTATTGTTGTGTTTCATCTGCCGCAATTTCAAGGGTAAATGCTTTTCGTTTTTCTTGGGCGGATGCAATGGCTACCGATAACAAAAGAAGGAATAGGAGTTGTTTTTTCATAATTTTTAAAAGATAAAAATAAACAATTACTGGGAAATTAAAGTGCCTTTGTCTGGAAGTTTTATCTATTTTTTGAAAAAACAACTACTAAAATTTTATTTTCAGACTAAAAAAGCGTCCATTTTTTTATGAACGCTTAAATTATTGTAAGTTGTTTTACTCTTCAAAATAAGAGCAGTTACAACTTTGCAAGATGGTTTGAAGACAACTATACCGTTGTTTTTACCCTTCAAAATAAGAGCGGCTACAACAACGAGCAATATAGGATAATAACAGAAAAAGTTGTTCTTACCCTTCAAAATAAGAGCGGCTACAACTAGAGGGAACATTAAACTAATAAAAAGATGGTTGTTCTTACCCTTCAAAATAAGAGCGGCTACAACGTTAGCCGATGAAGAAGTTTTTGCCAAACAGTTGTTCTTACCCTTCAAAATAAGAGCGGCTACAACTTACTCTCTGAAGGTTTATCAAGTGCGTTGGTTGTTCTTACCCTTCAAAATAAGAGCGGCTACAACTTTAGAGGCGAAAGATGCGGCACGTGTATCGTTGTTCTTACCCTTCAAAATAAGAGCGGCTACAACGGGTTCGTAAGGATGAGAGTAAACCACATGTTGTTCTTACCCTTCAAAATAAGAGCGGCTACAACAGCAACTGCCTACTACTGCCAAACTTTTGAGTTGTTCTTACCCTTCAAAATAAGAGCGGCTACAACCAAGGCGGCTAACGAATTATCAAAAGCCAAGTTGTTCTTACCCTTCAAAATAAGAGCGGCTACAACGCATTACCGGTTCCTGATAGCTGACTAACGGTTGTTCTTACCCTTCAAAATAAGAGCGGCTACAACACTCTGATGGAATAAGTGTAACTGGTTTTCGTTGTTCTTACCCTTCAAAATAAGAGCGGCTACAACCGACACATTGAAGTATATGGCCTATTGGGTGTTGTTCTTACCCTTCAAAATAAGAGCGGCTACAACTTTCTAATGTTTCGGAGTCTTATAATTATAGTTGTTCTTACCCTTCAAAATAAGAGCGGCTACAACTAAGGATGTAAATTTTGACATATCAATTTCGTTGTTCTTACCCTTCAAAATAAGAGCGGCTACAACTTGATACTGTTTTACGTGTCACTGAGTATAGTTGTTCTTACCCTTCAAAATAAGAGCGGCTACAACTAGAG
>QFCS01003782.1_pt1 | contig 19521 bp, 29 predicted proteins | sample 3576561 | NCBI WGS metagenome assembly QFCS01 | reverse complement strand
CTCAGCGACCGATTAGGAGACCAACAGAAACTCAAAGCGTGACAAGCACTTACGCTCGCCCCTGGAGCAGACCCCGCGCCAATCCTCGCTCTGCGGGGAGGCACGAACCGTCACTTTCTGCACTGAAATCAAATGGACCCCAGTCATGAATACCTGAAGGGGCGAGTTCACGTCCTTTGCCCCCAAGGAATCCAGCAGGCGCTTGAGCCGGTGGGGCTCCAGGCCGAACTCGACTTCGTCGACAAGTGCGATGGTGGCCGCTTGAGCGGCCTCGCGCTGCAGGCCGGCCATGAGGAGCCGCGCCGATCCCGTCCCCAGCGAGCTCAGCGGAATGCCTGTCTGACTGTGCAACGCAATCGCACCATCGCCAATGGACACAGCATGCGCGTCGAGCATGGCCTGAGCCTGGCCCACAGGTACACCCAGCGCCGTGGCGGTACGCGTCACCACCTGAAGCGTCTCAGCCAGTTGAGCGCCAGCTTGGTTGCCGAATCCAGTCCTCGCGTCTCGTGCAGCACGAGCCAACTCTGCGCCGAGATCGGGGCGTTCGCCAGTCAGCCTGTTGAGCACGGAATTGCGGCTCCAGGACAGATGGGCGCTCGCATAGTTGCCAATGCGAGCAGGGGCGAGGGCGGTGCGATGCTTCCAAGCAAGACCACGTTCCAGGCCTTGCTCTTGCGCTCTCTCCGAGTAGAGCAGCCAAGATGGCTCCAGGTCTGCGCCTACCTCGAGGCGCACTGTTAGCGCGGTCTCGATATCGGCCCTGGGCTCAGGTTCAATCTGTCCAGCGGCCGCATCGTGCCCCCGCAAAAAATCGCCGTAGGCCTCCAAGCTCAACAACTCGTCTGGCAACTCACCCAAGGTGACCGCGATAACGATGGGCTGTGTGACATCAAGCCCATGGAAGTCCGTGTCGGCAAAGCCGACGCTGCGTCGTGCGCCGAGGCACAGATCGATGGCGTCCAGGATGGTTGACTTGCCACTGTCTCCGGGACCGACAAGGCAATTGATACCCGCCGAGGGCATCCAATCCATCGCCTTTATCGAGCGAAAGTTGCAGATCTCCAGCCGACGTATGCGCGTCATCTTTCCTCCCAAAGCCAGAACGTTTTTGCACAGTATCCAGCCAAAGCTTTGGTGCCTGAGAGCTATCGGTGCTAGACGCTCGATAGTCTACGATCTGCATTATGTAAATATATAGGCAAACTGCCGTGGCTCGAAACCTGCATGCACAACGGAGCCACTTCCGGCCGCACATAGTGAGCCGACGGAAAAACACACCGCAAACACTCAAAAACTGCGACACAAAAGCCCAACTATTTGGTTGGCGAGCCTAGTTGGACTTTTGTGTCGCACGCTGCGACGTCGCCAGATCACGTTCCAAGATGCGCCACTTGGACTCATTCAATTGAAGCCTGAAGTCCGATGCGGGTCAAGCTACTCCAGGCCAACGCGCCGACGCATGGTGTGACCTCAATCCGCGAGCACCACTGACCATTGGCCAACTTGAAACGGCGTGGTATGAGTCAACTATGGACGAAGCTCCGACACCGAAAACGGATGCAGAAGCGCCATTGCTCTGCCACCGCCTGCTGACCAAAGCCGAATATGAGCTGCGGCTCTCACGGGCTCCTGCTTCGTCTTTGAGCGACTCGGTTTTTGCTCAGCCCATGAGCATCAAAACTGGCCTCGAAAGAGTTGCTCAGTACCCCGCCTTTCAGTTCTACGTATCACTCGATCGAAAGATGTTCGTAAGCGTCCGGGCACTCCACCTTGATCGACTGTTGGAAGTCGCAGAGGTGGAGTGACCTCTACGTTTTGGAGCCGCAGCAAGCGTCGTCGCCGCCGGCCTGGATTGGTGGGCACGGTACCGAACCGAACGAGCAGAACACACAGCAATCGCCCGGTTTTGGGTGCAAGACCGTGTGGCACCTTTCGCACTCATAGAACCATTGGCACGCGTCGGTTGGCATTGTTTCGTTCTTGGCATGCCCGCACTCGGGGCAGGTCAGAACAGAGTGCAAGATCAAATCTGTCACGGCTTTGCCGGGGCAACAGATGACGGGAATCCGGCTTCCGTGGTGGCCTTGGTCAGCACGTCTACCTTGACTCTGGTGTCGTCAAAGACCACCGTGGTCTCTCGTTTGGCCAGGTTGGATTTGACGCCAATGACTCCGTCGATCTGGGTAAGTGCCTTCTTCACCGTGATGGGGCAAGTGGCACAAGTCATGCCGGGCACCGAGAGGGTGACGCTCTGTTGGGCTGCCCAGCCGGGCGTCAGCAGCAAGACTGCCGCAGTGGTCATGATCAACCGCTTCATATCGGGACCTTTCGTCAGTAGAACCAGTGGGCGAACAGGGGGAACACCAGGGCAGCCACCAACAACAGGGTCACCAGGGCAAACAGCACCTTGTAGGAGAGGCTGACCATCGGGCGATGACATACCTGCCCCGCTTCACAGGCCACAACCGGGCGCCATATCCGACGCGCCGCAAAGATCAAGGCGATAGTGGCTGCACCGATGAACAGTGGCTGGTACGGCTCCAGCAGCGTCAACGTGCTGATCCATGCGCCAGAGATGCCCAGCATGATCAACACCAGAGGGCCAAGACAGCAGGCGGACGCAAGGAGCGCGGACAGGCCACCCGCGATCAAGGCCTTTCCACCGCCAGTGGCACGGTCAGAGATGTCGGTAGATTTCGTGGGCATGGCATAAGCTTAGTTCCGTACATTGGTACGGAGTCAAGCAATATGAGCCATCCTCTTTCGCATGCCCGCTCTGGGTTGACCATTGGTGATTTGGCCATGGCGGCCGGTGTCAACGTAGAGACCATACGGTTCTATCAGCGCAAGGGGCTGATGCCCGAGCCAGCACGGCCCCAGGGCGGCATTCGGCGGTATGACCAGAATGACCTGGCGCGATTGCATTTCATCAAGACTGCGAAGCGGTTGGGTTTCAGCCTGGACGAGACCGCGCAACTGCTGCAACTCGACGATGGTGCTAGCTGCGCTCAAGCCCGTACACACGCAGAGTCCAAACTCGCCGAAGTTCAACTCAAACTTGCTGATCTACACCGGATGGAAACCGTACTCTCTGAACTGATCCATCTCTGTGGCTCAGGGAGAGGCAAGGTCCGCTGCCCACTGATCGCGGCAATGGAGCGGCAGTCGCCCCCTCTACAGATTTGAAGCAGTGGTGGGCTGCCAGCGATGTGGCAACAGATCTTGGATGCGGCTGGCGCGTTGCATGGGCAGGCGTGCCATCACATCGCTCAGGTAGGCATAGGGGTCATGCCCGTTCATGCGCGCTGACTGGATCAGGCTCATGACGGCCGCCGCCCGCTGGCCCGCGCGCAGGCTGCCAGCGAAGAGCCAGTTGTTGCGGCCAATGGCAATCGGCCGGATCAGGTTCTCGATCCAGTTGTTCTCCACGGGCAGTTGCCCGTCATCTGCGAACCGGGTCAGCGCCTCCCAACGCCGCAGGCTGTAGTACAGCGCCTTGGCGCTTGCTGAACCCTCAGGCACCTTCTGACGCTGCAGCAGCATCCACTGGTGCAAGGCATCGAGAAGCGGCTTCGTTTGTCGTCGCCGAATGACTTGGCGCTGATCGGCGCTGAGCTCCTTGACCTCGCGCTCGATCTCGTAGATTCGCGCGAACTGCTGCAGCGCGAACTCGGCGATCTGGCTTTGATTGGCCGCATGCAGATCGAAGAACTTGCGCCGCGCGTGCGCCAGGCAGCCGACCTCAGTCACGCCGCTGGCGATCAAGGCCTTGTAGCCGCTGAAGTCGTCACAGGTCAGGCTGCCTCTCCAGTCACCCAGGAAGCGTCGGGCATGTTCGCCCGAGCGCGATTCGCAGAAGTCGTAGACGACCACCCGGGTAGCCTCGAAGGCGCCCGTGGCGTAGGCCCAGAGGTAGGCCCGGTGCGTCTTGCCGTTGCCGGGCTTGAGCATGGACACTGGCGTCTCGTCGGCATGCAGCACGCGGTGCTGCAGCAGTTCGTTCCTCATGGCATCGACCAGCGGCTGCAATTGCACGCCGCAGGAGCCCACCCATTGCGCCAGGGTGGAGCGGGGGATGGCGAGACCAGCTCGACCAAAGATCGCTTCCTGGCGGTACAGCGGAAGGTGATCGGCGTACTTGGCCACGAGCACCTGCGCCAGCAGCCCGGTGGTGGGGATGCCCTTGTCGATGACGTGCGGATCGACGGGGACTTGGGTGAGCGTCTCGCACTTCGCGCATGCCCACTTGCCCCGGATGTGGCGCTCGACGCTGAACACACCAGGCACGTAGTCCAGCTTCTCGGCCACGTCCTCGCCCACGCGCTTCATCTGGCAGCCGCACTGGCACAGTGTGGACTCGGGCTCGTGGCGAATCTCGCGCCGCGGCAGGTTGGCCGGCAGCAGCGCGCGCTTGGGAATCTTCTTCTCTTCCAGCTTGGCTGGTGCCTGCGCTTCCTGCAGCGCATCTATCTCTGTGGCCACAGCCGCCAGGTCGGCCTCGATCTCGTCTTCGAGCAGGCTCTTCTGTTCTAGGTTGAAACGTTCGGATTGAGCCGCGAACTTCATACGCTTCAAGAGCGCGTTCTCATGTGTGAGTTTGTCCAGCAGCGCGCTCTGGTGGCGCAACTGCGTCATGAGGCGCGTGGTCAGCTCACGCAGCTCTTCTGCGCTCAGGCTTTGCAGGGATTGAGGCTCGACCACCATGAGCATTCACTGTGCCAGCGTTGGCACACGCGCACCATTGGCGCATGCCCCAATTGGCAAGCCCTGGTCTGCCCCTCGGAGTCAGACCACGGTGATGACACCACCGTCGCCAAGGCGCTGCCAGGGCAGGCCCAGCACCAGAGCATCGAACTGCGCGTGGGTGAGCGAGGCGGTGCTTGCCGCATCACGCGGCCAGACGAACTTGCCGCTGTTCAGGCGCCGCGCTGCCAGCCACACACCGATGCCATCGTGCACCAGCACCTTCATGCGGTTGGCTCTTCTGTTGGCGAACAGGTAGGCGTGGTGCGGGCGTGCAGCGCCAAAGACCGACACCACACGGGACAGCGCCGTCTCGGTGCCCGCTCGCATGTCCAGCGGCTCGGTGGCCAGCCACAGCGCATCCACCCGGATCACTTGAGCAGCTCTCGCATCCACACGGCGCATTGCTCGGCTGCGTCCACAGGCCAGGTCACCGTGACGGTGGTGGCGCCGCGACGCAACTCGATGCGGATGTCTGGTGCAGGTGCACATGGCGCTGGCGGCAAAGCTACTGGAACGAATGCGGGAGCCTGGAGTGCCGGCAGCGGGCTGCCATCCTGGCGGCGCCACTTGTGCACGACGTTGGCGTTGATGCCGTGCGACAAGGCGATGCTGGCCACCGATGCACCTGGCTCGGCGCACTCGGCAAGGATCTGCTGCTTGAGTTCGGCGTCGTACCGCCGGCGAGTCTTCTTCTTGGCTTCATTCATGGTGTCCACCTATTCGCTTGGTGGACACCATCGTTGCCGCTTACACCGATCCCTTCAAGGGTGGGATGGCCGCCCGCTTACAGATGTTCGGCGTGCTGCGCGCCACTTTTCAGGCGAACGGGTACTCCGATCTGGATCTTTGGAATTTCCTGCGCAAGGCCCAAACGGCTCTCGGTGGCATGACCGCCGCGGAGCATCTCATCGGGCATCACTCCGTTGAGGTCGCTCAGTTGAGCAAACGCGACCAAGATGAAATCCTTCTCGAGTTGGCGCAAGAGGAGCTTTGGCGTCTCCAGCAATAGGCTACTGCGCCCTCCCCAGCCTGTCAGCCACGTGGCTAAAGATCCAATCCATCTCCAGGCTCGAGACGTCCCACCCCTTGTTCTCCGCGCCCTTGCGGACACGCGGCAAGAGATCGTCCAGCGTCGTGTCTGGCATCGCGGCCAGCTTGCGCCGGGTGTACGCGGTCAGTTGCTCGACTAAGTCCACGCAATTGTCGTAGCGCGCGTGGAGTTCTTCTTGCGTCAGACCAGCAACGAATTTTCCGTCGATCTTTCTGGCCAGCAGCTTGGGCTGCGCACCTGGCAGACCAACCTTAACTTCCGAGCGGACGAGCCCGGACCGGCCCGGAAACCGAGCTTTTCCAGCTCCCGGCAGTTCCCTGCGCCAGTTGACCCTGTTGCCGGCAATCGCCAACCAGTCTTGGCCCCTGCTTGGGCCTGTCCGAACCAAATTGACCGTTGCTTGACGTAGCGCACCCAGACCCAGCTAACCCAGTCGCTGGCGGCCATAGACCAGCTATAAGCCCTATTGGGCCTGTCCGAATCGAATTGACCAGGCTCTGCAAGTGACCTCGGCCGTCAGTGATCCACTTCTTCACCCTCGATGTTGATCGCCTACTGTTGGGCGACGCATTGGCTGAGTTGCGCCCGAGTGAGAGCCGGGCTGCGGTGGGCGGCACCAGTAAGTCAACCCTTGGAGCGAAATCCGGGGCGATTCAAACGACTTGTTCTGGTGAGCGCCCCAGGTCAAGGGCTTGACGCAACGATCGCTGCAGCGACAGACCCTTCAGAACGCGGCATCCGGCTGCGGCAGGCCACCCTGATCACCAGGAACTTGTCGCCGGAAGAGCGCGCCGAGCTCATGGTCTTAAATCCGGGAGAATGGACACACGGGGATCGTAGCGCTACTGCACCAGCCCTTCAGCTCTCGACAGGCTCATCGGCCGCTTGGTCGACCTTCAGGTAGAAGAACCTTGAATCGCGTACCGCCACGTGCGCATCGCACAGGCACAGCACGTAGCCGCCATCATTGCTCATCTCACCTGGTGCACCGCACACGATGCACTGCTTGGCGGTGCGGTTCGCAGCATGGAACACAAGCTCCTGAATCTGCCGGGCGATCTTCACGTTCTTCCCGCTGCGCCCCACGATGTCAAAGTGAAACCTGGCGGAGCCGAACTTCTCCTTCACCTGGGCCCACACGAAGCCACGCTTGTCATCACCCAGGAGGGCGTCGACCTCGGTGCAGAGTTCGACGAAGCCCTTGAACCAGCCGCGGGCGAATGAAATGCCCAGGCTTTTCGGGTTGTTGAACTGGTACGGATAGAGCGCTTTGAGCTCAGCAGGTGTCTTCGGGGGTTTCATGGGGGGAGTTAAAGTGGCCTGGCCTCATCGAGGACCGCGGCGCGGAAGCTGTCTGGCAAGGAATCCGGCGTGAGCACATCGACAGGCACGCCAAGCAAGGTCGCCAGTTCATGGCGCATGCGCCCGATGTCGAGAAGCGACATGCCTGGCGTCGCGTCGACCAGGATGTCGAGGTCGCTGCCATCGGTGTCATCGCCGTGTAGCACAGAGCCGAAGACCCGAGCGTTACGCGCGCGATGAGCCTCCACCACGCGGAGGATCGACTCGCGGTGCAACGCCAGAGCCTCAGAGGGTTTCATCGGGCCAGGAACGGCTCGCAGGGCCTGGATAGAGACGACCGAATGGCAGCCGCATGCTCTCGAAGAAGCCCGACGTTTTCTTTGCAGAGCACAATCCGGCCGCACTTCTCGTGCACGGAACCATGGAGACCTGTGCCGCTCAGCTCATCGTCCAGGATGACGTAAGGCTCGCCTTTATGGTGCGCAGCCAGCCACCGGCTGATGGCATCGGCACGCGTCTCACCTCGATTCTGCGGTGCCTCCCAGGCATCGTGCAGATTCGTGGCAAGGACCTCCAGGCCGGTCTTCGCGAAAAGCTGCTCGAAGCCCTCGCGCGGCAAGAACCTCAGCCAGCTCGTGGTGAGGACCAGCTGAGCTCGGTGCTCAGAGATCGCTTCAACCAGCACTTGAGTTGCTGGCGCATGGAACAGGCGCGACCAGAGCTCAGGCGGTGGATTCGGCGCAAGCACGTCATACCCGCCGAACCCGCCTGGTTGATTCAAGACGACGACATCGTCGAAGTCCAGCAGGATGATGGGGCGATTGCTCATTGCCATGCCAGCAGGATATCGACCTGGCGCGCGCTACGACAAGCCGGTGCGGCGCTCGCGCATGTGATTCAGGATGAGCAAGCTCATCTGCCGGCCTGTGATCACGCCTTTCTGTGCCAGCATCACAAGCGTGAGTTCAGTCTTGTCGAGCCTGACTTCATCACCAGAGAGCTCGGTCACCTTCTCGGCGAATTCATCGAGCCTGGTGCGCACCGCGACAACTCCCTGCTCGCGCGCCAGGTCGGCCACGAACCTGGCCACGTCGGTCGTCGGCAGAGGGTCCGGGAGCTTGGACATGCTCAGATCTCGATCTGCAGCGCAGGGTCGAAGTGCTCGTTCTCGAAGCCGCGCGGACCGCTGATGGGGTAGCCACGCGGGTTGAGGACCACCTCGGTGCCGTTGACCAGGTAGCGCTGGCTGTCGTGCATGTGCCCGTGCACCCAAAACCGGCACTTCCCCATGAGGTGCTCGAGGTTGGAGGCAAAACACGGGTTGAGCAGGTCGCCGAAATACTTCGGATGGATCGACTTCTTGTGTGGCGCATGGTGGCTCACCACGATGGTCTTGGCGGGATCGGCAGCGGCGAACTCACGGCTCAACCAGGCGACTGTCTCGGCATGGATCTTTGCAGAGTCGATGGGCAGGAACTTGCGCTTATTCGATGGCGTCTGGCCAGGGTAGACGCCGATCTGGTACGCCTCCTCACTCCCCCTTGGCCGGTCGGTCTGGATCACACTGAAGTCGCGCAAGCCGTAGTAGGCCTCTTCCATGGAGAACTCCTGCTGCTCGGCCAGATTGAAGTCAGTCCACAAGGTCGCACCAAGAAAGGTGACGCCCCCGATCTCGACCCGGTCGCGCTCGAGAAAATGCACGTCATTTGCCTCGGCCACCCCGCGCAGATCATCGAGCTGCCACTCATAGGTGCCGCCGTAGAACTCATGGTTTCCGGACACGTAGACGATCTCTTTGTCGGGGAAAACCTTCCGGGCCCAGCCGATGCCGTGATTGCCTGAGGCAATGTCACCCGCCAGGATGACCACGTCGGCACCGTCGTCGATTCGTCGACCGTTGTGCACCACATCGAAGGTGTCGAACTCTAGGTGAAGATCAGAGAGAACCAGAGCGCGCATGCCTTCAAACCCTCCAAACCCTGCCATCGTCCAGCTCGCCTGGCCGAATGACCAGCATCTCACCCTCAGCGGTCAACGCTGTGATCCCTCGCAAACCCACACCGTGGCTCTGGAACCCCTGCGCTGGCCAGCGCGCAGAGCTGTCCAGGCGGTCATGGTGATGGCCGTGGACCGCGATCCGCACGCGCATCGACTGCGCCAGCGTATCCAGGATATCGAATCCATGAGGGTGATAACCGGGCGCTTCGTGCGTCACCAGGACGTCCGCCCTGAGATCAGCCAGCTTGTCGATGACTTCAGGGTAGATCGAGCTCCAGTGTTTTCTGTGCTGCATGCCCCTGCAGCGATCTTGCCGCGGCGTGCGTGCAGCGTGCTCTCCGGCGCTTCGAAAGTACGGCTGGCCACGGCTCTTCGAGCCCGGATCAGGGTGCCACACCGACTCCCGAAAAACCCCGCCCAGGCCTGCGACGCGCACACCACCAGGCAGATCCACCACCTGGCCGTGCAGGTTGCGCCCTCTCCCCAGCTCGTCATCCCAGAGGTGGGCGAAGCTGAGTTCAGAGTCCGTGTCGTGGTTGCCATGAATGAGCCAGGTGATCTCCTTGATCGGGGCCAGCACCTGGCTGAGCGGGGCCGGTGCTTCCATGTCACCCAGCAGCACCACGGCCGATGCCTGCCAGGTCGTGGCTGCCTCGATGATGTGCTCGAACCGCCCGTGCGGGTCGCCGCAGAAAAGGATCATCGCCCCATAGCCTTCCGCAGCGCCGTGAAGAAAGCAATCCTGTGCCCCGAGAACGGCGAGTGCTGACCTTCGCGCCAGTCAGGCATGGCGACCTGCTCGGGCTCGATGCCCAGCGCCGCCAAATGCCTGGCGAGATCCTCAGGGGATCCGCGTAGCGTTGTGTGCTCGACTCCATCGCTGAGTTCAGCGACCAGGCCGTCTGCCTCGAGGGTCACTCGAACCCTCGCCTGGTTCATTGTTTTCTCTCCGCCCATTCTTTGCGCAACTTCAGGTATTCCTCGACGGACAGGGCCTCAGCAGGCGTGTGCGCGTCGCACCGGGTCATCCAGCAGTCGCTGGCCACAACCAGGCGGCCAGCAGCGCCGCACTCTTCGCAGATGGTTTCCGAAGCGCGCTCAGCCGCAGCAATGGCGGCCCTGTGCTCAGAGGTCGATGATTCGACCCGCACCGAGAACCTCAGGGCCCCGAACTTTTCCTTGACCTGGGTTGCGACGGCCTGCGGGGCACCAGGTTGATCCGAGATCGACTGCAGCTGCGCACACAGGCGATCGATGAGGTCGAACCAGCCATCGCGAACGGCGAGGCCAAAGCCCATGGGGCTCACGCGCAGATCGGCGTGGCGGTCCGCGAAGATCTTCGGGTATCGCTGGCACAGCAGCGCGTCTTTTTCAGGGGTCATGCGGATCCTCTGAAGAGTGGAATGGTGAAAGAAGATAGAACGTCCACCTTCGATTCGACGGATCTCTCAGTTCAGAACAACAAAGGCTATCCAGTCGAGCATACAAAAACAATGGTGACCATTTATGGGAGGACGCCTGTGATGTCCGCATCGATATTTATGCGCGATCGGTGCGAAGATTCGAACGTGTGCAAATGCAAAGCATTCCATTGAACTCTTCGCAAGAGGGCACTCATGGCGACTGAACTGGGCAAGGTGATTCCGGATGACTTTCCTCGGCAGGGCCAGCTGGGCACAGTGAGCGGCGTGCAGCCCAAAATTCCGGCCCGAAGGATCGCTGGCAGGTTCGTTGCAGGGCTCACGAGTGAAGAGCTCTACGTACGCTATGACAACTGCTTAGATCTTGTTCAGCAGCTGACGGCGTACACCCAGGCCAAGCTGGCCACGATGCCCAACGCGAAGCCAGGCGACCTATTGGCGCGAGTGCGCCGCAGTGCTGAGAGCAAAGGCTGGGACGTCTCGCGCCTGGAAATGGATTGGATCTTCAGCAAAGTCGCCGACAGGCTTGGCTCAGATATCCCCGCCCTTCCTCGGCGCTCTTCGCTCGCGGTAGAGGACGTCGACGCGCCGCACATTGAGACGCTTGTCGAGCGCGCCCTGCGTGGGCGAACAGACTGAGATCAGGCTGGAGAAGACGTCCCGGCCAGAAACCGCGCCAGTGCGGCCTGCACTCCAGGCGCGCTCAGCCCTTGTGTCGGGTTACACAGGATGAGCTCCGCCGGCGGTGGTGAAGGGAACTCGCCCGCTTGGTCGTCCAGGATCCTGAACGATTCGATCTCGGGGTGCCCCTCCAGCCAGGCCTGGATCGACGCCCAGCGATCGAGCTTCGCCGGCGTCACGCCGACATAGACAGGCCCACACGTCAAGCGCCTACTCGTTCGCGAATATCCTCTACACAGCACGAGCCCGTGTAGAGGATATTTGCGGGATCCACAAGTACTTGATTCTCAAGACCTGCCGCCTCGGACACGTCGAAAATTCCGTCCGTCGGAATGTCGATCTGGTCATCCGTGGATCAACCCGTTCGTGAGTGCCCTGTCGACATGTATGAGATCTTGGGCACGACACCGCCCGTGCGCGCAGCCATGTACTCATCGACGATTGCGAAGATGGGGCCCAGGGCCACTACCACGCCCTCCTTCTCGGTGATCGACATGTCCACGTATTCGATCTGCACAGGGTCGACAGTGACTACCAGTCGGGCCTTTTTGCTGACCACCTTTGGACCTGCAAGCGCCATTCGAAGTGACGGTCCCAGTTTCGCCACCGCGGTGCGCCTCATGCCAAACCGATGCTCTAGAACACTCGTCACGCACAGGACGATCAAGTCGTGCGCGTTGAACTCGCGCGCGATCCGAGGGGTCACCTGCCATTCGCTGTATGGCCGTAGGACCTTGAGCGTTGCATTCAGCTCATCGCGGCTGTAACCCGTCACCGTGCATATGTCAGCAGCGGTCAGTCTTCTTGGCATGGCGTGTTCGAGTCAGAGGCTGTTGGGGCCACTTCGGGCACTTACGCGGGCAGATCTGCGGAATTTTTCCACAGAACGAATGCTGCAATCTGGATTGGAGGACTTGTAGGGACTTGGGGCCATTAAGCAGCTAGTTAGAAGAAAAACGCTACCCCTAGTGTCTTGCGTGGTGCCAACACACCAGATATAGTGGCTCCCAAGCCGCCGCAAACGGCCAAAAAGAAACCACCGATAGCTGACGCCATGGTGGTTTCGGAAGCCCAGCGTTACCCGCCAGACGATTAGCAAGACTGCAGTGTGCCATACGTGCTGCAGAGCAACAAGAGGAACGCGGGCTTCTCCGGTGATGGCGTCGAAGTCTCCTGGAAGCTCGCAATGCAACGAGAAAATGTTCTGCGCCGGGCGTACTCGCCTCGTGCCGCCCGCCAATTCAATGACCTCACGCGCTTGATCGCGGGCGTGTTCCTCCCCTCCGCCACTCAGGTAGCGGCGTTGGACCGGTCTTACGAATCCATCGGCAACTTTCTGACGGAGAGCCCGGAGTTCGGGGACCTGGTCGTGCAGGTCTATGGCCAGGGCTCCCGCCAGATCGGGACCCTGGTGCGCCCCCTGCACCAACGGGAGCAGGGGTTTGACGTTGACGCCGTTCTCCTACTTCAGCGCAGAGCGCACGGTGTCTACCCAGGGGCATCCGGGGCCAGGCAACTCATCAACGATCTCCACACGGTGCTCAGCCGCTACGCGAAAGCGCATGGCTTGGCGATTGAGCGCTGGGATCGTTGCGTCACTCTCGTCTACATCGACGGTGTGCGCGTGGATGTGGCGCCTGTGATCGAAGACCCGATCCGTTCGATTCCCCTTGGCGGTGAGACGCACTCAAGGATCCCCGACCGGCAACTGATGACGTTTGCGCCGACGAACCCACGTGGTCTGGTTCGGGGATTCAATGAGGCGGCCAGTGTGCGGGCCGTGCTTACGAACATCGTTCGAGACGCACAAACCGCTGATGCGGCGCTGCGCGCGGAGGTGGTGCCACTTCCAGACGTACAGGAGGTTTCACTGCGGTTGCTCAGCAGCTTCGTGCAGTTGATGAAGGTGCATCGCAACGTCCGGTTCGGTGCACCTAAGGCGGGTCAAGAGGATCTGTCGCCGTCGTCCACCTTCATCACGTCATTGATGGCGAGCGCCTATGCGCGACTGGCGCCCGTCCCACACGATACTGAGCTTGATCTCTTGCTGGACATCATCGACGCCATGCCCCGCGGCTTTCATCGTGAACCCGTGGGCAACAGCCATGAGCGCTGGTCGCTTCCCAATCCCTGGGCGCCTGGCGATGACTTGGCGTCCTCCATGAACAGTTCCCAGAAGCAGCAAGCGTTCTGGGCTTGGCACGCTCAGTTCAGGCAAGAGATTGGCGAACTACTTGACAGTCTTGAGGCTCGCCTGGGTCAGCCCAATGTTGAGCGTTTGGTCGAGGGTGCGTTCGGAACTCGCGCTGCACAGGCGGTGCGGGACGCGTCTGCCCCGACCGCGCCAACACAGCAAGCCGGGCGTCGCGTTCTGATTGGCACTGCTTCCGGTGGCCTGACGAGCATGTCGGCCAATGCCAATACCAACTTTGGGTCCCCACGATGAGTCCGAGGCGATCGCCTCCAATACCAACACTGGCGCAGCGCGCCTGGGAATTGCGTGGACTCAAGCTCCCTGGGAGCACGGTCGCCATACAAGGCGGTCAAGTGCTTCGCTTCCGTTTCAGCCTTTCGCCAGGACTCTTCGGCCGGCTCTACGACTGCGAGCTTCGCGTATTCCCGGGCGAGAAGCCTCCCCAGATGTTCGTGCTGCGCCCTGACCTGATCGAAGTGGCCGGCGGACGGCGACCTCCCCATCTGTACGACCACGATGGGCGAGGTTGTCTTCTGTGCCTTTGGTGGCCAAAGAATGGTGAATGGCATCCGCAGGACAAGCTCGGTAGTAGCTACATCGCCTGGACTGGGGAATGGCTTTGGTACTACGAGGAATGGCTCAAACACGACAAATGGCTGGCTGGTGGTGCTCACCCGGTTCGAGTCCCATGTCGTTGGAGCCCCGGAAGGTTCCGACATCGCTCTTCTCGAATAGGTGTGTGAGCCGGTGAGACCCTGTTCGCCAAGCTGAGCCTCAGGTCTGGCGAGCTTTTGTGTTTCGAGGCGCAGGAGTCATTCATGGCTGTCAACAGCAAGCAAACGTCATCGCGTGTCGCTTCGGTCGCAGGCAAGGCCCTCGGTTCTGCATCTTCATCAGCGACGCAGAAATCACTGGCTGGGTCCGCCTTGCGCCAAGCTGGAGCTCCCGCCCAGACAGGTGCAGGCATCGAGCGCTCCGCCTCTCGTGCCTTGGACAATCCCGACTCCTCCAAGGTGACCCGGACGCTGGCGGGCTCTGTGGTCTCGCAGGCAAACCGCAAGCGCTGAAATCCGCCGTCAACGACGGGTAGCCGCCATGCGCACTCAATCTCCTCCTCAGTTGAACTTGGTCGCCCTTGCCGGGCGAATTCAGCCGCAGGACGGTGCCCTTGCCGCCGCCCGTTCGCACGCCCTCTCAGTTCGCGCTCGTTTAGGTCGATCCTTTGCACTGCACAGCGCCAAAAAAATCGGCAGCCACGCGCGCCAAACGGCCATTCACCGGTTCAGTGATCTGGACTTCATGGTCGTTCTTCGCCGTGAGGAATTCACCTGGGGTGATCGTCTGGTGTCGTCAGACACGATCTTGAACAGACTCGTTGGCGATCTCAGTGACCGCTACCCGGCAACAACAGTACGGCGCGACGTGCTCGCGGCTTCTCTCGTATTCGGTAGCTCAGGGCAGAGCCTCGACGTAGTACCCGCCATGTTCCTGGGCTTCAACGGTTCCAGGCCTGTCTACCAGATTCCCGATGGTCAAGGCGGATGGCTGCGAACCAGTCCGGAGACCCACGACCGTCATTTCGCGATTCATCAGGAACGCAGCGGCAATCGGCTTCGAAAGGTTTCTCAGCTGTTGAAGTGGTGGAAGCATGCAAGGAGTCAGCCCCTTCCCATCCGTAGCTTCTATATTGACATGGTCTTGTGCCGTGACGGTCTTGATGCACCTGTCGGTAGGACTTATGGCGGATGCATGGAGGCCTTCTTCGAGTACCTGGTGGCCACGGAGTGCAGTCCCTTGATGGACCCTTGCGGGATAGCAGGAAAGATCGCGCCGACCGACACCTATGCACAACGCGAGACTCTCATCCGTGCCGCGTCGTTCGCGCTGCAGCATGCTCGCGCGGCGTCGTTCGCAGAAGGACGACGTGATTTCCCCGAAGCAAATCGGCAATGGGGAATCGTCTTCAATGGAACCTATTGGTGGTGAACCTGACCAAGCAGCAACGCTATTGAGCTGATGAACGACATCCCCAAGCTTCAAAACGAAAACCAGGCGCTGCAACTCTTGGCCGCGCAGCGTCAGCTATACGCGCGCGCCAAACGCTTGCTGGGTTGGCAACTGTTTCTGGGAGGTCCGATCGCCACGCTGGTTGCCATAGTGGGCATCTTCGAGCCCAGTGCCAAAGTGCATGTAGCGGCATGGGGGCTAAGCATCCTTCTTTTGGACACGTTGTACTTCGGTCCGTTCCAGCGGCAACTGCGCGAGTCCGGCGCTCGGGTGCAGGAGCGTTTTGACTGTGATGTACTGGGGTTGCGATGGGACGCCACCAAAGCTGGCAATCCAGAACCTGTGGAGCTCGTGCATGAACAAGCCCTGCGCTACCAGGCGTGGGCCTCCACAATGCCTCCACTTGTCGACTGGTATCCGCGAGCGGTTGAGCGTCTTCCCCTATCTCTGGCTCGCATCGTATGCCAGCGAACGAACTGCTGGTGGGACGGCAAGCAGCGTCGAAGCTACGCCACCCTGATGGCTGGCCTTTTGTTGACTTGCGTTCTTCTGGTTCTCTGGGTAGGGATTTCCACGGGGCTGAGCTTCGCAGATCTTGTATTCATTTTGCTCGTGCCGATGTCAACCACAATGAAGCTGGTGTATCGGCAATGGGTTGATCATCGCGAGGCTGCTGACCAGTTGGATCGCTTGAGGGGGCATGCTGAACGGGTGTGGCGACTTGCTCTACATGACCCAGACGATCCCAGTTTGGAGAGCGAGGTCCGTTCGTTGCAAGGGGAAATATTCGATGGCCGAAAGCGCAACCCTCCAGTATTTGACTTCGTCTTTAGATTGCTTCGCAATGGCAACGAAGCACAGATGAACGCTGGGGCGGCGCACTATGTTGCCGAGGCCGAACGCAGCTTGAGTACGTCACGCATGCGCGCTTGACTTCGATAGGGTAGGGAGAATGCATACCTGCTGAAGTGCACAGAAATCACGCCTTCGGCTACGGCTTGTTGGATCCCTTGCGTGGCGATTTGGCTTGGCGTTGAACGGTTGCTGTCAACATCGTCGTCAACCGCTCCAAAGACGCCCGAAGCTCTGCGATCTCGGAGGTTGCGGCTTCTGCACTCTTGGCATCACTGATGGCCTGCGTTTCCGCCAGTCGTTGTCGAGCTACCAACTCAGCTTCCGCCAGGGCCAAGCGCGTCTGCAGAGTTTGCTCGCGTTGGCGTGAAGCCTCCAGCTGCTGTTGCGCCTGACCTTTTGCGATGCGCTCCGCCTCACGCGCGGCATCGATGGCCTTCTGAAGTGCTTCAACCTGTCGCTCGGCCCGGGTCCGGGCGGTACGTTCGCGCTCGAGTTCCAGGGCCACGCGTCGGTCCGCCGCGTCGGCACGATCAGCCGCAGCCAAGAGCTGCTGCCTGACCTCCTTCAGCTCCTCACTGGCGCGCCGGCGCTCATCGACCAGCCGCTCTTGCTCGGCCGCCAGCGCAGCGCGTACCTCCTGGAGTCGGGCGCGTTCTGCCGCCAGTTCCTCGTTCGCCGCGCGAAGAGCCTGAGCCTGCTCGCCCAGTTCGCCCTGCAACCTGGTGGCCTTGGCACTCGCCTCGTAGGCGGCTGCGCTGGCGATCTCGGCCCGTTCCTTTTCGGCCTCGACGTTGGCCACCGCGTCGGCCAGGCCCTCGCGCAGCCTTTCCTCGAAATCCCCCCGCGTCTGCGCCAAGGCGGTTTCCCAGAAGTGCTGCGCGGCCTGCATGACCGGTTCGGGCACACCGGCGGGCGCTGCGAAGGCGCCCGGGTCCTGCAGACGCGCCCCCAGGTGCTTGAACCACTGCTCCAGCAGCGGCCCGACGGTGTTCGGAGAGCCGCTGCCCAGGCGCTGGCGCACGCGCTCAATGGTGGGTTTTTCGCCTGCGAGCAGTACGGCGTCGGCCGCGGCCCAGACGTCTTCACGCTGCACGCCGCGCCGCGGGCGAATTTCGTCTTCGTTGACGCTCGAACTTTTCATTTGCACCGCCCTGCTCCAGGGCTTAAATTACCCGCGATAAAAGAATGTTATCGTGACTTATCGGCTTGATTTGTACGATTTAACACATAGTACATAACGAATATCTCACCAAGGAGACCTGAGCACAACATGCCGCTGCCCACCCTCCTCAAGACCCCCGCCCTGCCGCCGCACGAACTGAGCGCCGTGGCCGAGCAAGCCGTCGCGGAGCTGCTGCGCGAGGGCGAGTCCGCCAACACGCAGCGCAGCTACCAGGGCGCGCTGCGCTACTGGGCCGCCTGGTACGCGATGCGCTACGGTGAGCCCATCGCACTGCCGCTGCCCGCGGCCTGCGTGCTGCAGTTCATCGTCGATCACGCGCAGCGCACGACCCCCAAGGGCCTGGTGCACGAGTTGCCGCTGGAGATAGACCAGGCACTCGTGGCCGCGCGCTTCAAAGGGAAAGTCGGTCCCTTGGCCCACAACACGCTCGTGCACCGCGTCGCGGTGCTCTCCAAGGCCCACCAGGTCAAGGAGCTGAAAAACCCCTGCCGCGACCCGAAGGTGCGCGAGCTGCTTTCGCGCACGCGCAAGGCCTACGCCAAGCGTGGCGAGCTGCCGCAAAAGAAGGACGCGCTGACCAAGGATCCGCTGAAGTTGCTGTTGGCCACCTGCGATGACTCGCTGCGGGGCAAACGCGACCGCGCCCTCCTCCTTTTCGCGTGGGCCAGCGGCGGGCGTCGTCGTTCAGAGGTGGCGGCAGCCGACATGAAGTTCTTGAAGAAGATTGGGCCGGGGGAGTTTTCTTATGAACTGGTGCATTCGAAAACGAACCAGAGCGGCGCCGATCGGCCCGAGAACCACAAGCCGGTAGCCGGTGTGGCGGGCCAGGCTTTGCAGGCGTGGCTGGAGGCTAGCCACATCCGGGACGGCGCCCTCTTTCGCCGCGTGCTCAAAGGCGGCAAGCTCGGCGCAGCGCTGTCGGCGCCCGCGGTGCGCGATATCGTCAACGAGCGCTGCCGCCTGGCGGGCTTGGATGGCGCCTTCTCGGCCCACTCCCTGCGCTCGGGCTTCGTCACCGAGGCCATGGCGCATCAGCTACCGCTTGCGGAGACCATGGCGATGACAGGGCATCGAAGCGTCTCCAGTGTCATCGCGTACTCCCGCCAATCCGCAGATGGGTCATCTAGGGCGGCGACCTTGGCCGATGAATGACAGGGCTAGAGAAGCTTGTTTTGGCGCTTCTTGACTATCTCGCGCATGACCCATTGTTGCTACTTGAATGCTCTGGAGAATTCATCTCCTATCGCGTCGAGGAACAGATGGACATGGTTACCAAGCCCATCGACATGGAAGCGCTGGTGTCTCGGATCCAAGAGCTGCTGTGAGCGATTCAAGAGGGCGGAGCACGGCCGTGCGTGCGTGCAAGATTTCCTCACAGGATTCACCAAAGTTTCCCGCCAGACGCCGAGTCGGGTGTTCGCCAAGCTGCTGCCCTTTGTGCGCGACGCACGTGTATACCGTGAGGATTCATACCAAAGTGTGATTCTTTTGGAGATACTGCGCGCACGGTACATCCAATAAATCAGGGGGTCAGATCTCCGCAAGCGGACATCCGCAGCGGCAAAAGCGAGAGTCGCGCCGAGAATGTCCTCCCGACCAGACAACAAGAACAACGACAACGCCGCGCGCCCCTTGAGCGAAGACCCAAGTCACCTGCCTGGCGAGTTGCCCGCCTCCTACGAGGAGGTGTTTGCGCTGGTCCCGGTGGCTTGCGTCATCACCCGCCTGGCAGATGGACTCATCCTGGCGGTCAATGACGAGTGGTGCGCGCTGACGGGTATTGCCCGAGCGGTCGCCCTGGGCAGCACGTCGACTCAATTGGGCATCTGGCGTGACAGCGAGCACCGCAGCCGCTTTTTGGCCGCCCGGGAGGACCTCAATCAGCTCTACGCGCTGCGTGCCGCTGACGGTGATCAGCGTATGGTCCGCATCCGTACCCGGGGTCTCCTCGTTTTCAGTGCAATAAGTGACGGTACGCAAAGCTAGCACTGGCGCGGGGGTGGTCTGGGTAGACCGTTGATTTCATTGACTTTCCTGTTCGCTTTGTAAACGGGTATGGTGGCCTCCCACTTTTGAGGTT
>QFCS01002386.1_pt1 | contig 19631 bp, 24 predicted proteins | sample 3576561 | NCBI WGS metagenome assembly QFCS01 | reverse complement strand
CTCGACGCGAATGAGAATGTCGTCCGCCGGACTCAGGCGCATCGCGCCGCCCCAGACGATGCAGCCGCCTTCGCGCTCCACCACCCGGCGCATGGCCGGGACGTCCAGTTCGACTCCGGTGAGCGTCTCCATCACGTCCGCGGTGCCTGCAGGCGAGGTGATGGCGCGCGACGAGGTCTTGGGCATGGTGAGGCCGAAGGCCGCGACGATCGGCACCACAATCAAGGTCGTGCGATTGCCCGGCAGACCGCCGACGCAGTGCTTGTCCACCACCGGCGAGCGCCCCCAGGCAAGGCGCTCGCCGGCGTCGACCATGGCGCGCGTGAGCGCGACCGTTTCGGCGAGGTCCAGCCGGTCGCCGGCGCAGGCGGCGATGAAGGCCGAGAGGTGAATGTCCGCATAGCGCCCCGCGGCGATGTCGCGCACGATCGCCCGCATGTCGGTGCCGCCGAGCCGCTTGCCGTACACCTTGGCGCGCACCCGGCTCAGTGACTCCAGCACCGGCGGGTGGGACAGGGCCACCGCATCGCCTGCGCGCGCGCCGAGAAGCCGCCACGCCGCCTCCGAGAGCCCCGCCTCGTCCGGTGCCAGCAGGTCGCCGGTGACGACATTCAGCGTGGCGACGATGGCATGATTGTTGTGCGTCACCTGCACGCGCGACTGCGCCTCGAAGCCCTCGGCGCGGCACACGTGGCAATCGCTGCGCATGTAGATCACGGGCTCCTGATAGGTGTCGATGCCCATACGCCGGAGGCGCAGCGCGTGGGACGGCACCCGATGCGCGTCAGGGATCATAAGTGCCACATCGCTTGCGTCATGGGTCACGACGCGCCTACTTCCCGTAATAATGGTTGAGATACTCCACAATCATCGGCACATCCTCTTTCGGAATGGGCGCCCCCATGACATTCACCATTTTGTTCAGGGTGGCTTCCCACCCCTTCTTATCCAGGAACGGCGAATTCGTCTGGATGTAGTCAAGGCTATGGCAGACAGCGCAGTTGGATTCGACGAGCGCCCTGCCCGCGCCCTCCTTCAAACGAATCTGGCCTTCGTCGGCCGCGACTGCCGTCAGCGGCAGCAGCACAAGCAATAACAGGCATTTCATGGTCGTCTCCTTCTTCATCCAACCTGGAGGGTCGCTTTTTGGATCAGGTTGTGGTGGTAGCCCGCGGGGTTCAGGATCAACTCGGCGGCTTGGGTCTGCCCGATGCGATTGGACGCCTTGGCCATCACCGTCACCTTGCCGCGCCGCGCTGGCTTGAAGCGATACGACCATTGGCGCCACGAGAAGCGGCCGATGTCCTGGCCCAGCGTCGCCGGCCGCCAGGACTGCCCTTCATCGATGGAAACCTCCACCGTGCGGATGCCATAGCCGCCGTCCCAGGCCACGCCTTTCACGTCCACCGACTGGCCGGGCCGGAAGCGCTGGCCCTCTTCGAGGTTGGTGATGAGCGAGTTGACCAGCATGTCGGTGATCGGCGTGTTGACCGCCGTTTCCTGTGTAATGAAGCGGTCCACGTTCGGAAACTTGCCGACCGGAATGCGGTAGGCGGGCTTCATCCAGAAGCCCTCGAACGGCTTGGCGACCACATCGATGCTCATGAGATTCTTGACCCAATAGGTTCCCACCCAGCCGGGCACCACCAACCGCACCGGAAAACCGTTCCAGTGCGGCAGGGGTGCGCCATTCATCTCGAAGGCAATCAGCGTGTTCTCGTCGAGCGCCTTCCACATTGGCAGGCTCTTCACGAAATCCGGCGTCTTGTAAGCGGCGATGCCGGAATCCGCCCCGTCGAATACGACCTCTATCGCCTCTTTCCTGACACCGGCCTTGCCGAGCACGTCGCGCAGCCTCACCCCGACCCAGCGCGCATTGCCCATGGCGCCGTTGCCCCACTGGACGCCAGGCACATGCGGCTGGAACAACCCGCGCCGGTTGCCGGCGCACATGCACAGCGCCGGCAGCTCGACCCGCTCGAAGCCGCGCCTGAGATCGTCCAGGCCCAGCTCCATGGGCGTTCGCAATGCCTCGCCGCCAAGCTTGAGCTTCCATGTGTCCGCCGCGACTTCGGGAATGTTCATGAGGTGGTAGCGCACGAAGAAGGCGTCGTTGGGCGTATACAGGTCGTTGAAATACGCCACCGGCGTTTCGTAGTTGGGCGCGCGGAAGGTGCGCTTGATGAGCGGCTTTTTGCCCGGCGGCGTATCCAGCAGCGAGGCTTCCAGGGTCCCGGGCGGCAGCTCCGCCGGGCCCATCGACACCGGCATGGCCAGGGCCATGCGCGGCAACGCAAAGCCGGCGCCGCCGAGAATCAGCCCGCCGGAAACGCCTTTCAGGAAATTTCTTCGATCCATGATGGATCCCTCCAGTCAAAAACATCGAAAAAAATGAAGCGAACTACTGCGGTTCGGTTAGCCTTAGTACCTCAATCCTGGACGCTTGGCCTTGGAAAGAACGCCGGCACGCGCGCCGCGTAGCGCGCGTATTCCTCGCCGAACTCGGCCGCCACCTCGCGCTCCTCGTGCCGCGCCAGGCGCACGTACATGAACACCAGCACCGGGAACATGGCGAGCGTGAGGATCGTCGGCCACTGCACCAGGAAGCCCAGCATGATGAGCACGAAGCCCGCGTACTGTGGATGGCGGATATGGGCATACGGCCCGGCCTCCGCCAGGGTATGGCTCGCTTGTGCTGCAAACAGCACCTTCCAGGCCGAGGCCAGCAGCCAGAAACCGCCGCCGATGAAGGCGAAGCTCAGCAGGTGAAACGGGCCGAAGTGCGGGTTGGCGCGCCAGCCGAAAAGGGTTTCCAGCAGATGGCCGGCATCGTGCGACATGAAATCCACGCCCGGATAGCGGCTCTGCAGCCAGCCGGAGAGCAGATAAATCGTCAGCGGAAAACCGTACATCTCGGTGAACAGCGCGACGATGAACGCCGAGAATGCGCCGAACGAGCGCCAGTCACGTGCCGTTTTCGGCTTGGAGAAGCTGAACGCGAACAGGATGAAGACGGCGGAATTGACCAGTACCAACAGCCATAAGCCATAGGCAGGCGCAGTGTCGTTCATGTCTTGTCCCCTTCCTTGTCATGTGGCGCCGGGGGGGCGCTCTTGCTGCCATGCCCGCGATGCAAGAAAAAAAACATCGGCAGACAGGCAAGCACGAGCAGCAACAGCAGCGGGCCGAACAGGTGGGCGCGGTGCTCGGTCAGCAGGAGAAATGCCGCAATGGCGAAAAAAGCCAGCACCGCCAGGTTGACCTGGATGGTGCCCGCGTGCCGATATGGAGCGGAATAAAGGCGTTTCATGGCGTCACTTTCGTGCGTAGAGATCAATCGCTCACATGCCGGTAGTCGAATTGCGCTTCGATCACGTCCGCCACCCCGGGCAATTCGATCCGCACGTTGATGCGGTAGGGGTTGCTGGTGGCCGGCATGTTGAAGTAATTGCCGTAGCTGACCGTGCCCGCAATCAGCATGGGTTCGAGTTTTTTCTGCACCCCGGAAAAACCGATTTCGTACACATTCGCCTTGACCCGCGCGTCGGTGATGCGCCTGCCCGTGGCGTTGTCGAACAGCGCCACCACGACATGTTGCTGATTTTGCCCGGCCGGCACGCCGCCGTGCATTTGCGCCTCGGTGTGCGACCTGGGATGCCCCAGGATCATCTCGGCCGGCAACACGCCGAGATAAATCGCCACTCCGTGCACCACTTGATTCTGGCTGGAATCGGCCGCGAACGCGGCGGTCAGCAGCAAGGCCGTGATGCCGGCCAGGGCCGCTCGCAAAAATCTTTTGAGATGAGGGCTAGGCATGATGTCGTCCTCCTAAGGTTTGATGGCACACCAGAACGCCAGAATCCCGGCGCGCCGGCCTTTGACTTGCACGGGATCGAAACCCGCTTCCCGGAAATAGTCCGGGAGTGTTCCCCGGAAGTTGTCCGCGGTCATGGGTATGAACAGGAACGGCCAGGCTACCAGCCACCACAAAGGGTTCGCGGGGCGGTAGAAATCGGCGACGATGAAGCGGCCGCCCGGCTTGAGGACGCGATACACCTCGCGCAAGCCTTGCCGTTTCAAGTCGGGTGGCAGGTGATGCAGCATGAGGCTGGCTAGGACGACATCGAAACGTGCGTCCTCGAAAGGCAATCGCTCGATCGCGGCGACCTTGAATGCGACGCGGCTGCCGAGCCGTTGCGCGTTTTTCTTCGCCACGCGAATCATGCCCCGTCCGGGGTCGATGCCGGTGGCTGCACCCGCCGGCCCGGCGGCCTCGCCCGCGCGGCGCGTGAGCACACCAGTGCCGCAGCCTACGTCGAGAATGGTTTCACCCGCGCGAATAGCCGCCACCCGCAGTGTTTGGTCGCGGAATCCCTGGCCCAGGCCGACCGTTCGACAATACACATCGTAGAACGGCGCGGCCCAATCCATGGTCATGCCGTGGGTGTGCACCAGCGGTTCATCCGATTTCAGGACGGTAATGAACAGTCCCCACAGCAACAGCGCGACACATACCAGCAGGCAGGCGACAAGCAGCGCGCGCCACCAGACGAGCCCAAACAGCATGAACACCGCCGCAGCGAATGCCACCCCGAGCCAGGGGAAGAGCCAGGACCAGCGATCCATCATGCCGTTCCCTCCTTCAGTTTTGCGCGCTTCAACAGCGCCGAATTCACAATGACCGACAGCGAACTCAAGGCCATTGCTGCCGCCGCGATGATGGGGTTCAAAAGGCCCAAGGCTGCCACCGGGATACCGATGGAGTTGTAGATGAAAGCCCAGAACAGGTTCTGCTTGATCTTGCGCATGGTGGCGCGCGACAGGCGGATCGATGCGACCACGTCACGCACGTCGTCCTTGATCAGGACGATGCCGCCGGTCTCCTTGGCGACGTCAGAGCCGGAGCCGATGGCGATGCCGATGTCGGCCACCGCCAGCGCCGGCGCGTCGTTGACGCCGTCGCCGACCATGGCGACCGCCTTACCTCCTTGCTGCAGGTCCTGAATGATGCGTGCCTTGTCGCCCGGCAGCACTTCCGCGATCACCTGCGTGATGCCGAGTTGCGCGGCGATGGCGTGCGCGGTACGCTGATTGTCGCCGGTCAGCAGAATCACCTCGATGCCTTCTTGCTGCAGTGCGGACACTGCCTCCTGCGCCCCGGGTTTCAAGGTGTCGGCGACGGCAACGATGCCGGCCAGTGCGCCGTCCAGGCCCACCAGCATGGCAGTCTTGCCTTCCGTCTCCAGTCGGACCATGGCAACTTCGGCCGCAGTTACATCAATGTTCTCGCGCGCGAACAGGCGGCGGTTGCCGAGCAGCACGGCCCTGTCATCGACACGGCCGCGGATGCCATGGCCGGGAATGGCCTCAAAGCCTGCCACCTTCGGCAACGCGAGTTCGCGTTGTTGCGCGGCGCGTACGATCGCCTCGCCCAAGGGATGCTCGGAGCCGGCCTCGACCGCGGCGGCAAGGCGCAGGATTTCTTCCTCCGTTGCCGCACCGAGCGCAACGATATCGGTGACGGTGGGCTCGCCCCTGGTCAGCGTGCCGGTCTTGTCGAATACCACGGTGGTCAGCTTTTCCGCGCGCTCCAGCACTTCGGCGCCGCGGATCAGGATGCCGGCTTCGGCCCCTTTTCCCACGCCCACCATCAGCGCCGCCGGGGTGGCGATGCCCAGCGCACAAGGACAGGCGATGATGAGCACGGCGATGAAGGCGAGCAGTCCCTGCGGGAAGTTGCCGGCCGCCCACCAGCCGAAAAAAGCCACGAAAGCGACTGCTACCACCGCCGGGACGAAATACGCGGTCACCTTGTCGGCGAGGCGCTGCACGGCTGCGGTGCTGGCCTGCGCGTCTTCCACCATCTTGATGATCTGGGCCAGCGCCGTCTCGGCCCCGACCCGCGTCGCCTTGAAGCGAAACAGGCCGGTCCGATTGAGCGTGCCGCCAATCACCGCGCTGTCCGCTGCCTTTTCCACCGGCATGGATTCGCCGGTGAGCATCGACTCGTCCACCGAGGAATTGCCTTCCAGTACCTGCCCGTCGGTGGGAATCTTCTCGCCCGGCCGCACCACCATGGTCTCGCCCACCATCACCGACTCGGCGGGCACTTCCATCTCGACGCCGTCGCGGATGACGCGGGCGGTCGCCGGCTTCAGGTCCAGCAGCTTGCGCACCGCCGCTGAGGAGCGCTTCTTGATGATCTCCTCCATGTATTTACCCAGTAGCACGAAGGCGATGATGACGGCAGACACCTCGAAATAGACGTCGCGCTCTTCCACTTTCACCGGCAGCACATCAGGAAAGAACAGCACCGCCACGCTGTAGAAATAGGCAACCGAGGTGCCGAGCGCGATCAGAAAATCCATGTTGATGCTGCGGGTTCGGATCGCGCTCCACGCGCCCTTGTAAAAACTCCAGCCGCCGATGAACTGTACCGGCGTCACCAGCAGGAACAGCCACATGCCCCAGGTGAACCATGGCAATTGTGGAATCGGCGCCCAGGTGACGATGGTGGCACCAGTGGCGAGTGCGAGGAATGCGCCGGCGCGCAGGATGGCCAGCGCCAGCACGCCGGTGAGCGCGATCATGACGCGCGTCTTCATCGACTTGAGTTCTTGCTCGGGCGACTCGAAAGTGCGCTGGCAGCCGACGCTGCAGAAGTAATAGGCGCGGCCGGCGCGCTCCGATTTCAGGGCGGTAGCCTTGTCCACCAGCATGCCGCAAATGGGATCCTTGGCCATGGCCTTGCCGGCTTTTCTAGGTGGCGCGGGTGCGGCCATCGTTTCGCCGCGGGCATGGGCATGCGCGCTGGCGGCCGGAATGGATGTGCCGACGAACTGTGCGGGATTGGCCCGGAATTGGCTGAGGCAGCGAGCGGAGCAAAAGTAGTACATCTGTCCGGCGTGGATGGCGCTACCCGCCGCACTTTTTTCGTCCACCGTCATACCACACACCGGGTCGGTCGCCATTTCAGCCCCCTTGATGTTCCGGTTCTGTTGCGAAGGCGAAGACAAACTCGCCGCCGTTGATATTCACGTCCAGGTTACCGCCGTGACTTTCGGCGTAAGCAAGCCAGCTGGGTTTGTCGCCGGTGTATTCTTGAACTACCGGGTACCCCACATCGTTCTTACCATCGAACCAGGCGACCAGCATCGCATCCCTGGCCGCCTTCTTGGCGAGAATATCGGCGAGGGCATGGGCGGCAGCGTAATCCAAGGCTGCCCCTTGAACGTTGACATCGATCTCCTTGATATTTCTATGCGGGTTCTGGGTCGGGTGAAAACCGGAGCCGATGGTTTTCATGCTGCTCTCCTTATCCAAACATTCGCCGTTTTCAACCTGCCATCATCGCGACAGGTGTTATCCCGCATTTCATCGCCACCATCTCGCGCAAGGTGTTTTCCTCGGCGCTGAAGGCATCCACCGCCTGCGGATCGAACTGCACGCCCGTTAAGCGCAGAATCTCCACCGTGGCCGCGTCGAAGGACAATCCCTTGCGGTAAGGCCGATCGGATGTCATCGCATCCAGCGTGTCGATCACCGCGAACAGCCGCGCCGCCAGTGGAATGGTCTTGCCCGAGAGGCCGCGCGGATAACCCGAACCGTCGAAGCGTTCCTCATGGCAGAGCACGATTTCCGCAGCCTCGGCCATGAACGGCACGCTCGCGAGGATGCGGTGTCCGATCTCGGGGTGCGTACGCATGACCAGCCATTCGCCTTGCGTCAGCAGCCCTTGCTTGAGCAAGATGGCGTCCGGGATGCCGACCTTGCCGATGTCGTGCAGCAGCGCGCCCCAGTAGATCTGGCGCAGCTGTTGCGGATCCTGCGTGAAGCGTCGCGCCAGCACCTGGGTGTGACAGGCAACGCGCTGCGAATGCAAGCCGGTCTCGTGCTCTCGCGCATCCAACGCCGCCGCTAACGCCTCGGCCAGGGCGAGATAAGCTTGGTCGCGCTCCACCTGTAAATCGTGCTGTTCCCGCTGCTTGAGGAAACAGACCTCGCAGCAGACCCGGCCTTCCTCACGCACGGCGCTGCCCGTCTCCGCGCGCTCATCCACCGTCATGCCGCATACCGGGTCGGTCGCCATGTGCTTTCCTTTCCTTGCACTGTTCCGGGAACAAGGCCGGGAAGGCCGGCCTGTCAATCCCTCACTTGTTCGGATTCAGCGTGCCTTTTTCATAGAGCCGCTTCCAGATGGCGTTGTTTTTCATAAGGTAGTGAGAGCCGTCCTCGGCCTCCATGACCTCGCCCTCTTTCATCAACACCACATGTCCCCTCTGGTCCACGTGGCGCATCTTGCCGTCGGTCTGGATGATGAGGGTAGTACCGTCCTTGATCTTGATGGTCTCCTGATCCTTTGCGGCAAGGGCAGGCAGCGAAGTCGTCAGCGCGAAGAATGCGATCAACAGTTTGCGTAACATGGTGTACTCCTTTTGTGGTAGGCCGATGCCTGTGCCATTTCTTTCAGCTTCGCCGTGTGCACGGGCAAGGTACGGCGGAAAGTCAAATGGTAAGGAGGAGAAGCACGGTGTGGATGGCGCGGCCACAGATGTGACGGTGCGGCACGTAATTCCATGCTTGCAAAGCATCGCGAGGGCCGGATGGGTTGTCGTCATCGCGCTCGGCTCTTTATCCAGCATAGGAAACCTGGCGGGAATCGCTCCGCCGGGCCCCCTCCGATCACTTCTTCTTGGGTGCATCGCTCTGCATCATCTCGTCCATCTGCTTGCGCATCTGATCCATGCGCTTCTGGGTATCGGCGTCCCTCATCATGCCTTTGCCCATCATGCCGGACATGTCGTCCATCATGGTCGCCATCTTGCGCATGCGCTCGCTCATTTGCTTTTGCTGCGCCCCGCTCATAGTGCCCTTGGACATTTCCCCGGACATACCCATCATCTGGTTGGCCATGTCGTGCTCCGTGGTTGACATTTGCTGCGCGCCGGGACACCCCCCGTCTTTTCTAGCAGCCGTCATGCCCGACCCCATTTGGGCATTGGCCGGAAGTGCCAGGGCGAAAACACCGGCCACGACGAGGGAAGACAGCAACGCGGATAAAGTGACATGTTGTTTCATGATTCTTCCTTTCAGTTTCAGAAAAAGACCAAACATACGCTCCCAGCGGGAGACACCTTAATGGAGCCTCGAAAGCCCAATCATCTAACGTTGCGAGTCTCTACCAACCCTTCTCCGGCTCCCTGCCTGGCGTGCTGAGTTGGTCAGGGCCGCAATGGCAAATGGCCCCGATCCCAGGACAGGCAGATCCATCCAGCCGAACATTGCGAGCGCCACGCGCCCTCAGCTACTCGTGAAAAGCGCCCGCAGTTCAGCTTCGGTTGGCTGGCGGCGGAACACCACTTCGTCATCGACAACCAGATTGGGTGAGTGCCGGATGCTATATCGCTGCACGATTTCCGGGTGGTCCTCTACCAACAACACTTCGTAAGCGACAGCCAAATCTTTGAGCTCGCGCTCAAGGTTGTGACGGTGACTGCAACTGCGTGTAGCAATGATCATGACGTTCATGACTTGATCTCCTGTATGGGTAGAACTTCATTTATCCGACTTTCTTTCCCGTCATGGTTGCGCATCACGAAAAGCGCGACGACCCAGAGTAGCGGCCGGTCGACACTTTCGGATCCATATCCACGACGCTTCTCACCGCAATTTTTTGCTCCAGAACCCCCACGCGATTCCATAGAGCGCGCCCAGCACAAAACCTGTGGCGGTGAACAGCACGAACCCTGCCAGGAAAGCGATGGGACTGCCGGAGATCGGCCACGGGCTGGCCGGTGCAAGCGCGGCCAGCAGTCCAAATGGCGGGAATAGCGCGTCGAAAATGGCGCAGAGGATGTACGCCACGCCCAGCGTTGTCGCCAGCGAGAACGCATGCACTTTCCAGAAGCCAGCCATGACACACCTCCTTAAATATTGGTTTCATAAATTGTTCAGCCCCTACCGTCTGCCTCTGCGTCATGGCCTTTGTCATTTCACGCCGAGACCCTCGTCCTTGCGAGCGCCCTCGCCGCGAACCTTGCGCTGCACCTGCAGGGCCGTGAGGCCGTCGTGTCGCCCTTGCTCGTTGTAAAGCACGTCGATGACCACGCCCTTGTCGTCGAACACCAGGGTATAGGTGCGCACACTGTTCCCCGGCTCGGTTTCATAGACGGTGTGCTTTTGCTTTTCCTTTGTGGGATGCTGGTAGGTTTTGGCTTGCTTGATGCCCACCTCGTATACCCAACCTACCTTGCCGTTTGGCAGGATCAGGCTACGGATGGCTTTGCCGTGGTGGCTGAAGGCAGCCTGTTTGGTGATGACGCCCAAGGGATAGGTCCGCAGCACCGTCTCGGGATCAGACTGAACGGTGAAGTCTGGGGGCATGGATAACTGCCCTGCCAGGGTAGCTGTTGCCGCAACCGTGGTCAGTACCAGCAGTACATTTAGGATAGGTTTCATTGCCATCCTCCTTCGGTTGGTTGAGATGCAATTGCGACTATTCCACGTGCACCGTAACGCTTTGCCCGATCCTGATCGGCCAGTATGTCCTGGACGCCGGGCGCACAGAGCAGGGTGGGCTGCACACCAAGCCAGCAGCGGCTGCCGACGCCGAATTTGGCCTCTAGGTTCATTCGTTGGCCAAATGGTCACGGCATCACTCCGCGAGATCGTCACGCCGTTTCAGAAATTCTTCCCGGTCGATTTCGCCACGTGCATACCGTCCTTCCAGGATATCCAGCGGCGCCGATCGCTCGGACTTCCTATTCCGGCCGCGGATGCCGTAGAGCATGACAAATGCGACCAGCAGGATCGGGACAAGCCAGACCAGAATCATTCCCCATCCCATACCATAGTGTTCAAAGCCCCACATTTCCGACCCTTATTCTGATTGGCACACGGCAACGCGACACCTCCTCAGACCCAACGGCTTGCACCGCTGGGGCTTCCTATTGGCTGTTTTATAAATCAGTTGTCGAGATAGGTATCGCCACTCCCTTTCCCGGGGGCATGGCTATCGCCAGGCTTGTGTGGCACATGTTGCTCACCCGCCTGAACATCGAGCAGGATCGAACCATACGTATCGCCGCTCCCCCTTGCCGGATCATGGCTGTCTCCGTCAACGTGGGGGAAATGACTGTCATGCACGTTGGTAATGCTCTGTTTCAGGTCGGGGTCACTATCTTGGTGATAGGCCCATACCGGGGCGGCCAGCAAGGCCAGGGTAGCGAATGCAATAGTGGCTTTCATGATTTGCTCCTTCTTGAGCTAGGTAAACACGACGGCAATTCCCGTCGCGAACGGCCATCATTGGGCCGGTTCCTCAGGACCGCCCTGAGGCTTGCCCTTATTCGATTGGATCATCATCTGCATCATGTCCATGCGCTTCTCCATCATCTCCATGCGCTTGGCCATCATGTCATCCTGCGCTGCCACGCCGCCCTGCATGCCCTGGCCCATCATTCCGCCTTTGCCCCCCATCATGCCCATGCCACCGCCCATCATGTCGTCCTTCATCATCGGACAATCCATCATGCCGCCCATCATGCTTTTCGCCGCCATCATGTTTTCCTGCATGGTCTGCATGTGCTCTTGCAGCAGTTTCTGGCGCTGATTCGGGTCTTTGGACCTGGCCATCTGTTCCAGCTGACGCTGCATGCGTTGGGTATTGGCCTCCATCTTCTGGATTGTCTGATCAGCAGCAGGCGCAGCCGCGCCGACTTTTTGATCGGGGTGGTGCGCGTCATTCGCGAGAACAGGCTGCATAGCCAAAGTGGAAAGCATCAGCGTGGCAAATAGCGTGTGGCGTTTCATGGTTAACTCCTTTGCGTGAGGAAAATGAGAATTACGGTTTGACGACTTCGAGCGTGGTCACGGTGAGTGCGCCGTTCACCATGTTGGCAAGGAAATGAATGTTGTCTCCAGGCTTTACTCGGTCGAGCCAACCGGGATCGCTGACGCGAAAAACCATGGTCATGCCCGGCATACCCAGATTCTCCAGCGGGCCATGCTTGATGGTTATCTTGCCCGCTGTTTTGTCCACCTTCTTAACCACGCCTTCGGTAAGCACGGCGGCTTGGTCCGCAGCCCCGTCATGGCTTGCGTGTTGCTTATCGGCCCAGGCAGGCAGTCCGAGGGTCAAGCTCAAGCCAAGAATCAGGCTGTTCAGAATGGGATTCATGGGCACTCCTTTCAGTATTGGGTGTAGGTCCGGACGGACCCACTCTGGTTTACGAGAAAAACTTTGTAGGGATCCTTGCGGCCCCCGGCTTCCATGCCGGGCGAACCGACCGGCATGGCCGGCACCACCAGGCCGCGGGCACGCGGGTTTTCCTTGAGCAGACGCTTGATCTCCCTGGCCGGGACGTGGCCCTCAACCACGTACCCGCCAATTTCAGCGGTATGGCAGGAACCGTAACCCGACGGCACGCCGAGGCGAACCTTGTGCTCTACTACGTTGTCTGTGTCGTGGCTTCTGACGGTGAATCCATTCGCCTTGAGGTGATCGATCCACTTATTGCAGCACCCGCAAGTCGGGCTCTTGTAGACATCAATCACCGGGGGTGCTGGAACAGCCCAAGACGCTTGGACAAGACTGCCGATAAGAAGACTGGCAACAACGCTTTTCATACGAGGCCTTTGTTCACGATTGGAGTCAGTATGGAACGGGGTTTGTCACACCAAGCTGACAGAGGGATTACATTTGCGTCATCTTCGTCCGGTAATTGGCGCGCTCCCTATAGAACCTTGGCCGTTGGGAAGGCTCATGAGATCATTGCCAGCGGCCTTGCCACCCCGTAAAAGTCCCTGTCGTAGCTGGAAAAAAAGAGGCAATCGGGCCCTTCTCAATCGATGAAAACAAGACGTTCCATGTTTGATAACACTGTTGATCCTGAAGCGCTTTGCTTCGGCTGCGTGTACTACCCGCCGAACCTGCCGCCCAATGCTTACACCCCTGAGGATTGGGAGATGCTCCGGGCGCGGCCCTGTTCGTTCGAACACAAGCCGGGCGATACCGACTGCCTGGCAACGCGGAAAACCAGTTGCAGTTTGGTCGACCTGGAAGCTTTGAAGCATCGGCCGGGTTAAGTTGTTGGGGCTCCCTGATGTTCATGGCTCGACCCCTATCCGCCCCACCATCCCGGCTTTGCAGCGCCCCGGAATCATGCGGACGAAATCGAACGCACCGGCCTGTTGAGGTGCCCGACGATATCGCCCAGCCGACCAAAGCCGACACAGCGGGAGAAATGTGACACGCGGCGCCGAAGGATGCTGCTGCCGTCACTCGACCATCACTTTACCTACCATGCCGGCCTCCATATGGCCGGGCATCAGACAGGCAAAGTCAACGGTCCCCGGCTTGTCGAACTGCCAGACGATGTCGCCGCGCTGGCCGGACTTCAGCGTGATCATGTTCGGCTCGGCATGCTCCATGCCGGGCATCTTGCGCATCAATTCGGCGTGCTCCTTGAGCTCGTCCAGAGTGCCGATCACCATTTCGTGCTGAATCTTGCCGGTGTTCCTGACCAGGAATCGGATGGTCTCACCGGCCTTGACGCTGATTGTGCCAGGCGTGTACCGCATGGAGTCGTCCATGGTGACTTCGACGGTGCGGCTCACCTTGGCCGGGTCGCCAGACTTGCCTGCCATCGACGCAGACGCCTCCTCGTGAATGCCGGACATGTCATGGCCTTGCATCATCATCTGCTGGCCTTGCATGCCATGACTACCGGCGTGGTCTCCTGTCGCCCACGCGATAGCCGGCAGCGCACCAAGCATCAGGATTGAAAGTGTCTTTTTCATACAAGTTTCTCCAGTAAGGTCAAATGGAAAATCAAGAAAGCCCGTTGCGCCAGGCGCCCGGCGGTACATCAGAACCAGAAGCGCACGCCGGCAACCCACCGCGTCACGCCGGCATCCTCACCTTCGGAACGAGCCAGATCGGCGGTCTTGCCGAACTTGCTGGCTCGTTCAACGCCGACATACGGTGCGAATTGACGCGTGAACTCATACCGCAGGCGCAAACCGGCCGCAGCATCGGATAGACCGCTGCCAATACCCCGCGCCTCATCGCTTTTACCGTATAGGTTGACTTCGATACGGGGTTGCAGAATGAGCTTCTGCGTCAGCAGCAACTCGTACTCCGCGCCCAGACGCAACGCGGTTCTACCCTCATTTCCCACATAGGCGGCCGCGTCGACTTCGAACCAGTAGGGCGCGAGGCCCTGTACGCCGAAGGCCAGCCATCCGCGGTCCGGCCCCACGCCGCTGTCGTAGCGCGCGCCCAGTTGTGTGTCCCAGTAGGTGGCAATGGCATGCCCCCACAGCAGCTCGGTCCGGGCCTCCTGCAGTTTGCCGTGGGCGGCGTCGCCCTCGGCCTTGACGACCAGACGATCGAAATCGCGGCCGAACCAAGCCTGCGCGTCGTAAGCCGTGGCGTCGCCCTCACTGGCATACTGCCTCTCCAGTCGATCGACGAGCAGCGAGCCGAAGGTTTGTTCGTCGGCCATGCGCAGTTGGCGCGGCCCGGGAAGCGCATAGGCCCCCGAGTCGAGCGCATAGCCTCCAGAATAGGCATGCGGGTCGCGCGCATCCGGCGGGGCGGAGCCGCCCTGCATGTCCATGGAGCCCATGTTCATGCCGCCACCCTGATTCAAGTTGCCAATATCCTGCCCGGTGTCTTGCGCCATACCGACCTGGCTGCCCTGATCCATGCTCGGCATCGACTTCATCGCCCCGGCTGGCTCCTGCGCCCAGGCGGAAGCCAGCCCGAGCGCCAGCACCGCGGCGGCAAGCCAATTCACCCGTTTGTTTGTCATGGTTTCGTTCTCCTCGTTCGTTCGGGCCGCGTCATGCCACCACCACTTCGCGGAACATGCCCGCGTCCATATGCATAAGGAGGTGGCAGTGCCAGGCCCAACGGCCGAGGGCGTCGGCGCTGACGAGGAAGCTGACGCGCTGCGCCGGCTGCACGTTGATGGTGTGCTTGCGCGCCTGGAAGCGTCCGTCGGAGCTTTCCAGTTCGCTCCACATGCCATGCAGGTGCATGGGATGGGTCATCATGGTGTCGTTGTGAAGAATGACCCGCAGCCGCTCGCCGTAGCGGAAATGCACGGGCGTGGACTGGCCGAACGCGACCCCGTCGATCGACCAGGTATAGCGTTCCATATTGCCGGTGAGATGCAGCTCGATCTCGCGCTCGGGGCCGCGTGGATCAATCGGTCCGCCTATCGTATGTAGATCGGCGTAGGTGAGAACACGGCGGCCGTTGTCGCGCAGGCCGACACCGGGATCGTCGAGGTTGATGCGCGGCGTGTCGACGCGCATGTCCGTGCTCGGGCCGTACTCGGTTCTGGCGTGACGCACGCGCACGGCCTCGCTCATGTCGCCCATCATGTCGCTCATGTCGAGGGGTTCGGGTTTGTCCAGCGCGGGAACTGCCGCCGCCATGCCCGCGCGCGGGGCAAGCGTGCCGCGCGCATAGCCGGTGCGATCCATCGACTGCGCAAAGATCGTGTAGGCCTCCTCCCTGGGCGTGACGATCACGTCATAGGTTTCGGCCACGCCGATGCGGATCTCGTCAACCGTAACCGGCTCGACGTCCTGGCCGTCAGCCTGCACCACGGTCATCTTGAGTCCGGGAATACGCACATCGAAGAACGTCATCGCGCCGGAGTTGATGAAGCGCAGCCGAACCTTTTCGCCCGGACGGAACAGCCCGGTCCAGTTCCCGGCCGGGGTGCTGCCGTTCATGAGGTAGGTGTAGGTGTACGCGGAAATGTCCGCCAGGTCGGTCGGGTTCATGCGCATCAGCTGCCACATTTTGCGGTCGTCGACGGCGGCACTGAGCCCGTTCCTAGCTGCGTCGCGGAGAAAATCGACCGCCGTGGGCTTGTTGAAATTGTAGTAATCGCTTTGCATCTTGAGCTTGTGCATCACCCGCATCGGGTCTTCGTCGGTCCAGTCTGACAGCTGGACGACGTAGTCGCGGTCCGCGCGTATCGTCTCGCCTTCCGCCGCTTCAATGACGATGGCGCCGTACATGCCGGTCTGCTCCTGCATGCCGGAGTGCGAGTGATACCAGTAGGTTCCGGTCTGCGCCACCTTGAAGCGATAGGTGAAGGTTTCTCCCGGCGGGATGCCCTTGAAACTGATGCCGGGTACACCGTCCATATCGAAGGGAAGAAGGATGCCGTGCCAGTGGATCGAGGTCTCCTCGGCGAGCCGGTTGGTGACCCGCAGGGTGACGGTATCGCCTTCGCGCCAGCGCAGGACCGGCCCCGGGATCGAGCCGTTGATCGTGGTGGCCATGCGCGGACGACCGGTGAAGTTGACCGGCGTTTCCGCGATCACGAGGTCAAATTCCGTACCCTGGAGGACCGGAGCGCTACCTATCACGGTATCGGCGATGGCAGCCCAAGTTTGCGTGGCAAGCGACGGCAAACCGAACAGAAGGCCACCCGCCGCAAGCCCCTGAACGAATCGACGGCGCGGCAAATCCGGCACCACCGAGGAAAGCGAAGAATGAGACATCGAATAAAGTTTCATGCTGGACGGCCCTCCGATCGGACGTGATCGCGGGCGCTGCCCGACGCCAGCAGCCCCATCGGCGCTGTGCTTGTGATTCTCATTTGTGCTCCTTTTCAACGAATCGCTCAATCTGTGGATGCTCGGCTTTCCACTTCAAGCTCCGTGGCCTTTGACGCCCGCACATGATGTCCAGCAGGGCGCTGATTCACGTCTGCCGCCATGCCCTTGACTGCATACACCGCATACTGCAGGGGCGCACCCAACATGAATCTGACTGACGAATTACAAATTCGTAATACGCGCTTCCCCGGCGCGAGCTGTAGCAAGATATTTTTTTACAGTGTGGCGTTACGGACGTAAGTAAGAAAGGCCGCCCGAGAGCGGCCCAATTCAGGAGTGTTTTTAATTTTTAGAACGTCACTTTGCCGTATACGGTGCCATTTGGATAAGCCGAGCCATCGCGCAGATTCTTGTAAGTGACCTGCGGATACCAGGTGCCCGAGGTGGATGGCGTGGTGAAGATGATGTCGAAGCGCTGTCCCGGTGTGATATCCAGGCTGGTCACCGTCTGCGGCGCAGAAAGCTCGCGGCCGTCCTGGGTGTATATCGTGAACGGCTTGGCATTACCCGAGCCATCCTTGACCGCGAAGGTGCCGTTCACCGAATGCAGCCCCAACAGGCGCAACGCCACTTTCTTGTTGACCGCCGCCGCCAAGGTGACGGCTGGTACCGAAGCGGTCTTGCCTTCAGCGCCCGAGATCAGGAAATAGGTCGGATTGTAGTCGGCAAATACCGTCGAGTCGCCCGTCGCGGTGTGATAGGTGGGATCTACTGAACCAAGCACGTAGTTCTGTACGTAGTTCCAGGCAGTGGCCGTGTTGTGGGTCAGCTGGTTCAGCCAAGCCCCCGACGTGTTCTTGGGCCGGGCGATCAGGGCGCCATACATACCCATTTCAAGATGCTTCACAGTATGTACGTGGCAATGGTACAGGTAGCTGCCGGCCATGTTAGAGGCCGGCGTCCAGGTGTAGGTGTCACCGTTGGTAGCAGCGCCGGTTTCGGGCACGCCGTCCTCGGCAGTCGCCACGTCCGCGCCATGCAGGTGGATGGTGTGGCCATCGTAGGGGGCGTTTTCCTGCGGTGCCATCATCATGTTGAGGGTCAGGTTGAGGGTGTCGGACAGGCCGGAGCCCGCCGGATAGACCCCCACCTCGATGGCCGGCCCCGGCACCAGCCCCGAGGACATGCCGCCGCAGCTGGTGGTGAAGCCCCAGAAGGTAACGGACTGGCCGCTCAAGGTTTTGTTGATGCTGCGCACGCACACGCTCTGATTGAGAGTAGCCGCACTGGCGCCGATCGCAATGCAGCCGGCCGCTACCAGGGTGCCAACGAGTATTTTTTCCATCATGTTTTTCATGTGTTGTCTCCTCGAATTGTTCAGCCGGCTTACTGCATATGGATCATGGTGGCGACGCCGTTCAGGTAGATGCCGTTGGCAGTCTCCATTTGCGCGCTATGGACGTGCATGGGGTACTCGCCCGGCTGGTTGAGGTAATAAAGCACATCGGCGGTTCCCATCGGCGGTATGTTGATTACGTCCAGTTCCCGATAGGGAGAACTCTGGCGCACGCCGTTCACCGTCAGCACTTGGAAATGGTTGCCGTGGAAGTGCAGCGAATGGCCGAACTGGCCGGGATTGACGATGCGCACCAGCGCCGTCTGTCCTACCGTGCCGTCGATGGTGGTGGCGCCGTCGGCCATGCCGTCGAAACCGCCCTTGCCGTTGATGAAGAAATAATTAGGCTTGTAATTGGAGGTGTTCACCGTGCCTCCCCCACCGGCCACATCGTTCCAGCGCGGCTTGTCCATCTCGCTCACCACCCAGGTGCGCTGGAAAGTGAAAGCCGGGCCGCCCGTCCAGGCCTGCTTGGCACCGCCTGCTGCGGCAACCGTCAGCACCCCGTACATGCCCATTTCGCGGTTGATGTTGCTGTTCAGTGTGTCCGAGTAAAGGTAGGTGCCAGCGGTCGAAGCGGTGAAGGAATAACCGCGGGTTTGCCCGGCCGGAATCGCGGTCGTGTCGGTGGTGACGCCTTGGATCACGAAGTTGTGGCTCAGTGTGTGATTGTTGATGACGGTGATGTTGACGGTATCACCCTCGTCTGCCGTGAGAATCGGACCCGGCACTTTTGAGCTACCGAAGACGTCCGAGTAGCCCCAAGTGTTAAGTGTGGCACCACCGGCCCCATTCACCGTCAAACTGCCAGCGCTTATGTAAAGGGTGTAATTCCGGGTCGCCGCGTGGGCATTTGCCAGAAATATGGGTAACAGCAGCGCGAGGGCCGCCTGCAATCGCATACTCCACTTCATTGTCGCCTCCCAATCGTTATGATGTTTGGACGGAGTTCGTCCGCGACACACCGTAGCAAGAAAACTCTTACGTGAATATGACGCATGAATTACAAACATGTAATGTGATTCTTCCTAGGCGTGAGGTAGGGCAGTGTTCATCCAAAGGTATCCCGAACGTGGAAATCCTGATTATCTGAAGCAAGACCTCATCCAGGCCGGGGCGCGAGGGCTGAAACGGGGCCGCTTCTGACGAAAAATACCGGGATAAAATTAAATAAGTTAACGACTGTAAATTCGATGGAACGCGCCTTATGGCGTAGGCCCATAACTCTAGTGGCAGCGCTTGTACTTCTGAAAATTGGGGTCATCCCCTCTCTCGTGTGTGCGCTCACGAAGCTCAGGGCCGCCGTTTTGCGATCTTTTTGGTCATGGCTCATCTCCTTCGTGATCTGGCTGGGTGGCGACTCATGCCCGGACAATTGCGGGGGGTAGGCACCGGGCCCTCCGTCCCGCGGACAGGTGGGCATCCGGACAGGAAACCCACGCATTACTTCTAGTGAGGACGGAGGGTTGAGGGAGAGGATAGTGCCTACTGCATGGGCGTGAAACGGCCCTGTAGCGCGGTCTGACCAGATAACGCGACGGAAACCACGACCTTCATGTCGGGCGCAAGCTCGAATTTACTTGAGCCTTTCATTTGATTGTCGCCAGCGGGCACGAGCTTCACACTGGCCTTGCTCTTGCTGGAAAGT
>QFCS01002106.1_pt1 | contig 19640 bp, 16 predicted proteins | sample 3576561 | NCBI WGS metagenome assembly QFCS01 | reverse complement strand
CGATGTCCATGCCGCCCTCGGTCGAGGCGACGATGGCCACGCGGCCGACGGCGCGGTCGACCAGCATCGAGAGGTAGAGCTCGCGCTTGATGTCGCAGCCGTCCTCGACGTAGAGGCGCTTGACCGTGCGGCCGGCCGCGCCGGTCTGCTTGGTCACCAGATCCTGGCCGAGCATCGCCGCAGCCGCCTGGCCGACCTCGTCGGCCGACTTGGCGATGCGCACGCCGCCCTTGCCGCCGGGATCGTTCTTGAAGTGGCCCTTGCCGCGGCCGCCGGCATGGATCTGGGCCTTCACGACGGTCACGGGGCCGCCGAGCTTGCGGGCCACGTCGATGGCCTCGTCCTTGGTGTAGGCAACGCCGCCCTTGAGGAGCGGAACGGCGAATTTCGCCAGCAAGGCCTTGGCCTGGTACTCGTGGATGTTCATGCCTGTCGCTCGGCCTTGAGTTTTGAATTGAAACTAACTAGGGCTAGCGGCACTTTATGGGTGCCGCTCGCCCTTGGCAACGTGCGACTGATGATGCTTTTACGTCAGGCGCGGCCGACGATCTTGTTCGTCGCGTCGATCAGCGACTTAACGGCCGCCACCGACTTGTCGAACATGGCCTTCTCCTCGGCGTTGAACTCGACCTCGACGATCCGCTCCACGCCTTCCTTGCCGATCACCACCGGCACGCCGATGTAGAGGCCCTTGACCCCGTACTCGCCGTTCAGCATGGCGGCGCAGGGAATCATGCGCTTCTTGTCCTTGAGGTAGGATTCGGCCATGGCGATCGCCGAAGCCGCCGGAGCGTAGAAGGCCGAACCGGTCTTGAGCAGGCCGACGATCTCGGCGCCGCCGTCGCGCGTGCGCTGCACGATCTTCTCCAGCCGCTCCCTGGTGGTCCAGCCCATGTCGACCAGATCGTGCAGCGAAATGCCGCCGACCGTCGAGTAGCGCAGCAAGGGCACCATCGTGTCGCCGTGGCCGCCCAGCACGAAGGCGGTGACGTCATCGACCGAGACGTTGAATTCCTCGGCGAGGAACAGGCGGAAGCGCGCGCTGTCGAGCACGCCGGCCATGCCGACGACGCGCTGCGGCGGGAAGCCGGTGACTTCCTGCATCAGCCCGACCATGGCGTCGAGCGGGTTGGTGATGACGATGACGAAGGCGTTGGGCGCGTGCTGCTTGATGCCCTTGCCGACCGAGTCGATCACCTTGGCGTTGATGCCGACCAGGTCGTCGCGGCTCATGCCGGGCTTGCGCGGCACGCCGGCGGTGACGATCACGACGTCGGCGCCTTCGATGTCCTTGTAGTCGGAGGTGCCGCTGTACTTGGCGTCGAAACCCTCGACCGGGCTGAGCTGGGCGATGTCGAGCGCCTTGCCCTTGGCGATGCCCTCGGCATCGGGAATGTCGAACAGGACGATGTCGCCCAGCTCTTTCTGACCTGCGAGCAGCGCCAGCGTGCCGCCGATCTGTCCGGCGCCGATCAGCGCAATCTTCTTGCGAGCCATGACGAGTACTCCCATTCGTGAAGGCGGCGCGTGGTAGCGCGATTTGCTGGGAGCGGCAAGCGCGTGCCCGATTCAGACCGGATGCTTCGCGAGGTGCGCCAGCATCAGCTCGGTCGCCCTCGCCGGCGCCTGGTCCATGATGAAATGACCGACGCCCGGCAGCACTTCCATCGCGAAGGCGGCAGCAACGAATTCGCCGGTGCCGTGCGCGGCATCGGGCCCCACCGTCGCGTCCTCGTCGCCCCAGAGATAGAGCGTCGGCACCTCGGTCGGGCCGATGTCGGCGGCCAGACCCTTGTTGGCGCGATACCAGGCGAGAGCCGCTTCCATCGCCTCCGGGCTGCCCAGAACCGACAGATGCTGCGTCATCGCCCGTTCCGGCACGCCCTGGCCGAACAGCCCGGCGCGCAGGCGGCGGGCGTCGTCCTGCAGCAGCAGGCGGCCGGTGTCGGGCTCGAGGAAGGCGCGATGGTGCCGCGAGCGGTTCTTCTGCTCGCCGCCGGGATTCTGCAGGGCGCGCTGGAACGACCCGGGATGCGGCCGCGACAGGATCGTGAGCGAGGCGAGCCGTCCGGGATGCGCGGCAGCCACGCCCCAGGCGACCTGCCCGCCCCAGTCGTGTCCGACCAGGTGGAAGCGCCGCTCGCCATGGCCCGCCGCGGCGACGATGTCGACGGCGTCGGCCACCAGCCTGTCGAAGGCGTAGTTCGCCAGATCGGCGGGATCGGGCCGCGCACCCGGCGAGTAGCCGCGCTGGTCGGGCGCGAGGGCGCGATAGCCCCTGTCGGCCAGCGCCGGCAGCGCGGCCGCCCAACTATGCCGCGATTCGGGAAAGCCGTGCAGCAGCAGCACGAGCGCACCGTCGGCCGGGCCCGCGACGTCCGCGGTGAATGTCAGGCCCGACCGGGCCGTGAGATTCGTGGTGGCAACCACGGTCAGCCAATCAGGTCACGCCGTTGTCCTTGAACCAGGCCAGCGCCTTTTTCCAGCCATCCTCGGCCGCTTCCTTGCGGTAGCTCGGACGGTAGTCGGCATTGAAGGCGTGCGGCGCATCCGGATAGACGTCGATGCGCGACTTCTGCGCCGCGGGGCTGCCGTCCTTCAGGGCGGCGCGCATCTTCTCGACGCTGTCGAGCGGGATGCCCGTGTCGGCGCCGCCATAGAGGCCGAGCACCGGCGCCTTGAGTTCCTTGGCGAGATCGATCGGGTTCTTCGGCGTGAGCGGCGAGGCGTTGCCCACGAGCCGGCCGTACCAAGCAACGCCGGCCTTGAGGCCGGCACTGCGCGCGGCATAGAGCCATACGATGCGGCCGCCCCAGCAGAAGCCGGTGATGCCGAGCTTGGCGGTGTCGGCCTTACCCTCGCCCTTGGCGAACGCGACGCTGGAATCGAGATCGTCCATGACCTGCTCGTCAGGTACCTTGGCAACGACCTCGGCGAGAAGCTTGGGAATGTCGGTGTAGCCCTTGGGATCGCCCTGGCGGAAATAGAGCTCGGGCGCGAGGGCGTAGTAGCCCGCCTTGGCGAAACGCCGGCAGAGGTCGGCGATGTGCGCATGCACGCCGAAGATCTCCTGCACGACCAGGATCGTGCCGAAGCCCTGGCCGCTCGCCGGCATGGCGCGATACGCGGCCATCTCCTTGCCGTCCTTCGTCTTCACCTTGACCTCGCCGGCCGTCAGTCCGTCGGCCGGCGTGACGATCATCGTCTGCGCGCTGACCGGCTGGACCGACAACGCGAAGGACCCGCCGAGCGCGGTGCCGGTGGCGAGCATCGCCGCACGCCGCGAAAGGCCGCGGTGCCGGTCGCGCTCGTCGATTGAGATCATGCGATCGCCGTCCATACTGACCTCCCTGGAATTGAAGCGGCGCGAGCCTAGGATGTGCTGCCGCGGCGCCACAATCACAATTAGGCGATGTGCTCCAGCGCGAGATACTCCGGACTCTGCATCTCCATCAGACGCGAGACGGTGCGTTCGAACTCGAACGCGCCGTCACCCTCGACATAGAGGCCGGTCGGCGCGGCGGCCGCCGAACAGAGGAATTTCACCTTCTTCTCATAGAAGGAGTCGATCATGGTGATGAAGCGCACTGCCTTGTCCCTGCTGTCCGGTCCCATCTTCGGGATCTCGGCCATGATGACGGTGTGGAAATGCTCGGCGATGCACAGGAAGTCGGCGGCGCCCATCGGCTTGGCGCACCAGTCGAGGAAGTGGGCCATCGCGACGCCCGGCGCAGCGCGCGGGATCTCGACGTCGCGGCCCTGCGTTCGCAGGATGCGCGGCGCGCCGTCCGAGCCGCCGCTCAGCACGCGGAACGCCTCGTCGAGCTTGGCCGTCGCCCAGGCGCCGAGCGGCGTCAGGTAGACGTCGAAGTTGCGCAGCCGGTCCATGCGGTAGTCGTGGTCGCCGCCCAGCTCGAGCACTTCCAGACGCTGCTTCACCAGCTCGATGAAGGGGATGAAGCGCTCGCGCTGCAGCCCGTTCCTGTAGAGGTCGTCGGGCATGCGGTTCGACGTCGCGATAACGGTGATGCCCTCGTCGAACAGCGTCTCGAACAGGCGGGCCAGGATCATGGCGTCGGCGATGTTGGTGACCTGGAACTCGTCGAAGCAGAGCAGCCGCGCCTCGGCCGCGATCTGGCGTGCGATCGGCACGATCGTATCGGCCTCGGGTGGGGCGCCCTTGGCCGCCAGCTCCTCGCGCCGGCGGTGCAGCCGCTCCTGCACCTCGAGCATGAACTCGTGGAAGTGCACGCGCCGCTTCTTCGCGACCGGCGCGTCGGCGAAGAAGAGGTCCATCACCATCGACTTGCCGCGGCCCACCGGTCCCCAGATGTAGAGGCCGTGCGGCCCCGGCGGCGGCTTGGGCGCCGCAGCGAGGCCGAGCCGCGCCAGCAGGCCGGGCTTCGGCGGCGAGCGGTTCGTCTGCGCCGCGAGCTGGTCGTAGATCGCCTGCAGCCGCTGCACGACCCGCTCCTGCGCCGGGTCGGCATGGATCTCTCCGGCGGCACGGAGGGCGGCGAGGTTGGCGACAGGTCCCTTGCCGGTGATCGAGGGGGCGGTGGATTCCATTGTCGGCGCATACCTAGCTCAGGCACGCGCGCCTGCCTATAAGGTCCGGCGATGAAGCTCGCCTTTCTCGGAACGTCGGATTTCGCCGTGCCCGCCCTGAAAGCCCTGGTCGAGGCCGGCCACGACCTGGTCGCCGTCTACACGCGTGCGCCGAGGCCGGCCGGCCGCGGCCAGCAGGAGCGGCGGACGCCGGTGCACGAGGCGGCGGCGGCGCTCGGCCTCCCGGTACGCACGCCGAAGGGTCTCAGAAGCGAGGCGGAGGCCGAGGCCTTCCGCGCGCTCGATCTCGATGCCGCCGTCGTCGTCGCCTACGGCCACATCCTGCCCAGGGCGTTCCTCGACGCGCCGGTGCTGGGCTGCCTCAACATCCACGGCTCGCTGCTGCCGCGCTGGCGCGGCGCAGCGCCGATCCATCGCGCGATCCTGGCCGGCGACGCCGAGAGCGGCGTCACCATCATGCGCATGGACGAAGGGCTCGACACCGGGCCGATGCTGCTCGCCGAGCGCACGCCGATCTCGGCCGCCGATACCGCCGAGAGCGTGCACGACCGCCTCGCCGAACTCGGCGCACGGCTGATCGTGTCGACGCTCGACGCGCTGGTCGCCGGCACGTTGCAGCCGGTGCCGCAGCCCGAGCAGGGCGTGACCTACGCCCACAAGCTCGGCAAGGAGGAAGGCACGCTCGACTGGCGCCGCCCGGCCGCCGAGCTCGAACGCAAGGTGCGCGCCTTCCATCCCTGGCCCGGCACCTGGTTCGAGATGCCGGCCGCGCTGGGCGGCGAGCGCATCAAGGTTCTGTCCGCCGGCCTCGCCCTGGCCGGCGGCGCGCCGGGCACGGTCACGATCGGCCGCGACGGGCTGCCGATCGTCGCCTGCGGCGTCGGCGGCCTGAAGCTGCTCAGGCTGCAGCGCCCCGGCAAGGCGGCCCAGGCGGCCGATGCCTTCCTGCGCGGCTTCGCGCTCGCGCCGGGCACCGTGCTGCCCGCACCGGCCGTCGCATCCCTGCCGGCGTGATGCCGCGCTACAAGCTCACCATCGAGTACGACGGCGCGCCATTCGTCGGCTGGCAGCGGCAGGACACCGGGCCTTCGGTGCAGCAGGCGCTCGAGGACGCCGTGCACGCCTTCACCGGCGAACGGATCAACGTGCACGGCGCCGGCCGCACCGATGCCGGCGTGCATGCGCTGGGGCAGGTCGCGCATATCGACCTCGCCGTCGAGCGGCCGGCCGACATGATCGCCGCCGCGATCAACTTCCACCTCAAGCCTCAGCCGATCGCCGTGCTCGCCGCCGAGCGCGTCGCGGACGACTTCCATGCCCGCTTCTCGGCGACCGGCCGGCGCTACCGCTACCTGATCCTGAACCGCCGCGCCCCGCCGGCGCTCGACCGCGGCCGCGTCTGGCATGTCCCCGTGCCGCTCGACGCCGCGGCGATGGCCGACGCCGCGCGGCTTCTGCTCGGCCACCACGACTTCAACAGCTTCCGCTCGACCGCCTGCCAGGCCGCCTCGTCGCTCAAGACGCTCGACCGGCTCGACGTTGCGCGCCGCGGCGAGGCGATCGAGATCGACGTCGCCGCGCGTTCGTTCCTGCACAATCAGGTACGCATCCTGGTCGGCACCCTGCAGCTCGTCGGCCGCGGGCGCTGGACCCGCCGCGACGTCGCCGCGGCCCTCGCGGCACGCGATCGCGCGCGCGCCGGTCCGACCGCGCCGCCGCAGGGTCTCTGCCTGGTCGAGGTGCGCTACGACCTACGTGCCGGCGACGGCCAGGACGCCGAGATAGCGGGCGACGATGAATGACAGGAAGAAGGACGGCACCCAGCTCAGCGCCAGCAGCGCCATCGACAGCAGCCAGTCGGTGCCGAGCGCGATGCGCGTCACCATCAGGAACCAGTAGAAGAACAGCGCCTGCACTGCGAGGTCGAGCACGACCGCGACGCCGAGCGGCGCCACCGTCTGCACCAGCGACGACGCCAGCGCGATGGCGATCGCCGGCAGGTTGACCCAGTTGAGCGCTGCGATGTAGCGCGGATAGCGCTCCAGCCAACCGCGCCGGCCGGCCACCTCGTAGAAGATCACCGGGAAAAGCAGCCAGTCGACGACGTAGCGCAGGCCCTCGACCAGCACGACTTCCGCAGTGTCGAGGGGCAGCGGGACGCTGGAATACTTCACGACGGCATAGAGCGCATAGATCGGCGCCGCCACCGCCATGACGCGGAACGAGCGCAGGCAGCCTGCCATCGTATTGTCGAAGGCCAGGGTCGCGGTCGGGTCGCGCCGCAGGAAGGCCAGTGCGCCGCGCACGCCTTGCGCGATCTCTGCGATGCTGAGCACGATCGCTAGGCCGCGAAGTAGCGGTCGAGCACCGTCTCGTAGACGCGCGCCAGCGTCCGCAGATCCTCGATCGCGCTCTTCTCGTCGACCTTGTGCATGGTCTCGCCAACGAGCCCGAACTCGAGCACCGGGCAGTAGCTGCGGATGAAGCGCGCGTCAGAAGTGCCGCCGGTGGTCGACAATTCGGGCTCGACGCCCGCGACGTCACGCACCGCGCCGGCCACGAGATCGCTGAGCGGTCCGGGCGGCGTGTAGAACGATTCACCCGAGACCTCGACGGCGTACTCGATGACGCCGTGGCCGCCGAGCGCGGTATGAGCCCGCTCGATGCGCTCCTTGAGATGCGCCAGCAGCGTTTGCGAGGTCCACAGGTCGTTGAAACGCGTGTTGAAACGCGCGCGCACGACACCCGGCGCGATGTTGGTCGCCTTGTTGCCGACGTCGATCGTCGTGAACTGCAGCGACGTCGGCTGGAAATGCGTGCTGCCCTTGTCGATCGGCTCACGCACCAACGCCTCGATCAGCGCCGACAGGCGATGGATCGGATTGTCGAGCCGCTCGGGATAGGCGACGTGGCCCTGGATGCCGCGCACCGTGAGATCGACCGTCATGCTGCCGCGCCGGCCGATCTTCATCATGTCGCCGAAGCGCCGGGAGCTGGTGGGCTCGCCGACCACGCAGGCATCGATCGTCTCGCCGCGCTCGGCGAGCTTCTTCAGCATCTTCACCGTGCCGTTGACCGCCGGTCCTTCTTCGTCGCCGGTGATCAGCAGGCTGATCGAGCCGCCGAAGCCAGGGCCGCGGCGGGCGAGGAAGCGCGCGACGGCATCGACGAAGGCCGCGATCGCGCCCTTCATGTCCGCGGCACCGCGACCGAACAGATAGCCGCCCGACAGCTCGGCCGAGAACGGACCGATGGTCCATGACGACAGGTCACCGACCGGCACGACGTCGGAGTGGCCCGCGAAACAGAAATGTGGCCCGCCCTCGCCGATGCGGGCGTAGAGGTTCGCCACGTCATCGGTGCCGGCGTGGCTGAAATCCATGCGCTCGCAGCGGAAACCGAGCGGCGCCAGCGTGCGCTCGAGCAGCTGCAGCGCGCCCGCCTCACGCGGCGTTACGCTCTCGCAGCGCACCAGCGTGCGGGTCAGCTCGACCACATCGGTGGTGTTCGGGGCAAGCGAATCGGGCATCGCGGCAGACAGTACAGGCAGGGCCGACCAAAGAGAAGGGCGCCGGCAGGCCTGGCCGGCGCCCAGTTTTCTGAGAGGAAGAATCAGTCTTGTTGCTTGCTTGAAGTGGGATCGCGACATCAGGCCGCGATGCGATCGGCCTCCATGAGGTTCACCGAGACGAGCTGCGAGACGCCGCGCTCGGCCATGGTCACACCATAGAGGCGGTCCATGCGTGCCATGGTGACGCGATGGTGGGTGATGACGAGGAAACGCGTGTCGGTGCGGCCGGCGATCTCCTTCACCAGGCCGCAGAAGCGTTCCACGTTGAGGTCGTCGAGCGGCGCATCCACCTCGTCCAGCACGCAGATCGGCGCCGGGTTGGTCATGAACACCGCGAACAGCAGCGAGATCGCCGTCAGCGCCTGCTCGCCGCCCGAGAGCAGCGACATGACCTGCAGCTTCTTGCCCGGCGGGCTGGCATGGATCTCGAGACCCGCCTCCAGCGGATCCTCCGACTCGGTGAGCCGGAGCTCGGCCTTGCCGCCACCGAACAGCTTGGTGAAGAGCTGCTGGAAGTGCGTTGAGACCTGCTCGAAGGCGGCGAGGAAACGCTCGCGACCCTCGCGGTTCAGGCTCTGGATGCCCTGGCGCAGGCGACCGATGGCGGCGACGAGGTCGTCGCGCTCGGCCGTCATGCCGCCGATCTGCTGCTCGAGCTCGGTCGCCTCCTCCTCGGCCCGCAGGTTCACGGCCCCCATGGTCTCGCGCTCGTGGGTCAGACGCTCCAGCCGATGCTCGGCCTTCTCGAGCTCGGGCAGCTCCTCGATCGACTGCACCTCGGCCACGGCCAGCACACCGTCGGGCTCGCAGCGCAGCCGCTCGACGATGCGCTCGACCACCGCTTCGCGGTCGCGCGTCGCCTGCTCGACCTGGCCCTCGCGGCGCACCCGGCTCTCGCGTGCCGTCGCCAGCTCGGTCTCGGCCTGCTTCAGCGCCTTGTCGGCCTCGGACAGGCGCGTCTCGCCGACCGCCAGCCGGTCGGCCGCCTCCTGGCGATTCTGCTCGGCCTTGGCGATCTCCTCGCCCAGCGCGATGCGCTTGGCTTCGATCTCGGCCGGCTTGGCGTCGAGCTCCGCGATCGCCGCAGCGATCTGCTCGCGCCGTGCGTCGAGCTCGACGATCTGACCGTCGGCATCGGCCAGGCGCTTGCTCCAGCCTTCATGGTCCTGCGCGATCTGCGCCAGCCGCTCGACCCGCATCGCCGCATCACGGGCCAGCCGGTTGCACGTGCCCTCGGCCTCGACGAGCTTGGCACGCAGCTCGGCGATGCGCGCGCGCAGAGCGCCCGCCGCCACGCGATCGTCCTGCGGATCGGCGATCGCCGACAGCCGCGCCTCGCGGAAGGTGCGACGCATCTCGACGTCGGAGATGTCGGCCAGGACCTCGGCCATCGCCTTCTCGATGCCGTCGAGGCGGGTGCGCAACTGGTCGGTGCGCCGCGCCACGTCGGCATGACGGTCGCGCGCCTGGGCGGCCGTGCGCTCGGCCGCGGCGACGGCATCGCGCGACGCCCGCTCGGCGAAGCGCGTCGCCTCGCCGGCGCTCTGCGCCTTGCGCCGCGACGCATCCGCCACGCTGCGCTCGTGCGCACGCGCCTGCGCGACGCAGGTCTTCTCGGCCTCGCGCGCCGCAGCCAGCCACACGGACTCGGCCTCGACCCGCGCCTGCGCCGCGGCGTGCTCGGCGGTGACGCCTTCGATCTGCAAGCGAATCTCGGCCAGGCGGTTGCGCTGGCTCAGCCGTACCGCCGCCGTCGACGGCGCCCCGGCGCGCATCGTGTAGCCGTCCCAGCGCCATACCGCGCCTTCGCGCGTCACGAGCTGCTGGCCCGCCTTCAGGCTGCCCTGCAGGGCGGCGCCCGTCGCCTCGTCGGCAACGACGCCGATGAAAGCCAGCCGACGATCGAGCTCGGGCAACGCCTTCACATGCGCGCCGAGCGGCGTCACGCCCTCGGGCAGCGCCGGCGCGTCCTCGATCGGGCCGAGCGGCAGCCAGTGCACCGGCGCGCCGCGATCGGACGAAGCCTCGAGTTCCTCACCGAACGCCGCGCCCAGCGCCTTCTCGAAGCCCGGCTCGACGGAGATGGCGTCGAGCAGCGGCGGCCACAGCGAATCGGCGGCCGACTTCAGGGCGGCGGCAACACCCGCTTCCTCGGCCCGCAGCTTGGTGAGCCGCGCATTGACCTTCTGCAGCGCCTCGCCGGCCGCACCATGGCTCGCCTCGGCGGCCTGCCGCTCGGCGGCACGGGCACGCTCCATTTCCTGGCGTTCGACTTCGGCCTGCGCAACGGCGTGGCGTGCCGCCTCCGATTCGTAGCGCTCGGCCTCGCGCGCCGCCTCGACAGCCTGCTGCCCGTCATGGCGCGCCTGCTCGAGCGTGGCACGCGCCTGCTCCAGCGCCGCCTCGACTTCGGCGAGTTCCGGCAGGCTGGCGAACTCGGATTCGATCTGGCGCTGCTGGCCCGCCATCTCGTCGCGCCGCTGCGCCAACCGGCGCAGCCGCTCGCGCAGCTCGGTGAGCTCGCGGCTGACGCTGTTGCGCAACGCCTCGTCGGCGGCGATCTGGCGGGTCAGCTGGTCGTGCTCGGCTTCGGCAGCCGCCGTCTCGACCTTGGCGGTATCGCGCGTCGCGGCCGCCGCGTCAGCGCGCTCGTCCTCGCCCACCCGCTCCTGCTCCAGCCGCTCGCGCTGGCCGTCGAGGTCGGCGATCGCCGTCTCGGCATCCGACTTGCGGCCGCGCTCGCGATCGAGGTCGGTGTCGGTCTGGCGCAGCCGCGTGGCGGCATCGTCCTGGGCATGCGCCACACGCTCGGCCTCCGCGGTCAGGGCGTCGTGCGCGACGCGCAGCCGCTGCAGGCCGGCCGCGGCGGCGGCCTCCTCGTTGCGCAGCGGCGGCAGCGACGTCGCCGCCTCGGCCTGCGCCGTGGTGGCGAGGCCGACCAGCCGCGTCAGGTCAGCGACCTGGGCCTCGGCTTCCTTCAACCGCTCGCCGGCGTCGGCCAGCTCGCGCTCGGCGCCGCTCAGCTTCAGCACCAGCACCGTGGCCTCGGCGCGCCGGATGTGGTCACTCAGGTTGCGGTAGCGGCTGGCCTGGCGCGCCTGGCGCTTCAGGCCCTTGTGCTGCTCCTCGAGCGCCACCAGAACGTCCTGCACGCGCGCGAGGTTGGCCTCGGCGGCGCGCAGCCGCAGCTCCGCCTCGTGACGACGTGCATAGAGGCCGGTGATGCCGGCAGCCTCGTCGATGACGCTGCGGCGGTCGGCCGGCTTGGCGTTGATCAACGTGCCGATGCGACCCTGGCTCACCAGTGCGGTCGAGCGCGAGCCGGTGGCGGCATCAGCGAACAGCGTCTGCACGTCGCGCGCGCGAATTTCGCGGCCATTCACCGAGTAGTTCGAACCGTGACCGCGCTCGATGCGGCGCACGACGTCGAGCTGGTCGGCGTCGTTCACCATGGCGGGCGCGGTGCGCGTCTTGTTGTCCAGCGACAGCATCACCTCGGCGATGTTGCGCGCCGGGCGCGAGCCGGCGCCGGCGAAGATGACGTCCTCCATCTCGCTGCCGCGCATCTGCTTGGCCGATGTCTCGCCCATCACCCACTTGAGGGCCTCGACGAGGTTCGACTTGCCGCAACCGTTGGGGCCGACGATGCCGGTCATGCCAGGCTCGATGGCGAGCTCCGTCGGATCGACGAAGGACTTGAAGCCAGAGAGCCGGAGTTTGTCGAACTGCACCATCTACCCCACGCTTGATTGACTACTTGGCGAGCTTGGCGAACGCCGCATCGAGTTCCTCGACCGACCGCGCGCCGCGGTAGATCTGGCCGTCGACGAACAGGGTCGGCGTCGAATTGACGCCCAGCGTCTCGCCGCCGCGATAGTCGGCGATCACTTCGTTGGCCTTGGCGTCGTTGGCCAGGCAGGCCTTGATCTCGTTCTCGCCCATGCCGGCGATGCGCAGCGGCTTGGCCAGCTCGGCCAGCGGGTCGGACGCCGTGGCCCAGGTCGGCTGGCCGCGGAAGATGAGGTCGACCACGCCGAAATAGCGGTCCTTGGGAGCGCACTCGGCGATCTGGGCGGCCTTGGCCGCCACCTGGTCGAGCGGAAAGTCGCGGTAGATCAGCTTCACCTTGCCGGTGTCGATCCACTTTTTCTTGATTTCCGGCAGAACCTGCGTGTGAAAGTGAGCGCAGTGCGGGCAGGTGAAGGAGGCATACTCGATCAGCGTGACCGGCGCCTTCGGGTCGCCCAGCACGTGATCGGTGGCCTGCACCTGCAGCAGCGCGTTCTTGTCCGGCGTCGCAGCCACCGCGACCGGCGGCTGGCCGGCAGAAGGCGGACGGGTACCGAAGTACACGCCGGCCGCAATGGCGACGACCGCCACGGCTCCGCCGACGACGATCAAGATATTCCGCATACCGTCTTCCTCTCCACTACATCTTGGGAATTACGCCTGTGGGGAGTCAAACGATTACCGCCCCACCTGGCGCAAAATCGCAGCGATGCCGGCCATGCCGCCGGGATTCGAATAATTCTCGTCGTTGATGAAGATGCTGGGCGTCGACCGCACCCCCAGCGTCTGACCCGACTGGACGTCACCGATGACCTTGTCCAGCACGCGATCGTCGGCGAAGCAGGCCTGTGCGGCGGCCTCCGTGACGCCGAGCGGCGCCAGGACCTTCACCATCTCGACCAGCGGATCGCCCGTCGACAGCCACTCGACCTGCGTGCGGAACAGACGCTCCGCCGTGTCGAAGAAGCGGTCGGGCCCGGCGCATTCGGCAAGCTGGCTGGCCCGCGTCGCGACGACATCCAGCGGAAAATGCCTGTGGATCATCAGCAGCTTGCCGGCGTCGATCCATTCCTTGCGCAGCTCGGGCACCACGGCGATGTAGAATTCGGCGCAGAACGGGCAGGTGAAGGACGCATAATCGATGAGGACGTTCGGCGCATCCGGCCGGCCCATCAGATGGTCGCCCGGCATCGGTGCCAGCAGCTGGCTGCGCGACGCGTCCTGCGCCCGGCTGTCGTGCAATACGAACAGGCTGCCCAGCGCGCCGAGCAGCGCATGACGCCTCCCCAGCGTCACCCGCGCCCCGAGCCGTGCCAGCGCGGCCCTTAATTCCGGGTCCTTAACGCTGGCCACCCGCTCGCTTGCCGCAGCCAGCGTGCGCCTGTCCGGCGCTGGGACGGGCGGCGGCGCGGCGCGCGACGTGATGGCCCCCTGCACGAGCCGTATGTCGTCGACCATGCGATGGCCGAAATAGGCGTTCACGCGCTCGACGATCTGACCTGTCATATGCTGCACCTCGAGCGCGGAGGCTCCGGGCACGCGCAGACGCAGCACCTTGCCGCCAGCGCGACCTCGGCCCGCGACCAGCGCCTCGGGCCGGCTGATCCGGGCGAGGTCGGGGCCGACGATGGCCGACCAGTCGACGCGCAGGCGCACGACCGACGCACCACGCCCCTTCTCCCGTCGCTGTGCCAGACCGGAGGCGAGCCGGTGGGCGAGACCGCCGACAGCACGGAAGCCGTTTTCCCGCATGGACCCTTCTAAACTCCGCTCCGTATGGTAGGGCACGCCTCCAGCCATGACCATGACCCACGCTTCACGTTTGCTTGCCTGGTACGACCGTCATCGTCGCACCCTGCCCTGGCGTGCCCCGCCCGGGGCACGCACCGAGCCCTACCGCGTGTGGCTGTCGGAGGTCATGCTGCAGCAGACCACCGTGGCCACCGTAGGCGACTATTTCCGCCGCTTCGTCGAGCGCTGGCCGACCGTCGAGGCGCTGGCCGCTGCGCCGCTCGACGACGTTCTCTCGGCCTGGGCCGGGCTCGGCTACTACGCCCGCGCCCGTAACCTGCATGCCTGTGCGCAGGCCGTGGTCGAGCGCCACGGCGGGCGCTTCCCGGCGGACGAGGAGAGCCTCGGCGCCCTGCCCGGCATCGGCGACTACACCTCGGCGGCGATCCGAGCCATCGCCTTCGACCAGTCGGCTTCGGCAGTCGACGGCAATGTCGAGCGCGTGATCGCCCGCCTCTACGCCATCGAGACGCCGCTGCCCGACGCCAAGCACGAGATCCGCGCCCGTGCCGCGAAGCTGGTGCCTCAGTTGCGTGCCGGCGACTATGCGCAGGCCATGATGGATCTCGGCGCCACGGTTTGCACGCCGCGCCAGCCGCATTGCGTGCTCTGTCCGGTGATGACGGGCTGCCAGGCGCGCAAGCTCGGCATCGCCGATGAACTGCCGCGCCGTGCCGACAAGGCCGCCAAGCCGACGCGGCGCGGCCTGGCCTTCGTGCTGGCGCGCAAGGACGGCGCCATCCTGCTGCGCAAGCGGCCGCCGCGCGGCCTGCTGGGCGGCATGGACGAGGTGCCGTCCACGCCGTGGCGCGAGGGCGCCCTGATGGCCGAGGCGGCACTGGCCGAGGCGCCGGTGCCGGCGCGCTGGACGATCCTCGACGGGCTGGTGCGCCACACCTTCACGCATTTCCATCTCGAGCTGGTCGTGGCGCGCGCCACGGCCACGACCGGCCGGCTGGCCGAGCTGGCCCCCGGCACGAGCTGGTGCCTGCTGGACCACATGACCGAACGCGCCTTGCCGACGGTGATGCGCAAGGTGATCGCGCACGCGATCAGAAATTGATCCTGGAACACTCAAGCACCGAAGTCAAGTACTTTGGTGCTTTATGGGACTGATGTTCTGAATCGGTGAAGCGGCGGCGACTTTGTGCGCTCCGCACCAGGCGAGGTCCACTTGCAGGCGACTGCACGTCGCTGCGCCGCGGCGTCGCTGGGCCGAGACGTCGCTGGGCCGAGCGCGCCGAGGTGCCGTCCCCGGCTCAGACCACTCCGAAGATCCAGAGGAGCAGAACGACGCTGAGAGGAACGCCCAGAAGCCAGAGGATGATCGGCATGGTCTCTATTCGGCGCACGGCTCGCCGCACACCGCTCCCTGCATGGTTGATACCTGACGCAGGAGAAAAGCGCGGAAGGGGCGAAAGTTCCGGGCGCCGACCGCGCTGCGGCGCCCACGCGCCACTCCGGCCGCAGCCGCCGTCAGAGCCCTGCCCGCACCTGCTGGCGCAGATGGTCGATGGGCAGACGGGCGCCTTCCTGCTCGAAGTGCCAGAAGGTCCAGCCGTTGCACGCCGGAGCGCCCTGCAGAGCGGCGCCCACCTGATGGATCGAGCCACGATGCTCGCCCAGCGCATTGGCAGCCGACAGGGTGCCGTCGGCACGCACGCGTGCCTGCAGACGGCCGCTGGGATCGCTCAGCACGGCGCCCGGCTGCAGCAGCCCCGCTTCGATCAGCACGCCGAAAGGAATGCGCGGCTCGGCCCGCTTGCTCGGCTTGGGCACCACGTCCTCGGACGCCAGCGGCTCGATCTGCGCGATCCTGCGCGCCGCCATCGCGGCATAGTCGGGATCGCGCTCGAGGCCGATATAGCGTCGACCCAGCCGCCGCGCGACGGCGCCCGTGGTGCCGGTGCCGAAGAAGGGATCGAGGATGACGTCACCCGGATTGGATGCCGACATCAGGCAGCGGAACAGCAGCGACTCGGGCTTCTGCGTCGGATGCGCCTTCTTGCCGTCGTCGTTCTTCAGCCGCTCGCCGCCGGTGCACAGCGGCAGCAGCCAGTCCGAGCGCATCTGGATGCCCTCGTTCAACTCCTTCATCGATTCGTAGTTGAAGGTGTAACGCTTGGTGCGGCGGTCGCGCGCCGACCAGATCAGCGTCTCGTGCGCGTTGGTGAAGCGCTTGCCCTTGAAGTTCGGCATCGGGTTGGCCTTGCGCCACACGACATCGTTGAGAATCCAGAAGCCGAGATCCTGCAGCGCCGTGCCGATGCGGAAGATGTTGTGATAGCTGCCGATCACCCACAGCGTGCCCTCGGGCTTCAGTACACGCCGCGCCGCGCCGAGCCAGGCGCGCGTGAAGGCGTCGTAGCGTGCGAAGTCGGCGAACTTGTCCCAGTCGTCGTCGACGGCATCGACCTTGCTGTTGTCCGGCCGCAGCAGTTCGCCGCCCAGCTGAAGATTATAGGGCGGGTCGGCGAACACCATGTCGACAGAGGCTTCGGGCAGGCCGTGCATCAGTTCGATGCAGTCGCCCACCAGGATGCGGTCCAGTTTATCCCCAAGCATCGGTGGAAGATGAGTCATCCACCGAGTCGAGGTCAAGAAATTTACAATTGATTCAATTGGTTAGAGCATCGATCCACAAGATGGAGTCGGTATTGACTGGCGATCTACCACACCTAGTTCGAGGGCCACCGCGGAGGATTCAGGTCACCGCGGCGGAGGCTGGGTTCTGGGGTGGGAGACCTCCGCCGCCCGCAAATTGGGGAGCTTGCGGGGCTGCACCTTGCTCGAGGCGAGGTGCAACGCAGTGACGGACCATAGATAGCATCCCCGTACGGCCGGTTGAGTCGTCCGGGGCGTTTGCCACCGCTTGGCCACAACGTCTTCGCTGCACTGCACATATCCGTCCTGGACGCCGATTCCGTCCCGGCGCCTTCCGTCACCCGGCCAGTTCCTGCGCAATGGCCGTGCGAACGGCGGGGCGCTCCGCCATGCGGCGGCGGTGATCGACGACGCGCGGCAGACGCGCCGGATCAACGCCGTCCGCCTCCAGCCATTGCGCCAAGGTGAAGAGATAGGGATCACAGGGCGTGTAGCGCTCGCCCATCACCCATGGGCCTTTCAGCATCCCGTGTTCGATCAGGTCGAAGCAGGCACCGACCGATTGCGGCACCTTCTTCTGCATAGCGGCGATCGCCGCCTTGTCATCGGCGTCGACCCAGCGATGGCCCCGCATGCGATGGGCGTGAGCGACATGCACGGTCGAGCACAGGTAGCTGTTGAAGGCCTGCACCTCGGCGAAGGCGAAGGGATCGTCGAGAGGCGCGAGGTCCGCCGCGGGAAAGCTCTGGGCGACGAAGGCCAGCATGGCCGGCGTCTCCGTGAGGATGCCGCGATCGGTGGCGAGCGCCGGCACGCGGCCTTTCGGATTGATCTTCAGATAGGCCGGCGACTGCTGCTCGGATGTCGCAAAATCGATGCGTACGGTCGAATACGCGGCACCGGCCTCCTCGAGGAGGATGTGGGTGGCGAGGGCGCAGGTGTTGGGAGCGAAGTAAAGCGTCAGCATGGACGAAGCCTAGCCGCTTCCGCGGCGGTCGGCTCCAGACGCGAGGCGACACCGCAACGAGAATTTCTCTGGGCTGATGGCCTCCGGCGAAGTGGCATGACCGTTGCTGGGTTTCGAGACGTGACCACGATCGCAACCGAGCGCGAAGCCCGCATCGCATTAGCGGCCTGCTACCGGCTGGTGGCGAAGCTCGGCCTGGACGACCTGATCTACAACCATATCTCCATGCGCGTGCCAGGACGGGAGGGCGAGTTCCTGCTCAATCCCTATGGGCTGCTGTTCGAGGAGATCACCGCCTCGAGCCTGGTGCGCATCGACATCACCGGCCGCAAACTCGACGACGTCCCGCACGAGGTGAACGTCGCGGCCTTCGTGATCCATGCCGCCATCCACAGGACCCGGGCCGACGCCGCCTGCGTGCTGCACACTCATTCCGATGCCAGCATCGCGGTGTCGGGCCAGCAGGACGGGCTGCTGCCGCTGAGCCAGTTCGCCATGCGCTTCTACCGGCGCCAGGCCTTCCACTACTACGAAGGCGTGGCGATCGACCTCGACGAGCAGCACCGGCTGGTGCGCGATCTCGGACCGCACAAGGTCATGCTGATGCGCAACCACGGTATCCTCACCGTCGGACGCACGCCGGGCGAGGCCTTCATGCTGCTCTACTACTTCGAGCGCGCCGCGCGCATCCAGCTCGCCATGCAGGCCGCCGCCGCGGCGGGCGCAGAGCTCGTGACGCCGCCGCACGAGGTTTGCGAGAAGGCGGCGCGGCAGTTCTGGGAGCTGCAGGGCGACATCCTGGTGCCCGGCGAGCGCGAATGGCCGGCCTTCCTGCGCCAGCTCGACCGCAACGATTCCACCTACCGCGACTGAAAGGCGATGCCGACCCCGACCGCGAAGCGCCAGATGCATCTGGGGCTGTTCATCCTGGGCACCGGCAGCCATGTCGCAGGCTGGCGCCATCCCGGCGCGGTGACCAGCTTCCAGGATATCGACCAGGTGCAGGCGATCGCGCGCATCGCCGAGCGCGGTCGCTTCGACCTGATCTTCATGGGCGATAATCTCTACGCCGATCCGGGCGCGCACCCCTCCTACACGCTTCGGCTGGAGCCGCTCACCATGCTGGCGGCGCTGGCGACCGGCACGAAGCATGTGGGGCTGGGCGCGACAGTGTCGACGACCTACAGCGATCCCTGGACGGTGGCGCGCGCCTTCGCCTCGCTGGACCATATCAGCAAGGGGCGTGCGGCGTGGAACGCGGTCACCACGGCGAGCGGCCAGGGCGCCGGCAACTTCGGCACGGCGCATCCCGACCATGCGCGGCGCTACGAGCGCGCGGCCGAGTTCGTCGACGTCGTGAAGGGACTCTGGGACTGCTGGGCCGACGACGCCATCGTCGCCGACCGCGCGACCGGCACCTATCTCGACACGACTCGGCTGCGCGCGCTCGACCACGCAGGAACGTTCTTCCAGGTTCAGGGACCACTCAATATCGGGCGCGCGCCGCAGGGCCAGCCGGTGGTGCTGCAGGCCGGCGGCTCCGAACCGGGCCAGGCGCTGGCGGCACGCACCGCCGATATCGTGTTCTCCGTGGTTCAGGATCTCGACGAGGCACGGACACAGTACGCGTCGCTCAAGAAGCGCCTGCCCGCCCTCGGCCGCTCGCCGGACCATGTCACGGTGCTGCCCGGTGTGATGCCGGTGGTTGGCCGCACGGACAAGGAAGCACGCGACAAGCTGGCGCTGCTGCAGAGCTACGTCACCGGCACCAACGCGTTGCAGCTCCTCTCCGATCGGCTCGGGCAGGACATCACTCGCTACGCGCTCGATGCGCCGGTGCCCGACATTGCCCTGCCCGACACGTCCCACGGCTTCGCGCGCGTCATGCTGGCCAAGGCGCGGCGCGAAGGCCTCACGCTGCGCGAACTCTACAATCTGGTGGCGGCGGCGCGCGGCCACTGGGTGCTGTGCGGCTCGCCGGAGACCATCGCCGATACGCTGCAGCGCTGGTTCGAGGCGCGCGCCGCCGACGGCTTCAACGTCATGCCGCCCTACTTTCCCGAAGGCTTCGACGATTTCGTCGACGGCGTCGTGCCCATCCTGCAGGAGCGCGGCCTGTTCCGCCGCGAGTACGACGGCGAGACACTGCGTGACCATCTCGGCCTGCCGCGGCCCAAGTCACGCTTCTTCGGCTAAAGCTTCCGCGCACCGGGGATCGAGGGAAGCCGCACCGAGCGGCAGACCGGGCTCGAGCACCATGCGGACCGGTGCGAAGCTGCGGCGATGGTGGACCGTGGCGCCGAGCCGCCTCAGTCCCGCCAGGTGCTCCGGACGCGCATAGCCGACATT
>QFCS01002416.1_pt1 | contig 19751 bp, 22 predicted proteins | sample 3576561 | NCBI WGS metagenome assembly QFCS01 | reverse complement strand
GGCCACTCTTCTAACCGTGCGCTAACCATGATGAGGGTAGGGATGGTCGCGGAGGTGTCTGATGCGTGTGCTGTTGGTGGAGGATGAGGTCCCGCTGGTCGATGCGCTGCGTCGTGGGCTCAGGCGCGAGGGGTTCACCGTCGCAGGGGTGCATGACGGTCGGGATGCGCTGGCGTTCTTGGCTGACGAGCAGGTTGATGTTGTCGTGCTTGATCGTGACCTGCCGGGGCTTCACGGGGACGATGTGTGCCGTGCATTGCGTGAGTCCGGATCGGCTGTCGGAATCTTGATGCTGACGGCAGCCCATACCCTGCGGGACACGGTGGAGGGATTGGGCGTGGGCGCGGATGACTATTTGACGAAGCCGTTCCGGTTCCCGGAGCTGGTCGCGCGGATTCGGGCGTTGGGCAGGCGTTCGTCGCCGCAGGATGCCTCCGTGATCGAGCATGCCGGAGTGCGGATCGACCTTGACCGGAAGCTCGCGTGGGTTGGCTCCGAGCTGATCGAGTTGAGCCCGAAGGAGTTCGACGTGCTCGGCGCCCTGGTGCGTGCTGATGGCGGGTTCGTGAGCACAGGCGAGCTGCTGGAATCGGCCTGGGACTGGGCCGGTGAGTATTCGCCGTCGACGGTGAAGGTGACGGTGCATACGCTGCGGCGGAAGCTGGATGCGCGTGCTGTGATCGAGTCGCGGCATAGCCGCGGGTACAGGCTCGTGGGATGAGCTGGGCACGAGTACGGGAGATGGGCTTCCGTGGGCGGGTCACGCTGGTGACGACCGCGGTGGTGCTCGGCGTGGGTGCCGCGATCGTGATCGCGATGGTGATGATCGTCCGTACCGTTGCAGGTGCTTCGGGCGTCGTGAGTGGCCCTCCTGGCGGACAGGAGCGCTATGAGGTGATCGACGGGGTTCTCACGCCGGTGCGCGATAGCGCGGACGCGCTCGATCCGGTGTTCGTAGTGTCGCAAGACCAGATCGGGCAGTTGATCGGGTGGTCGACCGGGTTGATCGTGCTGTTCGCTGTGGTCGCGTGGGTGCTGTCGAGGTGGACGGCGGGTCAGGCGATGGCTCGGATCGCTGAGGTCACGCGCACCGCGCAGCAGATCGGGACCGAGGACCTTTCGCGCCGTCTGCATCTTGCTGGACCGGCGGATGAGATCAAAGAACTCGGCGACACCATCGATTCGATGCTGGCACGGTTGGAGGAGGCGTTCGAGGCGCAGGCACGGTTTGTCGCCAACGCCTCCCATGAGCTGCGCACACCGTTGACGGTGACTCAGACGTCGTTGGAGATTCCGCTTGAGCAAGGTCTGATCGGTGCCGAAGCGCGACCTGATATCGAGCGGGCGCTGGCGTCGGCGCGACACAGCGAGGAACTCATCACCGGATTGCTGGAGCTGGCCGACACGACCCGTCCGGTAGCGGTCGATGCCGGGGTCGATCTTGCCGAGCTGATTCGAGCCGGGGCGCAAGACCTCGCTGACGCCGCTTCAGCCGACCATGTGGCCCTGGACATCATGGCGGATGAGGCCCTGATTGTAGAGGGCAACGAGGCGCTGCTGCGCCGAGCGGTCTTCAACGTGCTCCACAACGCGGTGCAGCACAACATCGCAGACGGGTTCGTGCGGGTCCGGGCCAGCGCGTCAGGCGACCATGTGAATATCGACGTCACGAACTCCGGCCCCCTGATCGCGGCGGAGCTGGTCGCGCGGCTGGTCGAGCCGTTCCGGCGCGGCACTGTCCGGGCAACGTCGGAGATCGGTCGCCGCGGCTACGGGCTCGGACTGGCGATCGTGAACAGCGCCGTCGCGGCCCATGACGGCGAGCTCTCGCTGTCAGCCAGGCAGGAAGGCGGGCTTGTCGTCCGGCTTGCCCTTCCCCTCTCTCGCAGCGGTAACCGAACGCGAACCGAGTAACCGACTCCTAACTCGGGGCTTCCTATACCTGGAGGTGCAGTAGTTCACCTCCGACACCTTGGGAGCCTCATATGGTTTGGTTCACGTCCCCCGCCCTTTCTCGCAGAAGGCTCGCTGGGCCGCTGCTGGTCGTCATAGCGGTCATGCTCATGGCCGTCCTGACGGCGTGTCAGTCCACAGCGGAAGCGCCGACCGTCACGCAGTCGGCCAATGCCGAGCCCGGCTCGACCGGCGGCGGCTCCTACGCCTCCCTGTTCGAGCAGGCGCGGCAACAGGCCACGAGCGACTTCGAGCGCGAGGTGCTTGCCGACGACCAGATCACCCGCGCCGAGTACGAAGAGGCCACCCAGCTCTGGGTGGAATGCCTCGCCGGCAAAGGCGTCGAGGTGAAGCTTCAGGACCAGGGCGGCTACTACACCGCAGGCGTTCCGGCCGAGAACTCCGAAGGCTTCGAGGAGAACTCAGACCTCTGCGCCGAGGGCACCACGGCGGTCATCGAGCCGCTCTACATCCAGATCCTGCAGAACCCGGGCAACGAAGACCCGACAGAGCTGATCGTCGCCTGCCTGATCGAGACGGGCCTCGCGGACTCCTCGTTCACGGTCGAGCAGTGGAACGAGCTCTCCAGCCAGGGGCAGAACGCCCAATGGCCCTTCGACATCGAAGACCCCCGCTGGGGCGCCTGCTTGACCAATCCGAGCGACCCGCAGGGCTACTGACACCACCCCGCCAGGGCCGGTGCGGACCGCTCTACCTCGCGGACGCACCGGCCCGGCACCTCTGACACGAAGGACTTCGCATGACCGATCCACGCACGCCCCGGCGACGGCTGAACCTACCCAGTGTGGGCTTCGCGATCCTTGCCGGCCTCGTTCTCGTCGCCATCGGAGCGACAGCAGCCTGGCTCTGGGTACGACCGGCAACGCCCGACGATCTGGCACAACCGACCGCCTCGACCAGCTCACCGCTCGAGGCGCAGGACTTCGTGGACTCGCGCACCGTGACCCTCGCCGTGGACAAGGGCGGCGAACGTGGCATCACCGCCAACACGGCCGGCACGCTGACCGGCTACGAATGCACCCCTGGCCAGTCCTGGTCATCTGGCACCAGCCCCGCAGCGGTGAACTCCACGCCCCTGCTCGCCTTCCATACCGACACCCCGCTGTGGCGTGACCTCAACTACGGCGACAAAGGTGCCGATGTCATCGCGATCCAGACAGAGCTCGCACGACTCGGCTACGACGTGACCGTGGACGGATGGTTCGGCTGGGTCACCTGGGACGCCTACCGGCAGGCACTCGAAAACGTGGGCGCGAGCGCGCAGCCGCGAACCCTCACCCTCGCGTCGCTGCTGTGGCTGCCGAGCATCGACACTCCCGTATCGGGATGCCCGCTCGAAGTCGGCGACACCGTAGAGGCCGGCACGCATCTCGCGGAACGCTCCGGTGAGCTTTCCGCAGTAGCGGTGACGAATCTGCCCACCGACCTGATCGAAGGCGACCGGAAACTGACGTTCGGTGGCGTCACCGCACCCCTGGATGAGAACGGACACGTCACCGACGCAGACGCGCTCGCCGCGCTCGCGGACACATCCGGCATCCGCAGCTATGACCCGGACGGTGACAGCGACCTGACCGCGACCATCCAGCTCACCGAGCCGATCACCGTCTACTCGGTGCCAGTCGGCGCGGTCAGCGTCCCAGGCGCAGCACCCTCGGTGACGTCGAACGGCGCCCGCTACCCAGTCGCGATCGTCGCCTCCTCGCTGGGCCGCTCACTGGTCACGTTCGAGACCGAACCGCCCGCGACGATCGACACCACGCCGGATCCGGAGGCGTCATGAGAGTCGAGGTCCACGAGCTCACCCATGCGTTCCCCGGACGCCCCGCTCTGTATGGGGGCCTGACGACCCGGTTCGAGGCCGGCGATCTGGTTGCCGTGACCGGACCATCCGGCTCGGGGAAGACCACCCTGCTCTCGATCCTCGCGGGCTGGCTACCACCCACCTCCGGCACCATCGACCACATCGGCATCGGCCGTATCTCCTGGGTCGCGCAATCCCCGCACGGTGTCACCCAGCGCACCGCGCTGGACCACGTCGTCCTCGCCCTTCTCGCACGAGGGTTCACCCGGGCCGCGGCCGAGCAGGAAGCGCACGCCCTTCTTGCGACATTCGGACTGTCGGGCACCGCGCATCGCGCCTTCCGCTACCTCTCCGGCGGCGAGGGCCAACGGCTCACCCTCGCGACTTCCATCGCAGCCCAGCCAGACCTGCTCCTCGTCGACGAGCCGACCGCAGGCCTCGACCCGATCAGCGCCGCGACCGTCATCGACACCCTCGGAGCGCTTGCCGATACAAGCAGGATCGTCCTGGTCTCCACCCACGACCCTCGGGTCCGCGACGCCTGCCACACCATCCTCGACGTCGCCAGTCCCGCACCCGTGAGCGAGGCGAACCGATGAAGCTCACTTCCGTCCTCAGCGAGGCATGGCGCAACACCATCACCGGCGCAAGCCACGCCGTCGCCCTCGCCCTCGCCGCGCTGCTCACCATTGGCGGACTCGCCACCGCCGAGACCCTGACCATCAACGCTCTCGTCCACCGAGCGCACGAATATATCGACGCCGGCGGAGACATCACCGTGATCGCCACACCTCCCGGCCCCAACGGGGGCCACTACCTCGACGGCCGCGCCTGCGAAGCACTCGCCACGCTCCCCGGCATCATGTCCGCCGGAGCGTTGCGCAGCAGCGAGCAGACCCTGACACCGGCCGCACTCCCCAACACCAGTTACACCACCGTGGAAGCAAGCCCTGGGCTTCGCACCATCCTGAACGTCAACGGCAGCGCCGCAACCCCTGGCCTCTGGCTCCCAGGCTCCGTCGCCGAAACGCTCGCAGCCGACGCCACCAGCCAGGTCGCCCTTGTCGGCGGCGAAACCGCCCACGTATCGGGAGTGTTCGACTATCCCAGCGATGGCAGGCCCGCCCGGCTCGCCAACACCATCTTCACGCCGACGCCAGCCACGGAGCGATTCGATGAGTGCTGGGTCCGATCCTGGCCAACCAATACCGGAATCGCGGAACTGGCCAACAGCCTCCTCGTCCCCGATGCGCCATCCGACGCGCGAGTCACCACCAGCCGGCTCAACCCCACCCTGTCCGCCGACTTCGACGGAGCCACGCAGTTCGCCCAGCGGATCACCGCGCCGGCAGCCCCCATCGCGTTGGCCGCGGGCATCATCCTCGGTGTCATCGCCATCCGCACGAGGCGCCGTGCGATCGCCTACCACCGTCACATCGGCGTCGGCATCGCCGCGCAGACTCTCCAAGTCGTCATCGAAACCCTCGCGTGGGCACTGGCCGCTGCGGCGCTAGCGACCGTCGTCGTCGGCGCCATCGCAACCCCAGCAGCCTTCTCCGCAACCTGGCAACTAGGAATCCGAGTCGTCGCGGCCGGACTCACCGGAACCATCGTCGGCGCGGTCGTCGGCCTCGCCACCATCCGCGAATCCTCGCTGTTCCGCTACGTGAAGGAATAGACGATGGACGCCATCCTCATCTACCACTACGACATCGGACCCAACGGAGAGCTCAGTCTCCGAGAAATCCGACGCGCCACAACCGGCGAAACGCCGAGGCCCGCCCGCACGACGGACTCCCTTCTCAACGCCCTGTTCGGGCATCCGCCATTGGAAGGCCACGACAAGTGACCGGGCCTGTAGCGACCATCGAGGAGGTCAAGGTCCGCATCGGGTGGCCCGTGCACGGACTGCGTGCAGGCTGTGCGATGGCAAATGGGCGGGAGCAGCGGTCTAACGGCTGCGCCGTTCGGGTCATGCCTGACATCTCGCCCACGCGGAGTGAGCGGCGGCGTTCAAGCGACAGCGACACGGCCGAACAATGAGGTCGAGGTGTCTGCCATCGCATCGCAGGCGGTGGATCTGCCGCGTCGTCCATTCGCGCCGCTAACCGCTCTCACCCAATCGTTTTTTTCCGCGATCGAGCCGATCTCATACGACTGCGTGAAGATCATCGTCGTCCGGTCAGGCGGCGCGCTGCTGTATAGCGAGTTCGGTACCTGCTTCGTCAACGTGGGCGATGTCGTCGTGCTCGCAGCGAACACGCTCTGCGGTGCAGAACCGGAGAGAATGGTCGCGACAACGACTCTGTATCTCGACCGTGACTACGTGATCGACCAAGTCTTCTGGCAATACGCAGAACAGTTCGCCGACCGGCTGGACGCAAAGCACTTCCTCGATACCCGCTACGCCGAACCGGCCCAGGTGATCCGCCTCGGAGAGAACCGTGCCGGGCTCTTGATGCCGTGGCTGGACGAGCTCGCCGCGTTGAGCGTCAACGGGCTGCAGCCAGAGCGGTTTTACCGTGCGCAGTCCCTACTGTTCGCCGTCCTGGACGTCGTCGTACCCCACATGACCGTGACTGAGCAGCGCACCTCACCCACGCAGCGCTCCGCCGCATACCCATCGCTACCGCGACACCGCCAGTTCATGGCCTTGCGATCAGAGGCTCGCCAAGCCGCCGATCTACTCCGAGGCGAGATCGCGCGGCGATGGACATTGCATGAACTGGCCTCAGCGGTTCATCTGTCAACATCGCAGCTGGGCCGGGTGTTCGTGGAATCGTTCGGAAAGTCGCCCATCGCGTACCTGACAATGCTTCGGGCGGAGCGAATGGCGTACCGACTACGCACATCAGATGCGTCTATCGCCCTGATCGCTCGCGAGGTTGGGTGGAGTGACCCCGACTTCGCGGCGAGACAGTTCCGCCGCAGCATCGGGGTCACCCCGAGCCACTACCGCTCGATAGGGCGCCACGGCACGGGCACGTCCGGGTGATCGCCGCACCGATCCCCGTGAAATCCGCAGGATCGCAGAGTGCCGACCCAGAGTCCTCCATGAGTCGGGTAGTCCGGTACAGACTCGTCGGGTTCATCGGAGCCTGACGGTCGCCACCTCTCGTTCCGTCCGTCTCGTCCTCCTGATGCTCCCGGCGCACCTCATGGTCGCAAGGGTCAGCGGCTCGCGCCGTTGGCCTCGCCGGGAGGAGGTCAATGATGGCGACGGACGAGGAGGCGCGAGCTGCGCGGGATGCGAAGCTCGAACAGCTCCATGAGCGGTTGACGGCCGCGGTCGATCAGCTCGTCTCGGGCGAGGACTGGAAGCGGGCGCTCGAGTTCGCTGCACGGTTCCGGGCGAAGTCCTTCAACAACACGCTGCTGATCTGGGCGCAGCACCTCGACCTGTACGAGGCAGGGCGCACGAGTGCGCCGGAGCCGACGTTCGTGGCCGGCTACAAGCAGTGGAAGGCGCTGGGACGGTCACCGTTGGCGGGCGGGTCGATGCAGATTTTCGCGCCGCTGATGGCGCGGTTCGCGTCCTCGACACCGCAGAACCCGGAGTCGTGGCGTCGGCTGGACAAGTTCGAGAAGCCGAAGCCCGGCGAGGCCGTCCGGTCGAAGATGGTGCGTGCAATCCCGGTGCGCGTCTGGGACATCTCGATGACCGACGGTCCGCCGGTCCCCGAGCGCCCGGTGCCGACGCTGCTGGAAGGCCAGGCGCCGGTCGGGCTGTGGGACGGGCTTTCGGCGCTGGTGGAGGCTGAGGGGTTCGCGGTGCTGCGGGTCGAGCACGAGGGCATGATCCGTGGCGCGAACGGCCTGACCGACTACACGAACCGCACGGTCGCGGTGCGGACGAACATGGACGACGCCGCGCAGGTGAAGACGCTGGCGCACGAGCTCGCGCATGTGAAGCTGCACGGCCCCGAGGACCCCGATGCGACCGGGCATCGCGGGATCGGTGAGGTCGAGGCGGAGTCCGTGGCGCTGATGATCGGTGCCGCGCACGGCATGGACACCACCGCCTACACCATCCCGTATGTCTCGGGTTGGGCCGGCACGGTCAAGGACAAGGACCCTGCTGAGGTCGTGCAGGCCACCGGCGAGCGAGTCCGCAAGACCGCCGGGACGATCCTCGACGCGCTCGACACCGCGCAGGTCGGCACCGGAGACCCTCCCGGTCTGACCCGTGAGCCCGCGGCGACCTCACGCAAGGCTGGCTCGGAGCAGAGGGCCCCCGCGTCAGTCGAGCCAGCACGTTCGCCTCGCGCCGCCGACGCCGCGGTGAGGAGCCTGTGATGAGCGTCGCCAGTGTCCTCGCCTCGCTCAACGATCTGTCGTTGCCGCAGGCCGCGGCTCGTCTCGCGGCGGCGGGGGTGCCGGTGTTCCCGTGCGTGCCGGGGGCGAAGAACCCGCTGCTGAAGCCGGATGAGGAGAACCCGAAGTCGCGCCCTGGCGGCTTCCGGATGGCGACTACCGATGCTCGGCAGGTCGCGGCGTGGTGGCGGCGGTGGCCGACCGCGAACATCGGCGTCCCGACCGGCACTGCCTCCGGGGTCGATGTCGTGGATGTGGACCGTAAGCCCGGCGGTGACGGCTTCGCTGCGTTCGGGCGCGCCCGCCGGGGCGGTCTGGTGCCGGGGTGGCTGGCCGTGGTCAGGTCGGCGTCGGGCGGGGCGCACTTCTACTTCCCGGCCACTTCCGACCGGCCACAGCGATCATGGCAGGCGGCGAATGCGCACGTGGACTTCCGTGGCGACGGCGGCTACATCATCGTCCCGCCCTCGGTCATCGTCACCGGCGCGCATCGCGGGCGCTATGAGCTCGTCGTCCCCGCCACCGGAAAGATTGTCCCGGTCGACGCGGTGGCACTGCGGGACTTCCTCGACCCGCGCCCGGAACCTGCCGCGCACCGAACGCACGGACCGATCCGCTCAGAGGACGCGAAGCGGCTGGCGGCCTGGGTGGGGATGCGCGCCGAGGGTGAGCGCAACCGGGGCCTGTTCTGGGCCTCGTGCCGACTGGCGGAGGCGGGTCTGTCGTTGCCGGAGATGGTCGGTGCGCTCGCCCCGGCCGGTGAGCGGGCCGGGCTGCCGCCGCGCGAGGTCGAGACGACGATCCGTTCCGCCTACCGTTCCGTTCACGTCCAGCCCGCAGCATCCAGCGTCGGGCAGGGCGATGCCTTGCGGCGGGTGCCGCGTCTTGCGGGGCAGGTGCTCTCATGAACCCGCAGACGACGGCGAGGACGCGGGGCGGGCGGGTCGCGGTGGCGACGGCGGTCGCCGGGACGGTGTTCATCGCGGCCGGCGCGTTCTGGCTCTCCTTCACCGCCCTGGCAGACCTCGCCCGCCGTTCCGGGATCGACGCCGGACAGGCCTGGGCGTGGCCCCTCATCGTGGACGGCATCATCGTCGTCTCGACCGTCGCCGTGGTCGCGCTCGCACGGCAACGGTCGGCCTGGTACCCGTGGATACTGCTCGCCGCCGGCGCCCTCGTCTCGGTGACCGCGAACGCGATCCACGCCGTCGTCGCCGCCGATGCCGACGTTCCCGGTGTGCTCGCCGCGTCGGTGGCGGCGGTGCCGCCGCTGGTGCTGCTGGCGATCACGCACCTCACCGTCATCCTCACCCGCCCGGCATCCGACCCTGCCACGCCGCCCCTCACCGACGACGTGGAGACGACGCCGGAGCGCGGTCGGCCTGAGTTGCAGGCCGTCATTCCCGCGCCAGAGCCGGAGCAGACGCCGGTGCGGGAGCTGGCGGTACGGCTGCGGGATGGGCAGGGGTGGTCGAACAAAGCGATCGCCCGGCACCTCGGCGTGCACCCCTCCACCGTGGGCCGCTGGTTCGCGCAGCCCGAACTGACTGCGACCGCTGACAGCGATGAGGAGAAGCCATGAACGACGACCGGAACACGAACATCGAGCCCACCGTGACGACCGCGCGCGAGCGGGACGAGCACGAGGGTGGCCACGTCGATGAGACGCCCCACGAGGGCGAGACATCCGCACTGGCAAGGCACCGCGACCCGTCACTGACCAAGGACTCGACGGCGAAGGACGCGGCGAAGAAGGAGCGGCCGGGGGTGGAGTGGGTGCGGCCGACCGACCTCATGGCGTCGCGCTCGGCGCGCATGGCGGGGCGGGGCATCGACTTCCAGGCCGAGCTCGCCCGCCGCGCCCGCAGGGTGCCGGGCCAGGCGTACCGGGCGACCCGTGACGGGGCGCGGTCGGGTGTGCGGTTCGTGAGCGAGCGGGCGCGGAAGCTGCCTCCGGTGACCGCGTTCGGCCGCGGTGGCGGGGAGCGGTTCTCGTGGGTGTCGCGCTCCGGGATCGGGCTCGGGTAACCGCCATGCGCGCCCCCAGTCAACGTCTGAGCGCGCTTGCTGGGGAGCGCGTGTGCACCTGCCTGTCAGGAGGTGCTCCCATGCAGACGGCATCAGCCCGCGACAGGCGGGAACGTTTCGAGGACTCGGAGGCGCTGCGCGCCCTGCTGAACCGGCTCCATGAGGCGGGACGTGGTGCGTGGCGGAACGACCCGGAGGCGGCGGCGCTGATGGAGCACGCCGCGAACAAATACGCCGCCCTCGCCCGCAAGCACGGCCTGGACCCATGGGAAGCCGCATCAGCCGCGTTCGAGGCGATGCGGGGAGCGGCGACGCGCAGGGCGGAGGACCCGTGGGCGGTCGTGACGCGGGCGGTGCAGGTGACTTGCATCGGTGAGGAGCGCGGCAACGGACTCCTGTGCTCCGTGCACCAGGCCCGCCGGCCCCGCTACTCGGTGTTCCACGACGCGGAGCGGTTCAGCGACCGCGAGAACCCGTTGCCCGACTACCACCTGGCATTGTGCTTCGACCCGTTCACCGACTCCGACGACGCAGACGATGAGGCGCCGGTGCGGGAGCGGGCGATGAACGTCACCGCCGCCGTCGAGGACACGATCGCGTTCTTGACCTGGGTCGGCTGGGACTCCTCGACAGCACGCGCGGCAGTCGAGTACATCACCACCAGGCTGGCAGAGTCGGTGTCGCGGGCGTCGGCGTTCGAGGTGCTGCGCCGCGACCGGCAGGCCCGTGCGCTTCTCGATCTGCCGGGTGCGTCGTGGACGGCGCTGCTGCGGATCGTGCTCGGCAACCCCGACCCAACCTTTGCACACACGAACGCGGGGCGCGGGATGCTCGTGCGCCTCCTGATCGGCCAGCCCCTGCGCGCGCTCCTGACCGATGACGACCTGGTGATCGCTGCGGGTCTCGCCGCGCCGCGCCTGGGAGGCGAGGAGTCATGAGCACGGTGCCGGCGGGTCACATCGAGCTGGAGCGTGCGGTCGGCTCCATCATCGTCGGGCGCCGGCACCGGCAGGACCACGGCGACCTCACGCCCTTGGTGGAGTCGATCCGCCGCAACGGGCTCTTGCAGCCCATCACGATCACCCTCGATGGACATCTGATCTGCGGTGCCCGCCGCCTGGCGGCGCTGAAGCTGCTCGGCGTCAAGACCGTGAACGTCTGGGTACGTGCCGGGATCTCCGACCGGCTCGGGGAACTCCTCGCCGAGCAGGACGACAACCTGCTGCACAAGCCACTGACGCAACTCGAAGCCGCCGCGCTCTACCGCGAGCTGAAGACGCTGCTGGCCGAGGACGCCGCCCGCCGTCAGGAGGCGACCCGGTTCCGCGCCGCTGGCGACGACGGAGAGGACGGTGGTGGCAAGTTGCCACCACCGCAGTTCGAGCACGGCAAGTCCCGCTCGCAGGCGGCCCGGATGGTCACGGGCCGCGACTCCCACAAGACGCTAGAGCGCATCGGTCGGATCGAAGCCCTGGCCGACGACGAATCTCAGCCGGCTTCGGTACGCCAGCAGGCGGCCAAGGAGGTCGCTCGGTTGCGAGCCGGCGGGAAGGTCTACCCCTCGCACCTCCGTGTGAAGGCCGAGCTGTCGCTGGCGGAGCTCGACCAGCTTGCCGCCGACCTCTCCCAGCCGGTCGCGGTACGCGAGCAGGCCCGTATCGGGGCCGACGCCGTGCGGGCCGCAGAGCAGGAGGCACGGGCCGCGGAGCTGGAGCAGTTGGCCAAGGCCGCGCTCGCCCGTGTGAAGGCCGCCAAGGCCGCCGGGAAGAAGAAGCCGAAGCGGCCCACGCTGACCGCAGTGAAGACGGGCGATCCGGTGCCGTTCCCGCTGACCGTGTTCCTCGCCACCTGGGACGACATGGCCGAATGGTGGACTCACTACGAGCCGGCCGAGGTCGGCCCGGAGCTCAGCGAGGAGCAGTGGGCGCGGTTCGAGCAGACCGTTCTCGGCACGGTCGCGTTCGCGGAGGCCGCTCGTGCTGCACGGCAGGACCGGGCCGAGCGCATCGCCTGAGCTCGGTGACGGGTCGCGCACCTTCCTGGCAACCACGCATCCGTTGTTGCCGTCCGGGAAGGACCCCGTGCTCATGGACCCCGCCTCGCCTGACGACCGCCGCCGTCGCCGCCTTCTGATCGCCGCCACCGCCGGCGGACTGGCCCTGCTGATCCTGGTCGGGGTCGGCATCTACGGGCTCGTCCGCGGCCCCGCCGCCCCGACCGACCCGACGCCGAGCGAGCGGCCTTCCACCGCCGCTCCGGTGACGCCGAGCCCGACACGCGGCGCAGAGCTGGAGTCGCTGGATCAGCGCCTCGGACCGGAGGCGTTCGCCCAAGCGGTGGCGCAGGCGCTGTTCACCTGGGACACCACGACCGAGCACGCTCCGTCGGACTACGCGCAGGTGCTCGCGGACGCCGCACATAGCAGCGAAGCCGACGCTCTCGTCGCTGACGTGCGCGCCTACCTCCCGACGAACGAGGCGTGGGCACAGCTCCGCCAATACGCGACACGCCAGTGGCTGACCATCGACGAGGTGTTCGTCCCGGAGGCTTGGGAGACCGCCGTCGAGCAGGCCGCCCCCAGTCAGATACCGGCCGGCGCGGCCGCATACACGATCGAGGGCACCAGGCACCGGGACGGCATCTGGGGCACCGACCCGGTCGAAGTATCCCGCCCGGTCACATTCACGGTGTTCCTCGTCTGCACCCCGCCCACGCCCGGTCGCGGTGCCGGGTCGGGGTCGTGCGAGGTGCTGCGGCTCTCCCAGCTCGACACCCCGCTGCGCTGAGCCGAGGCTGAGATGAAGAAGCTCGCGCTCCTCGCCCTCACCCTGCTGCTCCTCGGGCCTTCCACGGCGCTGCTGGGCGTCGCGACACTCGGCGGCACCTCGGCGACCGCAGCCGCCTGCACGCCAGGATCACTCACGGTCGGCCCGATCCCGGACTCGCTGACCGCCACGACCCGCAACGGGGAGACGGTCACACTGAACCGACAACAGCTCACCCACGCGGCGACGATCATCACGGTCGGCGGCCAGACCGCCGGCGTCGGACGTGAGGGGGTGCTGATCGCGCTGATGGCTGCGCTGACCGAGTCGACTCTGCGGATGCTCGCCAACACGAGTGCCTATCCCGAGTCGGCCGGCTACGCGAACGACGGCAACGGCGGGGATCATGACTCGCTCGGTCTGTTCCAGATGCGCCCGGTCAGCGGGTGGGGCACGGTCGCGGAGCTCATGGACCCGGACTACCAGGCGCGAGCGTTTTACGGCGGCCCCACGGGGCCGAACTACCCATCGCCGCGCGGCTTGCTCGACATCCCCGGCTGGCAGCAGATCGACCCCGGCGAGGCCGCGCAGGCGGTCGAGGTCAGCGCCTATCCCGACCGGTATCAGAACTACCAGCCGGTGGCCGAAGCGATCCTCGCGGCCCTCACCCGCCCCGCCCCCTCCGGCAACGGTGGCGGAGGTGAGGTGCCGTTGGTGCCGGAGACGACCAGGATCGTGTTCCCGCTTCCCGAGGGCACATGGGTGCGGACGAGCCCGTTCGGGTGGCGCAGCGACCCGATCACCGGCGAACGCCGCTTCCATGCCGGCTCCGACTTCGCCGCCGCGGACGGCACCCCGATCTACGCCGTCGCGGACGGCGTCGTTGTGCGAGCGAACTACACCGATGCGGGCGGCGGGGTCATCGTCATCGAGCACACGGTCCGGGGCGAGCGGGTCGCGTCGATGTACGTGCATATGTGGTCGCACGGCATCCACGTCGCAGAAGGCGACACCGTGACCGCGGGCCAGCACATCGGAGACGTCGGCTCCTCCGGACACTCCACCGGCCCGCACCTGCACCTGCAAATCCACCCCGGCGGCGTAGCCGCTGACGCGGTGGACTCCGACGCCTGGCTCACCGAGCACGGAGCCGAGGGCATCACCGGCGGCGAGGCCACCTCTGCCACCTGCACCTCCGCTCGAGGTGGCGTGTGATGGACGTGTTCCCCGACTTCGGCGGCGTCGGCGGCGCTGCCGAGCTCCGCGCCATCGTCGGCGCGCTGCTCATGTTCGTGCTCGTCACCGCGGTGCTCATGCTCATCGTCTGCGCCATCATCTGGGCGATCGCCTCATCCAGCGGCAACTACCAGGCCGCGACCAAGGCCCGCACCGGCTTGTTCGTCGCGGTCGGCGCCGCCGCCCTTGCTGGGGCTGGCGTCGCGTGGCTCAACTTCCTGCTGCAGGTCGGCACCCGGCTTTAGCGATCAGCGTGGCGTCGTGCCGCCTGCGTGATCAGTGCGTTGAGTGCGTGCGGCCGCTGTGCTGGCGTAGATGCTCGATCCGGTCAGAGCTGTCCCGCCGCCGGTGACGGCCTCGGACCATTCGTCGGTCGTGACGACGGAGGCGAAACGGGATTGCAGCACGACCAGGACGGTCTCGTGCAGCGTGCGGGCATCGACAGCACCGGCCTCGTTGGCGAAGGCGAGGGTGCCGGTCGCGTCGGAGAGGAACTCCACCCGGTAGCCGCGCTGGGCGGCGTCCCGGGCGGTCGATTCGTCGCAGTTCTGCGTCATGTAGCCCGCGATCGCGATGGTGTCGACGTCGTGCTCACCCAGCCAGGACTCCAGTTCCGTGTCGGCGAATGCCGAGGGCAGGGCCTTGGAGACCAGCAGGTCGTGGCGGCGTCCGGCGACCACCGGGTGCAGGGCGGCGCCGTCACTGCCCTCCGCGAAGATCGGCGAGGACGCGGGTGCTCGTTGCTGGACGAATACGACCGGGATGCCGGCCGCGTCTGCGGTGTCGATGGCCTGCTCGATGCGGGCCAGGCTCTCATCCACGGGCGGATAGCTGATCGGCAGGCTGCCCGTCACGTACTCGTTCTGCACGTCGATCACCACCAGCGCCCGGCCCATGCTCCGACCTTATTCCCATGCCCAGCGTCGGCGCGTCATGCACCGCAATCGTGGAATCCAGAACACCCGGTTCATCGTTGTTGCCTTTATGAGCCTCTCGCGCGCCGTCATCTTCCACGGATACGCGGCGACCCCTGCGGATCACTGGTTCGGATATCTAGCCGACCGGCTGGAACATGAGGGAATCGCCGTGCAGGTACCGGCGCTTCCCGATTCGGACGCGCCGGACTTCGAACAGTGGGTCGCGGCCGCCGTGGAGGCGATCGGTGTTCCTGACGAGGGAACCGCGATCGTCACGCACAGCCTCGGTGGAGTGACCGTCTTGCACGCTTTGGACCGCATCCCGGCCGATTGGCGGTTGGGGGCGCTGATGGCGGTGGCCGGATTCGTGTCCCCGCTGCCCGTGCTGCCCGAACTCGACTCGTTCACTAGCACTCGCCCGAACGTGGAACGCACCGCCTTCCGCACCGCCTCCCGCACGGTGCTCCTCTCGGACAACGACTCCTACGTCCCTCCCGCGCTCACCCTCGCCCTCGGCGACGCTCTGAACGCGGAAGCGGTCACCTTGGCCGGAGCGGGGCACTTCCTAGCCGACGACGGCGTGATCGCCCTGCCGCAAGCAGCGGAGCGCCTTCTGGCCTCGTAACCGGGCAGGGTGCGTGATGCGCACCTGACGAGCGAACCCGTTTCGTCTCGTCAAGGGAGCATCACCGTGATCGACATCGACCCCAACAGCTCGGGCCTTCCCGGCATCGAGCAACTGCGCATCATCGTCGGCGCGGTCATGACCGTCGGCCTCATCCTCTCCGTCCTCGCCCTGATCATCTCGGCGATCGTGTGGGGCTTCGGCGCCAACAGCTCCAACCCGCACCTCGCGAGCAGGGGCAAGGTCGGCGTCCTCGTGAGCTGCGGGGCGGCGATCATCTGCGGTGCCGCGGTGACGCTCATCAACTTCTTCTGGGGCGTAGGGCAAGCGGTATGAGCTCCCGATTCCTGGATAACGCGGAGCCGGGCTCATGAGCATCTGCGATGTCCCGGTCATCTCCTCCGTGTGCGATGCCGTTGGCGAGGGCACCGCGTCGCTGATCGCGGCGCCGTTCGACTGGCTCGCCCAGGCGATGGCCGGCGCTGCCGCGTGGCTGTTCGAGGCCGTCTTGTGGGTCTTCGACACCACAACTCTCGTGAACGTCACCAGTCCTGAGTACGTCGGCGTCTACAACGTCCTGTTCGGCGTCGCCGTGTTCATCATGCTCGTGTTCTTCTGCTTGCAGCTCGTCACGGGTCTCGTCCACCGCGACCCGACCGCCCTGTCCCGTGCCGCCCTCGGACTCGCCAAGAGCGTGCTCGGGTCGTTCCTGGTCATCACGCTCACCGCGCTGCTGCTGGAGGTGACCGACCAGCTCGCGGTCGGGATCGTGCAGGCCACCGGCAACACGATGGAAGGGATGGGGTCCCAGATCGGTCTCCTCGCCGCCGGGCTCGCGACCATCAACATCGCCGCTCCCGGTGTCGGCGCGATCCTGACGATCTTCCTCGCGGGCCTGGCGATCAGCGCGGCGGCGATCGTGTGGTTCTCCCTGCTGATCCGCAAAGCCCTCTTGCTCGTGGCGATCGTGTTCGGCCCGATCGCGCTGGCTGGGGCGACGTGGGATGCGACCAAGGGCTGGTTCGCCAAATGGGCGGCCTTCGTCATCGCCCTGATCTTCTCCAAGCTCGTCCTCGTCGTGATCTTCCTCGTCGCCATCGGCCAAGTCTCGGCACCGATTGAGGCAGACCTGGCATCCATCTCCGACCCGATAGCCGGGGTCGTGCTGATGTTCATCGCCGCGTTCGCCCCGTACATCACGTACAAGTTCCTGAGCTTCGTCGGGTTCGACATGTACCACGCGATGAGCTCGGAGCAGGAGGCGAAGCAGGCGCTCAACCGGCCCGTCCCGATTCCCGCCGCACCCTCCGCCGACACGGCGAAGAAGGTGCTCGACGGCGGAGCCCCGCCGAGCAGCGGCGGTACGTCGGGAGGAGGAACCGTCTCTGGCGGAAGCGCGGCGGGCACGCCCGCCGCGACCGGAGCAGCGGCCAGCGGTGGCTCGGGTGCCGCTGCTGCCCCCGCCGGCGGTGCCGGAGCTGGTGCGGGTGCGGGAGCCGGGACCGCAGGTGCGGCGGGTGCGGGCGCGGCCGCAGGGCCGGTGGGTGCTGCGGTGGTTATCGGCGGTGCGGTGGTCAAGGGCGCGGCGACCGCCGGCCCGAAGGCCGGAGGCGCGGTTGGTGGAGCTGCCGACAGTCAGGCAGGTGCGGCCGCGGAGCAGGCATCCCCGCCGGTTCCACCGTCGCAAGGCGCCCTGCCGTCTCGTTCCGCACCGTCGACGCCGCCCCCGGCCGCGCCGTCCTCGGCGCCGCCGTCCGGGCCGTCCACCGGCTCTGTGGAGTCCTCGCCGGCGCCTCGGCGCCGGTCGGACCCGCCACCTCCGCCGTCGTCCAAGCCGACCGAGGAGGAGTGACCTGCGATGTCCGCGAGCACGCACACGAACAGTGACTATCCGTTGGCTGCGGTGCAGTTCTCCCGCCTGACCAAGCGCGGGATCATGCTCGGCCTGTCGCTGCCGCAGCTCATCGTCCTCGGCGTCGCCGTGCTCACGGTCGTGTTCGCCCTCTACCTCGGCGGCGGCATGGCCTTCGCCTGGACCGCCCCGATCTGGGCGACCTGCGCGCTGCTCGCGGTGGTCCCGGCGGGTGGGCGGAAGGTGATCGAGTGGGTGCCGATCCTTGCCCGCTGGATCGCCCGCACGTATCTGGGGCAGCTCATCTATCGGCGCCGCGTCATCAAGCCGAGGCCTGCCGGGACCCTCGCCCTTCCCGGTGATGCGGCGCCGTTGCGGGAGTGGGAGGAGCCGGAGACCGGCGCGGCGATGATTCATGACCCGCACGCCCAGACCCTCACCGCCATCCTCGGCGTCTCGCATCCGGCCTTCGTGCTTCTCGATCCCGGCGAGCAGCAGCGCCGGGTTTCCGGGTGGGGCCGCGTGCTCGCCGCGGCCTGCCGTTCCGGGCGCATCGCCCGCATCCAGGTCTCCGAGCGCACACTGCCGGACTCGGGAACAGGGCTGGCGGAGTGGTGGCGCACGCACGGCACCGACGACGGCTCCTGGGCCGCGACCACCTACGCCGAGCTGATCGAGCGCGCCGGCCCCGCCGGGGAACGTCACGCGACCACGATCAGCCTGGCACTGGACATGAAGGCCGCCAGCCGGCAGATCAGAACGTCCGGCGGCGGGATACGCGGCGCCGCCGCGGTGCTCCGGCAGGAGATGACCACGCTGACGACGGCGCTGCGCGCGGCAGAGCTCGCCTCGACCGGGTGGCTCACGCCCGGCGAGGTCGCCGTCATCCTGCGTTCGGCCTACGACCCGGCCGCCGCTCCCGCGCTGGAGCGGCACGGCGACCTCGGGCGGGACCTGGCGACCGCCGGGCCGGTCGCGGTCACCGAGACCTGGACCGGCTGCGGTCGGACTCCGCGCACCACGCGGTGCTGTGGATCACCGAATGGCCCCGCTCCCAGGTCTACCCAGGGTTCCTTGCCCCGCTCGTGCTGTCCAACGGCATCCTCCGCATGCTCGCCTTGCACTACACGCCCGTGCGCGCCGATCAGGCCGCACGGGACCTGCGGAAGAAGAAGACCGAGCTCATCTCCGACGCCACGCAGCGGCGCAAGATCGGGCAGATCGAAGACGCCGCCTCGTCCGCGGAGCTGGACGACGTGTTGCAACAGGAAGCAGATCTGACCGCCGGGCACGGAGTGCTGCGCGTCTCCGGCCTCGTGTCCGTCTCCGCGCCGACCGTCGATGAGCTCGACGCCGCGGTCGCCGCAGTCGAGCAGGCCGCGATCCAAGCCTCCTGCGAGACCCGCCGCCTCGTCGGCCAGCAAGCCCAGGCATTCACCGCCGCTGCGCTGCCGCTGTGCCGGTCGGTCTGATCTGGCGCACCTGCCCACCAACCATCCGACGCTTCTGTGAGGAGCAACGCTCATGCCTACCTTCGATGACCCTGTCGCGGATGCCACGGAGGCGTCTGCCGCGTTGCGGGGCTTGGCCCATGCGACCCGCCAGTTCGAGGACCCGGCCGACACCTACTCGGTGATCGGTGATCTGCTGTCCGGTGTCCGGTCGCTGCGGCAGGTTCTGGACCAGCTCGCCGCCGCCCACATCGCTCCCCGCGCCCGCGCGCACGACGACGCCGGGAACCAGGCCGCCGGCGCGACCTCCGCCCTCGCCGCCGCCGATGAGCTGCACCAGGCCGGCACGCTCCTGGACTCCACGGCCTGGCGGCTCGACGCCGCCTCCCAGCACTCCGGCCGCATCGCCTGGCACCCCGCGCCCGACCCCGTAGACGCGGAGGCAGGGCGTACGAGCGTGCAGGCCGGGACGCTCACGCTGACGGTGTGGCCGGACGAGCCGCTGGGCGAGCACCAGCGCTACGCCTACCTCATCGAGCACCGGGACAGCGGGCAGAGCATCCAGGGACGGGACCTGTTCACCGGAGCCGGCACCCCGGTCTCGCCAGAGCGGGCGCTGCGCGACCTCGCCGCCTATCTCGATGCGGCGGGCGACGCGCACCAGCTCGCCACCGACAACGGCACGGCGTATGAGGGGCCGTTCGATGAGTGGACCGCCGAGGCCGCCCGGCAGAACGCCGACGCCCTGACCGAGCTGGCCGACCGCGGCCCGCAGACCCCTGCGC
>QFCS01000570.1_pt1 | contig 19811 bp, 28 predicted proteins | sample 3576561 | NCBI WGS metagenome assembly QFCS01 | reverse complement strand
GAGCCAGAACCTTTTTGTGTCGGGCGCGAGCCGTTACACCACGTTTGACGCGAGGCATGTGTGTTCTCCTTGTTCGTCGTTGATCAAATGCCCGTGCCGGGCAGCATCTGTGCCATGTGACCCATGTTGGTCTCATGCACGTTGACTGCTCCACGCAGGTGGCGCTTGTTCTTGGTGGTCTTCTTGGTCAGGATGTGACGCTTGAAGGCTTGACCGCGCTTGACGGTACCACCCGGACGAACGCGAAAACGCTTCTTCGCGCTGCTCTTGGTCTTCATTTTGGGCATCTTCATGCTCCTTTTTCATTTGTGCTCGTGAGGCGCCGCGAACCTTCCGCGGACTTGTTGGCCCCGAGCCACTTTTGACGGAAGGCCTTTCGGCCCTCCGATTCGGTCACCGGCCTCTCGGCCAGCACCTCGGACCGGCAGGAGACTACCCTGCCCGTCCAATCCTTCGCCAGCCGCTGCTCACGCAGCTGTCTGGCTGGCCGCCGCAGGCGCTGCCGCCTCGGCTGGCTTGGCAGCACCACCTGCCTTCTTGCGTCCGGGCGCGATCATCATGATCATCTGACGCCCTTCGAGCTTGGGAAACTGCTCCACCACGATCGCGTCACCCAGGTCGTCGCGAATGCGGTTCAGCAACGCCAGACCCAGCTCCTGGTGCGTGATCTCGCGGCCACGGAACCGCAGCGTGATCTTGCACTTGTCGCCATCGTCGAGAAAGCGACGGATGTTGCGCATCTTGATGTTGTAGTCGCCGTCGTCGGTACCGGGACGGAATTTCACTTCCTTGATCTCGATGACCGTCTGCTTGGCCTTGGCTTCCGCCGCCTTCTTCTGCTCCTGGTACTTGAACTTGCCGTAGTCCATCAGGCGACACACGGGAGGAACCGCCGTGGCCGCGATCTCGACCAGGTCCACATCCAGTTCACCGGCCATGCGCAGCGCTTCCTGCAGACTGACGATGCCAAGTGGCTCGTTCTCGGGGCCGTTGAGGCGAACCCCGGGGGCCATGATTTCCAGGTTCAGTCTGTGTGCGCGCTCTTCACGTTGGCGGCGGTCGCGAAAGTTGGTAGCTATGGTGAGCTCCTTTATGTGGGCAGTGTCAAACGGAATGGCGGCCACCCGGCCGCCAGCATGCACACGAAGTGCACCGCAGAAGCGCGAGCATCAACCCAGATGTTTGAAATCAAACCTTGGATGAGACGTCTGCCGCAATCAATCTGGAAAAGGCTTCCAGCGGCATGACACCGAGGTCTTTGTTACCTCGAGCCCGCACAGCCACGGCGCCAGCTTCTTTCTCTTTGTCGCCCACGACAACGATAAAAGGCAGCTTTTGCAACGCGTGCTCCCGTATTTTATACGTAATTTTCTCGTTGCGCAGGTCTGTAACCACCCTAAGCCCTTGATTCTGCAGACTTTTCGCGATTTCCCGACAGTATTCTGCCTGGTTGTCGGTGATGTTCAGCACTGCCACCTGCACAGGAGCCAGCCAGGTCGGCAGTGCGCCGGCATGCTGCTCGATCAGGATGCCGATAAAGCGCTCCAGGCTGCCGACGATGGCGCGGTGCAGCATGATGGGGCGGTGGCGGTTGCCATCTTCACCCACGAATTCAGCATCCAGGCGCTCGGGCAGGTTGGGGTCGACCTGGATCGTGCCGCACTGCCATTCACGCCCCAGGGCGTCTTTCAGCGTGTATTCGATCTTGGGTCCGTAGAAGGCGCCCTCTCCCGGCAGGTACTGGAAATCGCAGCCTGACGCGCGCAGGCCGTCGGCCAGCGCCGCCTCGGCCTTGTCCCAGCTTTCCTCGGTACCGATGCGTTTTTCGGGGCGCGTGGACAGCTTGTAGATGATGTCGGTGAAGCCGAAGTCCTTGTAGACCTTCTGCAGGAGCGCCGTGAATGCCGTCACCTCGGCCTGGATCTGGTCTTCCGTGCAGAAGATGTGGCCATCGTCCTGCGTGAACGCGCGCACGCGCATGATGCCGTGCAGGCCACCCGAAGGCTCGTTGCGGTGGCACTGGCCGAACTCGCCGAAACGCAGCGGCAGGTCGCGGTAGCTCTTGATGCCCTGCTTGAAGATCAGGATGTGGCCCGGGCAGTTCATCGGCTTGAGTGCGTAGTCGCGCTTCTCGGACTCCGTGACGAACATGTTCTCGCGGTACTTGTCCCAGTGCCCCGTCTTCTCCCACAGGCCCTGGTCCAGAATCTGCGGCCCCTTCACCTCCTGGTAGCCGTTCTCGCGGTACACGCGGCGCATGTACTGCTCCACCTCCTGCCAGATCGTCCAGCCCTTGGGGTGCCAGAACACCGTGCCGGGCGAATGCTCGTCGATGTGGAAGAGATCGAGCTCGCGGCCCAGCTTGCGGTGGTCCCGCTTCTCGGCTTCTTCCAGCATCGTCAGGTACTGCTGCAGCTCGTCCTTGGTGGCCCAGGCCGTGCCGTAAATGCGCTGCAGCATCTCGTTGCGGTGGTCGCCCCGCCAGTAGGCACCCGCCACCTTCATGAGCTTGAAGTGCTTGAGCTTTCCTGTGCTCGGCACGTGCGGGCCGCGGCAGAGGTCTTCGAACCCGCCCTCACGGTACAGCGACACATCCTCATTGCTTGGAATGCTGGCGATGATCTCCGCCTTGTAGTGCTCGCCCAAGCCCTTGAAGTAGGACACCGCCTCGTCGCGCGGCAGCACGCGGCGCACCACGGGCTCGTCTTTCGCCGCCAGTTCGGCCATGCGCTTTTCGATCGCGGCCAGGTCTTCGGGCGTGAAGGGGCGCTTGTAGGAAAAGTCGTAATAGAAGCCGTTTTCGATCACCGGCCCGATGGTCACCTGCGCATCGGGAAACAGCTCCTTGACGGCATAAGCCAGCAAGTGGGCCGTCGAATGGCGGATCACCTCCAGGCCATCGGCGTCCTTGGCCGTGACGATGGACAGGGGGCTGTCCTGCGTGATGAGGTGGCTGGTGTCCACCACCTTGTCGCCGATCTTGCCAGCCAGCGCGGCCTTGGCCAGGCCGGCGCCGATCGAGGCCGCCACGTCGGCAACCGTGACTGGGCCGGGGAACTCGCGTTGGGAGCCGTCGGGGAGCGTGATGTGCAACATGAGGAGGTCCAGAAAACAAAAAAGCGCGGCAGGGGCCGCGCTGGTGTGGGGTAAGGAAAGGGAATCGGGCAGGCGCGAACTGCAGGCCTCAAAGGGCCAGGAAGGACAACTCCATAGTTCGCGGTGTCATAACCAGATTGCCTTTCTCGCTCTTGCTGATTCAGAAGAAGAACGGGCATTTTCCCACAAAACGCAGCCCCCCGGGCGCTCGTCGGCACGGTCAGCACGAACGCCCGGTTCAAAGAAGGCTGTTCGGTTGAGATCCGGCCAGCGGCTCGTACGCGAGAGGTCTCAGACAGCAACATCCTCGGCCAGCTTGGCCATGGCGGGCAACGCCGCCACGGTGTCGGCGATGTCAACGGCCAGAACCTCTCTGAGCTCGCGCAATGTCCTGATGTCTCCCGCCTGGCCGGACTTCTCGATGTCGGCTGAGACAGCGGTCAACGCGCGAAGGCCGAGCAACATGCAGGAGCCTTTCAGACGGTGTCCTTGATACACGATGGCCTCCAGGTCTTCTTCTTCCAGTGCCTTCTGCAAAACCAGCGCGGTGCCATCGGGTGCCTTGAACAGCATGTCGAGCAACTGGTTGAACATCTCGCGGGGCATCATGGCGAGCAACTCGGCGTGAATCTGCATGTCAATGAGCTGCTGCGGCATCCTCATGGTCCGTAGCGGCTCTTCCAGCGTTGCAGGCACGGTCTCCATGCTTCCCTCAAGCACGCCACAGCGCCGCAGTGCCCTGCGAAGGTCTTTTTCTTGCAGGGGCTTGGGAGCAAACTGGGTCACGCCGGCCTCCATTGCTGCCTGCCGTGTGTCGTTCACCACGTCGGCCGTGACCATGATGATGGGCACCTGACCCGCTGGAGACGGCAGCAGCCGGATTTCTCGCGCGGTGGCAATGCCGTCGAGGATCGGCATGTGGTAGTCCAGCAGCACGACGTCGAAGCTCTCGCGGTCCAGAATCTGCAGCGCTTCAAAGCCGTTCTCGCAGAACACGGCCTGGTGCCCCATCCGGTCGATCAGCAGATTGAGGTACTTGAGGTTGACCGGATGGTCCTCCGCCACGAGGATGCGCAACCGACGAGCTGGCGTGCTGCGGCGGCGCTCCCATGCCTCGTCGTCCATCAGCAGGTTCTTGTCGACCTTCGGTGCTGGTGCACGGGGCAGGCGCAACGTCACCACAAAGATGGATCCCTTGCCCGGTTCGCTCGATACGGTGATGTCACCGTCCATCATGCGTGCCAGCGTGCGGGAAATCTCCAGTCCGAGCCCGGACCCACCCACCTTGCGACGCAATGAGTTGTCGGCCTGGTAAAACCGCGTGAAGAGGTGGTCCACCGTCTCCTTGTCCATCCCGATGCCGGTATCCTGGATGGTCATGCGCACGCCATCCGGCACGGAATGTTCGACTTCAAGCAAGACCTCGATGCTGCCGTGCTGCGTGAACTTCATGGCGTTGTTCACCAGGTTGTAGAGAATCTGGCGCACCCGGGTCGGGTCGGCCATCACCCAGGCAGGCAGGTCGTCCTCACAATGGCAGCTCATCTGCACACCCTTGTCGTTGGCCAGGGGCTTGAGCAAGTTGGCTACTTCCTGCGCCATGACACCCAGGTTCACGGGCGCCGGCGCCAGCGTGAGGGTGCCCGACTCGATGGTGGAGACATCCAGAATGTCGTTGACCACCCCCAGAAGGTGTTGAGCAGAATCCGCTGCCGTGCTCACATAGTCACGCTGTTCCGTGCTCAGGCGGGTGTCTTCAAGCAGCTTGAGCATGCCGAGCATGCCCTGGAACGGGGTGCGGATCTCGTGGCTCATGTTCGCCAGGAACACGCTCTTGGCGTGGTTCGCGGCTTCGGCCTGGTCTTTTGCAGCGGCAAGGTCCTTTGAGAGCCGTTGAAGGCTGGCGTACTGTTGACTTTGCTGCCGGATGTGCCGCACCAGCAGCGCGACAAAGAGAAGCATGACCGCCACCTGCACCGCTGCCAGACCAATCAACAGGTGGCTTTGCCAGCGCAGTTGAGCGTTGCGCTCGTCAACGAATCGTGCAACAGCGCGATTGGCTTCGCGCGTGAGTTCGCTCAGCGCAGGCGCGAGTTCGTGGGCCTTGGCGTGCAGCCGCGCAAGTGCAGCGGGGTTCGCCAGCAGTTTCCCGGGGTCCGCAAGAAGGGGGTCGGCATCCTTCTTGAACTGCTCCAGCATGCTGAGCACAAGCTCGTATCCGCCCCAGGCGTCCAGCAGGTCACGCCGAGGAATTCCGGTGATCAACGTGATGCGGCTGAGAAAGATCTCGTAGCGCTCCTGCAAATCTTCAGGTTGAATGGTGGAGCCGGGGTCGCCGGCCACGAGCACGACCTGGTCGAGCCGGCCCAGTTCGTGCTCGAGCTGGTATGCCTGCCACATGAGTGAGTCCACCTGGCGCGTCTCGTTGTCCTGCAGTGTCTGCCATTGACGCCACCCCAGTACGCCCAATGGGGTCAGCGTCAGGAGGAGCAGCGCAGTGATGACCAGCGCCCACTGCCTGGGGTGCCATGCCGCAAAGCCGGTAAGCTGGTTGTTCATTCGATGCTCATCCGCTTGAGTTGCCAGATCGAGCGTTCATAGTATGTGGACGAGCGCAACTCGGCCTTGCTGTCAAAGGGGTAGATCACGAACAGCGGTCCCTTGTCGCGCACCGCCATAGGCTGGTCGTCGAGCAGTCGCGCCACGATGATGCCGTGGGCTTCAGCATCCGCCATAGGGATGCGGATGGTGTAGTCGTTGATCGCACTCGCATTGATGGTCACGCCTTGCGCCTTGGTCGCCGCCAACAGGTCCGACAGCAAAGGGCCCGTGAATTTCACAGGTCGGTCATACCAGGGGGTCCGCGTGGTGAAACTGTGCTGGGGCAAAGCCTCCAGCATGGCCATGTCAAAAACTGCGTCCTTCTCTTTGTTGGCCTGGCCAATTTTTCCGGACATCGTCAGGACAATCCGACCCTTGGGCTGCCGCAATCCGTCAGCAAAAGCCACACCAGCACCAATTGCAAAAACAATAGCAGCAAATACGCCAAAAACAGCGCGCTTCGATTGATATAGGATTGTCATGATTAAACGATTCGATTAGCTCGACAAAGATTAGTTGTGCGAACCCGTGTTCGCAACAGGAGAAGCGAACTGCAGCACGTCCGGGCTTTTCGTCTCCGGCAAGGGCATGGACGGCTGACGAGCCACCTCGACAGGGAGTGGCCTGGCCTCAGCAAGGAGTTGCTGCCATGCTGCGTCCAGAAGGTCACGCAGATTTGTCACTGCGGCCTCTGCATCGCGAATCTGCTGGATCCGTCCAACCACACGGTTCAAGGCATCCATGAAATATCAAAGATTTAGTACTACAATTCAATCTCATTTCCCGTGATTGCAATTACATCCAATTCACCTTAAGCGCTGCTTACGGATGTGGACAGACGGTAGAAATCTCGAGACGAGCGTGAAATCGAGCACTGCGCGTGCTTGAAACGTGTGCAAGATGCCGCGCTGATGAATAGCCCCCGGATTTCGTGACGCACATCACCATTTCCAATCGAATTCAATGGCAGTCGAGCGACATTTGAAATTGAAAGACCTATTCAATTTCAACCACAACCGGAAAAAGTAGTACTCGAGCACCAACCAGGCGCAGAACACCCCACCCCCCGAAAGCCAAACGGCCGAGAGGGAGGAGGTTTTCGAAGAAAAACTTCTGCCTGAAGAGCTCAGTGCTCATCGGCAGACGGACCTGAGACCCGCCAGACAAGCCGCAGGCCGGGGCGGCGCGAACTAGCTGGCGTCAGATTTCGCCGTCGATGCAGCGGCGCCCGGCTCGATCGACTGAATGACATGCAGGTCGCGTTGTGGATAGGGGATCGTGATGCCGCCAGCATCCAACGCTTCCTTGGCCTTCTTCAGCAAGTCCAGTTGCGTATCCCACCAATCTGCCCGCGTGGTCCACACGCGAAACAGAATGTCGACCGAGCTCTCACCCAGCTTCTGCACCTTGATCAGCGGAGCGGGATCCTTCAGCACCCGCGGCTCTTCGTTCGCCACGCGCGCAAGAATGTCCAGCGCGGTACCGATGTCATCGCCATAGCCAATGCCATAGGTCTGGTCCAGGCGACGCAAATCGCGATCGGTGGCCGAGTAGTTGACCAGCGTCTTGCCCCAAATCTCTGCGTTGGGAAGAAAGGCCCGTGGGCCGTCCGGCAGATGCGCCTCGCAAGCAAAGAACCCGATGCTGTCGATGACGTAAACCGTGCCTCCGACGCTCACAGCATCACCCACTCGAAAGGGGCGCAGCAGCAGCAGCATGACCCCCGCCGCCACATTGCTCAGCGTACCCTGCAATGCCAGCCCGATCGCCAGACCCGCAGCGCCGATGGCGGCGATAAGGCTCGCCGTCTCCACACCAAATCGGCCCAGCACCGCGATAAGGGTGAACACCATCACCGCCACCCGCACGACCTGACCGGCCAGCGTGTGGAACACAGGATCAATGCGGGCCGAGCGACCCAAGCTGCGTTTGACGACCCTTGCAGCCCATCCCGAAACGATGAAGCCAGCGGTCAGCGTCAGCAACGCACCTGCGATATTTCCGCCCCAAGAAATGAGCAGAGCGGGAAGGAGTTCGGTGTAGTGTTGGAAAGCTTCGTTCATGGCGACCTAGCTTAGCAGCCACACACCGAGGCGTACGCCGACCAATGCAAAGGCCGGCAGACAGGGTCAGACATATGCAAGCCCGCGTCGGCACAACTATGTGCCAGGCGCGTGAACCTTCCTGCCACCCTTCAGGAAATCAAGAAATGCCCGCACCCTGGCGGGCACCTGCCGACGGCTGGGCAGCGCAGCGCAAATCATGTATCGACCAAAAATCCAATCGGGCAACAGCCGCACAAGCGTGCCCCTTTCAAGGTGCCTGGCTATCAGTGCCTGCGAGAGCACAGCGATGCCCGCGCCATCGAGCGTCGCCCGGTACAGAACGTCGAAGCTGCTCGATTGAAGACCTACCGGCATGGGAACCGCCACACACTCCCCTGTGCGAAGCGACCGCAACTGCAGCGCACGAGACGCGGGACCACTGGCTTGCTGCCACGGAAACCGCAGGTAGTCGTGGTCCTTCAGATCGCCGGGTACCTCTGGTTTTCCGAAGCGCTCAAGGTACTTCGGCGCTGCGCACACCACCCACTCCGTCGTGAGCATCGGCCGCGCAACGATGCCCAGATCGACGCCCTCCTCGATCACCAGGAACGTGATGTCGTGCTCGTCCACATGGCCGTGCGGGAAGGGATCAATGTCCAGTTCAATCGGCGCTCTGGGAAAGCGCTCACGCCAGCCAGCGATGACCGGAGCCAGGTAGTACGACGCCAACACGGGCGTCGCAAGTATGCGCAGCGTTCCCTGGACCTCCTGCATGTCCACACCCGCCTCCGTCTCGGCCTCCTCGATTTCGTTCAGGATGCCGCGCACGCGCGCGAGGTAGTTCTGCCCGGTCTCCGTCAACGCGATTCGCCGGGTGGTGCGCTGCAGAAGGCGGGCGCCCAAATGCGCCTCCAGGTCACTCACCAGCCGCGTGACCGCCGCTGGCGAGAGATCCATGGCACGGGCGGCGGACGCAAAGCCCCCCTCTTCCACCACCCGCGAGAACACCCGCATTGAAAGCAACCGGTCCATGGCATGTCCTCCAACCGAACCACTGTTTCAGTTACTGGAACGCTCAATTTATGACTGAGCAGTTTAATTATCAACCGAACAGGCATAAATTGCAGGCGTGCGAAGCCGAACGGTCGCGATGTCCGCCGCCGTCGACAGGCACCCATCCACTCAAGGAGCCACCATGAAAACCCTCTCTCGCCGCCTCGCCATTGCCACGATCGCCATCTCCGCCGCCGCCGGCGGCTCGGCCGCATTCGCCGAAGTCATGGTCGGTGGCGCGCCCATGCTGCCCACCAAAGACATCATCGACAACGCCGTGAACTCCAAGGACCACACCACGCTGGTCGCCGCCGTCAAGGCCGCCGGCCTGGTGGACACGCTCAAGGGCCCGGGCCCGTTCACCGTCTTCGCCCCCACCAACGCCGCCTTTGCGGCCCTGCCCGCCGGCACGGTGGACACCCTGCTCAAGCCCGAGAACAAGGCCAAGCTCACCACCGTCCTCACCTACCACGTGGTCCCCGGCAAGTGGGACGCGGCCGCGATCATGAAGATGATCAACGACGGCAAGGGCATGGCATCCATCAAGACCGTCTCCGGCGGCACGCTGGTGGCGAAATCGGCCGGTGGAAAGGTGATGGTGACCGATGAAAGCGGCGGCACCGCCACCGTGACCATCGCCGACGTGTACCAGTCCAACGGCGTCATCCACGTGGTCGACAAGGTGCTGCTGCCCAAGTAAGCGCGTCGGCAGAACCGCGCCGGGCGGCGGCACGGCAGGCCGCCGCCCGGCCACCTGCGAACGCCCGCACAGCGCGGGCACGCTTCAGGACGGCCTGCTTTCAGCACACGGCCGACCACCGCCTCTTGCGCAACTGGTCCGCCACGACCTGCAGCCCGACCAGCTTGTTCCATGGCGCCTGGAACCACAGGCCCATCTTGTCCAGCTGTGCCTTGAAACTGCTCGTCCTTGCCTGCTCTTGCTCAGACTGGAACGGTCGAGATTTTGGACCGACGTCACCGCTCTTTGAGGTCGAAAGCCTCGTGGTCCATACCACCGCGAGACCGCCATGGGTGAAGGCGGCCAACGATTCCAACTGCGACTCCGACCAGTGCAGCCGTGCACAGTGAGTTTGAACGGGCGCCCCTTCAATTCAATATTTCTTGTATGATTGAAATATGAATGAGGAAAACGTTGTCCAGTCTCTCGCCGCGCTCGCCCACGAGCACCGCCTCCGGGTCTTCCGTGCCCTCGTGGTCGCTGGAGAAGAAGGCCTCACACCAGGCGTGATGACCGAGCGGCTCGATGTCGCGGCCACCAAGCTGTCCTTTCATTTGAAGGAACTGGCCAACGCCGGCCTGGTGACCCAGCAACGCGACGGGAGAAACCTCATCTACCGCGCGGCCTACGTGCACATGAACGGCCTTCTGGCCTATCTCACCGAGAACTGCTGCCAAGGCGCCGGGTGCGCTGTGGACAGCGTCGCTTGCAAGTGCTGACCCTCCATGCCCGTTGACTCTCATGAACATCCACCCGGCGTCGGCTGAATATCTGGCGAGCGTCCAGGCTCTGCTGCGCAAGGGCCACCTGCCCTACGTCGACCTGACCGATGCGCACATGGCGGACTTCCTGCTGGCGAGCGACGCCGGCGGAACTCTCAAGGGTTGCGTCGGGCTGGAGCGCTTTGGCACCGCCGGGCTGTTGCGCTCGCTCGCCGTTGAAGCCTCAACGCGTGGCACTGGCGTAGGCCAGCTCCTTTTGAACCGGTTGTTGGCGCACGCATCCGCTACCGGCCTCCTTCAGGTTTACCTGCTGACCACCACAGCCGAGACCTTCTTTACATCGCGCGGCTTCACCCCCTGCTCACGAGCCAACGCGCCAGCCGACATGCAGCGCAGCGCGGAATTCGCATCTCTCTGCCCTGCATCGGCCACCTGCCTTTTCCTTGACCTCTCCTCATCATGACCAAACCCCTGAACGTGTTGTTCCTGTGCACGCACAACTCCGCTCGCAGCATCCTTGCTGAGGCCACCCTCAACCACCTTGGCCAAGGCCGCTTCAAGGCCTTCTCAGCAGGAAGCAGCCCGCGCGAGAATCAGCAGCCCAACCCCCTCGCCATCGAAGTGCTCGAGCGAGCCGGCATCTCCACCAATGGGCTGCGCAGCAAGACCTGGGATGAGTTCGGCAACCCCGACGCGCCCCACATGGACCTGGTCATCACCGTGTGCGACAACGCCGCCGGCGAGGTCTGCCCCTACTGGCCCGGACAACCCGCCACCGCGCACTGGGGCTACCCCGACCCCTCTGATGCGAAGGGCACGCACGAGCAGAAGCTCGAGGCCTTCCGCGAGACCCTGCTGGCCATCCGCCGCCGGCTGGAGTTCCTCGTCAGCCTGCCGCCCGCCAGCGTCGACAAGCTGGCCCTGCAGAACACCGCCCGCGACCTGGCCAAGCGCTGACAGACCGCCATGCTTGCGGCCGTCCTCATCTTTGCCTTCACGCTCGTCCTCGTCATCTGGCAACCCCGTGGCCTGGGCATCGGCTGGAGCGCGTCTCTGGGTGCCCTTGTGGCTCTCCTCGCCGGCGTCGTGCACCTCGCCGATATTCCGGTGGTCTGGAACATCGTCTGGAACGCAACGGCCACTTTCGTGGCGGTCATCATCATCAGCCTGGTGCTGGACGAGGCCGGCTTCTTCGAATGGGCCGCGCTGCACTTTGCCCGCTGGGGCGGTGGGAGAGGTTCGCGCCTGTTTGCCCTCATCGTCTTGCTGGGTGCGGCCGTCGCTGCACTATTCGCCAACGACGGGGCCGCGCTCATCCTGACGCCTATCGTCATGGCCATGCTGATCGCGCTGGGGTTCTCGGCAGCGACCACCCTGGCGTTCGTGATGGCGGCCGGTTTCATCGCAGATACGGCGAGCCTTCCTTTGGTTGTCTCGAACCTGGTGAACATCGTCTCGGCCGACTTCTTCGCCATCGGGTTCAACGACTACGCGGCCGTGATGGTCCCGGTGAACCTGGCATCCGTGGCAGCCAGCCTGGTCGTCCTGTTCTTGTTCTTCCGCCGCGACTTGCCGGCGACCTACGACATGCGCCAGCTGAAGGCGCCTTCAGAGGCGATTCGAGACCTGAACACGTTCCGGGCCGGGTGGGCTGTCCTGGCTCTGCTGCTGCTCGGCTTCTTTGGCCTCGAGCCGTTGGGTGTTCCCGTCAGCGCTGTGGCAGCCGTCGGTGCGACCATCCTGTTGGCGGTCGCTGCCAAAGGGCACGTCATCCACACGCGAAAGGTGCTCAAGGGCGCACCTTGGCAAATCGTCATCTTCTCACTGGGCATGTACCTGGTCGTCTACGGGTTGCGCAACGCCGGATTGACCGACCACCTGGCAGGGCTGCTGGACCGCTTCGCCCAGGGCGGTGTGTGGGGCGCTGCCATGGGTACGGGCTTCCTGACCGCCGTTCTGTCGTCCTTGATGAACAACATGCCGACGGTCCTCGTTGGCGCCCTGGCCATCGACCAGTCGAGTGCAACGGGCCTGATCAAGGAAGCCATGCTCTACGCCAACATCATCGGCTGTGACCTCGGCCCCAAAATCACGCCCATTGGAAGTCTGGCGACGCTCCTTTGGCTTCACGTGCTCGCTCGCAAGGGCATGACCATCACCTGGGGCTACTACTTCAGGGTCGGCATCGTCCTTACCGTTCCTGTTCTTGCTGTCGCGCTGGCCGCCCTGGTTCTTCGCCTTGGCGTGGCCTGACGCCCTTTGCACCTGCCCCACGTCATGACCGACGTCTTTCACGACCTTCCGAACCTCGACGCATCTTCGTTTCAGCCGCTGGATACTGAGCGCCTCTTCCCCCAGCAGCGATCGATCCACGCGCCGCGCATCCTGCTCCTCTATGGTTCGTTGCGCGAGCGTTCATACAGCCGGCTCCTGACCGAGGAAGCCGCTCGACTGCTGCAGGCGATGGGCGCGGAGACGCACATCTTCGACCCGAAGGACCTCCCGCTACCCGACGCCGCACCAGAGGACCATCCGAAGGTGCAGGAGCTGCGGAAACTGGCACAGTGGTCCGAAGGCATGGTCTGGTGCTCACCGGAGCGCCACGGCGCCATGACCGGCATCATGAAGGCGCAGATTGACTGGATTCCATTGTCCGTTGGATCCGTACGGCCTACGCAGGGCAAAACCTTGGCGGTGATGCAGGTCTCAGGTGGCTCCCAGTCGTTCAACGCCGTGAACCAGCTCCGGGTACTGGGCCGGTGGATGCGGATGGTGACCATCCCAAACCAGTCATCGGTGGCCAAGGCCTTCCTCGAATTCGAAGAGACCGGACGGATGAAGCCGTCCTCATACTACGAGCGCGTGGTGGACGTGATGGAAGAGCTGGTGAAGTTCACCCTGCTCACCCGGGACTGCTCGAAATATCTGGTTGACCGCTACAGCGAGCGCCGAGAGAGTGCGGAAGCGCTTTCCAGGCGCGTCAACCTTCGCAGCATTTAGAGGACCGCAGGCACGATTCGGTCCTGCGCCATTTCCTTGTAGTGCCTCCTGCCTTCGCGGCGGGCGCAGGCGTTGTTCTAGGCTTTGGCTCGCGGTTTCATTCGGAAGCTGATACCCATCCGATTGATCGCATTCATGGCTGCAATGGTGAGGGTGACCTCGACCAGCATCTTCTCCCCGAACACCTGAAGTGCGGCCGCATAAGCTTCGTCCGAGGCGTGCGTCTCGCTCACGCGGGTCACCTCTTCAGTCCAGGCCAATGCCGCGAGTTCTTGCCCGGTGAAAAGATACTCCGCTTCATGCCACACGGGGACAAGAACCAGTTTCTCCACACTCATCCCCTCGGCCAGAAGGTCGCGAGTGTGGATATCAATGCAGTGTGCGCACCCGTTGATCTGCGAAACCCGAAGGAATATGAGATGCGTCAATGCGGACGGCAGTGTCGTCTCCCTGGAGACAAAGTGGTGGAGCGCACCAACTGCCTTGGCACCTTCAGGGGAAGCTTGAAACCATACAGCGCGAGTCATGAGCAACATTTCCTTTCCTGGTGATGAGAGTCGAACCTTTCGCTCTCCATCACAAGACGTTTGAAGCGCCCACCCCGTGACAGGTCTCGAGACCAGACCATCCGCACCCACAAAAAAAGCCACCCCGAAGGGTGGCCCTGTCTCCTCTACGTGATGATCAGTGGAACTGCTCTTCCTCGGTCGAGCCCGTCAGCGCCTTCACGCTCGAAGAACCGCCCTGGATGACCGTGGTCACGTCGTTGAAGTGACCCGCGCCGACTTCCTGCGCTTCATGACAGCCATCCTCCAGCGCCCGGCCGATCATCTCTTCTTGCGCAGCTGGTCCGCCGCCGCCTGCAACTCGACCAGCTTGCCCCACAGCGCCTGGAACCGCAGGTCCATCTCGTCCAGCTGCGCCTTCTGGCTCTGCACCCTGGGTGCGAGCCCTCTCTCCTGATCGGTGTACCGATCCAGCGCGACGCTCAGTTGCTGGAGGCAATCGGCAGCTTGCGAAGCCAGGGTGGACACGCGGGTGGGGAGGTCATTTCGGAGGCGGAGACGTGTGAGCGTGTTGCTCAGGAGGCTTGCGATTGACATGTTTCGTTGTTCCATTGCTTTTCATTGATGACCAGTGGCGCGGAACTGTTCAAAACCACGGTCTCTCACGTGGTCACAAACGGTGCGGCGATATTTTGCCGGAAATATCCAGCAAACTCCGGAGTGCTCTGCCCCACCCTTGCGCATCCTTCAGAGCAAGCTGCGTGGAACCAGATCAAGCATTCGGGCAGGCATTGAGAAACCTGCGCACACGTCGTAAGTGGAGCCAGACCGAGCTCTCACTTCGCGCGGACGTGGACCGTCGCCACATCTCAGACATTGAGCTTGGGCGCTACAGCCCGAGCCTGCGGCTCATCTTCAAGCTTTGTGATGCGCTCGACGTCGCACCATCGGATTTCGTGAAAGACATCGAGAGGCGCATGCGGGTGCAGGGGCCGAGTCAGTAGCTATGACAGCCCACGCGCGGACCCGCGGCCAACCCGGGTTCGCGGGCATCCGCGAACTGATGTAACTCAGGGGAGTTCTCTACTTCCGGTTGGCTCAGGCTTTCGAGGGGACTTCAAACAGAGCAAGTGGAGCGCCGGGCATTTAACTGCGCCCTCGCAACCGCGAGCCCAGACTCGGGTGCGCTCACGCGCCCCGGTTGCCCAAGGGGTGCCCAGGTTTGGGCCAGGCGGCCCCGCCAGCTCCCCGGCGAGGCCACCTCATTTACTCGCCCCCTGCGCAGCCCATGCGGTCCGATTCCAGGTGCACCAGGCGCGCGGCCTCGTTGGTCAGGGTCAGCGGGAGCAGCTCGTGCGGCACATCCCAGTCGGCGATGCTGTGCGCGGCGGCGGTGATTGCGTCGGTGTATGACATACGGTGATTTCCTTTACTTGAACAGGTACAGAACGAAGGTGATGGCCAGCACGATCAGGCAGGCCGCGAGGATGGGTTTCAGGTAGCAGAGGAGAACGATGCAGACGATGCCGAACGCCCTCGTGCTCGCGAAGAGCATTGAGAGCAGTGCAGCGGCCAGCAGAGCGCTGACGACGGCCGTCACTTGCCGCCCCTGCGGCGCACCTTGGCGTGGGCCTCCAGGCTTGGCGCAAAGACCGAGTCCAGCGGTACTTCGGGATTGCGGACGTGCAGCCGGTTGTTCTCGGCGTCGAGCCCGATCACGCCCAGGTCACGGAGCGCCGCCATGAGGAATCCACCGGTGTTGATGGATCGGCCCTCGTACAGCGGCCGAAAGGCGGACGACGTCAGCGGTGCATCACCCTCCAGCACTGCGCGGATGGCCTCGGCGGACACCCAGTCGCGGGCGAACATGCCCCGCCCTGTGTTGTCGTGGATGCGCATGTAGTGCTCGCCGTCAGCTCCGAGCCGGCCCAGTTGATAGGTCAGCGTGGATCGACCGGAGACCGAGGGACACTGGCCCACGCGGATGACCTGCACGAGGTCGTCGAGGCTCGGCGCTTCATTGATGACGGTTTCTTCGTTGGACATGGATAGCTCCTATTGGTTGGTGGTGTGAATGGCTCAGACGAGCCGGTTGATGACCTCTGTGGGGTACTGACGGATGACCAGCAGAAGCGCGAGCGCCTCCGCCAGATCACGGGGGATACCGGCCTCGAATTGCATGACGGCCGCCCTCTCCTCCCAGGCCTCGCGCAGGTTCTCGTCGAGCAGGTCGGCGAAGTCGGTGACGATGGGGTGGCTACTGGTGCTCATGGGCTACTCCAGACGAAAAAAAACCGCCTCGTGGGCGGTCGTGGACGGGGGGACGGGTGTCAACATTCATGACATTGCCTCCTGACAATGAGCAAGCAATCGGGCATCGACACCGGGGCGCACGGGGACGTACACCACGATGCCGGAGCCGTCATCGCTCAGAACCATGGTCAGCTCAATCCAGCCGTCGTGGGTCTCGATGACATCCAGCGGGCGCTCCAGCAGCGGGAACCCCAGCTCGGCGTCGATCGTTTCGAGTGCATCGCCGGGCTCCACCACGACGATCCGCACCATCTCGGTCAGGTCGCATCCCTCGTCGTCGAGGTCCGCAATCAGACGTGTGATGAGCACGGACAACGATGGCTCCGCAGGATCGGCGCCGGCACCTCGGATTGAGGCCGAATCACGCAATACGCGCATGTGCATTTCTCCTTCTATTGGTGTGAAAACGAAAAAGGCCCCAGCGGCAGAACCGGCTGGAGCCCATCGGGGGTTGTTGCGAAGATCGACTATTGGAAAATTTGGCGCCTCCTAATCAGCGCCCACACCAGCACAGCGGCCAGCAGGACGAGCAGCACGATGACCGCCAGCTTGAGCACCGAGGCCATGGCCAGTGCCGCGCCCAGCCGGAACATGGCGAGTGCGGCCGGGATGGCCAGCGCGGGTATCCAGATCATTGAGACTCCTTTCATGTGGATGGACGTAAAAAAGCGCCCGAGGATTTCTCCGGGGCGCCTGCGGGGACGGTGGACGTGGCTATGGCTTCATTGAACCTTTCGGGTAGAAGATGATGGATGCGGTGCGCGAGCGGGCGAAGTAGCCGAACTGCACACCGGCACCCTCCGAGTTGGAGTAGCGAAAGACGTTGGGCATCAACCGCCGGTACTCCGGAGGGAACTGGTGCTCGATCGGGTAGAACAGCCTCATGTCATCCGTGATGTTGGTCATTCCTCCGAGCGTGGTCGGCGGGTCAACCAGATCAGCAAGGATCTGCAGGATTGCGCCGTCCGGACCCAGATCGACGCGGTAGCGCTCAAGGTTCTTGCTGAACGCCCTGCCCGTCATCTCCATGTGTGCGCAGCGAACCTGCCCGCGCGTGCTCTCCTCCGTGGAGTCGCGACACACGAAGCCCATACGCTGCAGGTCCTCGCGCTTCATGTCGAACCGGATGCCGTTGTGACCGTCGGCCGCATGGGCAGTACCCAGCACGGCCACAGCAAGAGCGATAGCCACCCGCCTCATTCGGACCACCTCGCACGATCAAACAGCGACGGCAGCGCCACGGTGCCCTCCTCCGCGTCCACCACGCACAGCTCCTCGGTGTAGCCACGCTCGCCGCGCCTCTCAACCTTCAAGGCGATGACGATCTTCTTGTCCTTCATCCAGTGCTTTCGCATCTCCACGTCGTCGCTGAACTTCCCCCGGCGCTCCTTGTAGAAGTCCACGCAGGCCTCCGAATACTTCTCCAGATCGGCGCTGGATGGTCCGCCGCATGCGGCCAGGAGGACCAGGGCAGATGCGCCCGTCACCTACGACCAGGGCCGGGAGACGGCCCGCCACAAGGAGTTGACGGCCAACACGGGCATCGCGGTGTACTTTTGCGATCCGCACAGCCACTGGCAGCGAGGCAGCAACGAGAACATCAATGGCCTGGTGCGCCAGTACCTGCCCAAGGGCACGGACCTGAGCGGCTACAGCCAGGAGCAGCTCGATGCCATCGCCGATGAGATCAACAACCGCCCGCGCAAGGGGCTGGGCGTGAGAACGCCGCTGGCGGTGTACCGCCAATTGCTGCTCTCCCACACTGAACCATAATCCAGCCTCGTTCAGTGAAACTGTGGGTGTTGCACTTCAGGTTTGAATCCGCCCTACTTCTTGTGAAACGGCTGCAAGCTCACCGCCGAAACAGATCGGCAGCGACAAAACCCGTAGCTCCTTCGGCGCTTCGCCGCTCAGCACTATTTGACCGCCACAACATCCCAGCGTTCGATCACTACTGGTTTCGCGAGAAGCTCGTCCGCATGCTTCATGAGCGCTGCGGCGATAGGCCCATTGAGGTGGGCGGCTCGCCCATCTTCGGCTTCGAAAGCGTCGAAGATTGCGAAACTGCTGGGACCGAATTTCAAGGCATACCAGACCGGCGTACCGGTCTCCGCTCGTGCAAGTGGAAGCGCTCCTTTAAGGAACTCCTCTAGCGCGGCTTCCTTACCAGGCTTGGCATCGAGCCGAACAAACAAACCCATCTGCGTCATCTTGATGATCTCCTCGGTGAATGGTTGAGGTTTGTGCTGCCAGGACATTTCAATGATCGGCTGCACACCCAAATCTAGCATCGCAACGCCATAAGGGGACTTGGCAAGATTGCCAATTGTGATACCGTTCTCGCCATGATGACATCAACGACAATTTTGGCACTCGATGGCGTGTTCGATACAGGGCTGGCAGCGATACAGGACACCTTGGCGACTGCACGCGACTTGGCTCCCCCTGGCTCCAACGACGCGTGGAAAGCGCAAGTTTTCAGCATCCGCCGCGTAGCACATACCGCGCATGGCCTTGCCATCCCCACCATGCAGGCAGAAGCTCGCTCAAATCCTGAATTTGTGTTTGTCCCAGCCTTGGGTGCCAAGACGGAGGAAGGAATCGAGAAAGCCCTTGCCCATCCGGACGTGCGCCGCGCTGGCGAACTGTTAGGGCGCTGGCAATCGCAAGGAGCCACCATTGCGGCCGCGTGTACGGGGACGTTTGTCTTGGCCGAGGCGGGATTACTCAACGGGCAAGAGGCCACCACAAGTTGGTGGCTCGCTCCCTTCTTTCGCTCGCGCTATCCCGGTGTCACGCTCGATGACAGTCGTTCACTCATACCAGGGAATGCTGTCGTTACTGCAGGCGCGGTGTTGGCACATTTCGACCTGGCGCTTTGGTTCGTTCGTCAACGCAGTCCAGAATTAGCTGACACAGTCGCACGTTACCTCATGCTAGACCCCCGGTCGCCTCACTCCACCTATGCCATTCCCGACCATTTGCGTCACACGGACCGGTTGGTGATGCTCTTCGAAAAGTGGGCTCGTCAAAACCTCGATGCGGGCTTCTCCTTGGGACGGGCTGCGTCCTTTGTCGGCACGAGCGAGCGGACCTTATCTCGCCGGCTTAACACGATCTTGGGTCGTTCGCCCCTGGCATACTTCCAAGACCTTCGTGTTGAGCGAGCAACTTATCTGCTGAAAACGACCCAGCTGAGCATTGACGAGGTCGCAACACGTACCGGCTACGACAACGGGGCCACGCTCCGCACGCTGTTACGCCGAAAGACTGGCCGCACCGCGTCGGAGATCCGACGCTCAAACCAATTGGGAACGTAGATGCGCAAAGCGCGAACCTAAAGCGTACTCGGTCTTCGACCGATCGAGGGTGGACAAGCCTGTGGATAACCGGTGTGAATTTGGTGCGAAAAGTGGGATATCTGCCATTCCAAGAGCTTGATCTGGCTGCGAACCGCCGGTAGCTACGTTCTCGACCTCGGAATTCTGTGGACAACAGGGTGTACTTGCCGTGCTTGTCGCGTTTCGATGTCGAAGTCGGCCACGTTCTCGCGGTCCACCTCCACACACCCACACCAACAAAAAAGCCACCCTTCGGGGCTAGCCGTTCCGACTAGCTGTTGATAAGGTCTGATTTCGAACCCCTCGTTGCTCAGGCAGCGAGGGGTTCTTTCTTGGGCTCTCGCCGGCGCAAGGGAACAGGCTCCTTCGGGGTCCAGTAGATGATGTCTTCGGGG